>Ga0310690_10002452_pt1 | contig 30086 bp, 25 predicted proteins | sample AusTroGonzalo_MG_2_FD_207661 | JGI IMG/M metagenome (GOLD analysis project Ga0310690, IMG submission 207661) | Bovine rumen microbial communities from tropical cattle in Woodstock, Queensland, Australia - Gonzalo_04 (v2) (version 2) | ecosystem: Host-associated > Mammals > Digestive system >...
AAATGCGCTTTCGGTGACGATTCCGCTCGGCGAGGGCATCCATCGCCGAATGGTCTATGTGGAACTCGAAGACGGCGCGAAACTCGAAGACGTGACGAAAGCCATCAAGGCCGACCCCTATTTCGCTCACGACGAAACCCACGTGTTTGCCGTGGCTTCGGTTGATGACGTGCGCGATATGGGACACGGCGTGAACCTCGTTCGCAAGGGCGTTTCGGGAAAGACGCAGAACCAGCGATTCGAGTTCAATATGCAAATCAACAACCCTGCACTGACAGCGCAGGTGCTCGTCAATGTCGCCCGTGCCTCACTGCGCCAACAGCCCGGCTGCTACACGATGGTGGAAATTCCCGTCATCGACCTGCTTCCCGGCGACCGCGCCGAACTCATCGAACATTTGGTGTAAAAATCAATCTTTTTACGCCCCGAAATCGCCTTTCAGCGTGCGTTTAAGCCGTCTGAGGGCTTTGGCATAGAACGAATTGGTGCGTGCATAATACTTTTCGAAAGCATTTCGCGCCAGTTCGTTTTCTTCGATGGGCTGAATTTTCTCGACTGGCAGCGGTTTCGTCCAGAGATTCGAGGCATAGAGGCCGTCGTTGCCGCAATTCGTTCCGCTACCGTCGAACCCATCGTTCTGCACGAGCGAACGCCCCACGTTCAGCGAAAGAATATCGGCCAAGAACAGCGATGCATTCCACCGAATCGCCCACGAATTGTTCTTGCCCTCGATTTGTCGGCGCAACATCCGCGTAAACCCGTATTTTCCGTTGAAATCGAAGCGACGAGTCAGTTTCCGACGCTTCAGTTCGTCGAGCAATTCTTGTCCGTTGGGGTTGAAATGCGGCCAAGCACGTCGCCACGTCGCCCAGCCCCAACTGCCTGTCCATTTAATCAGGAAAGTGTCGGGAAGCGTCGAATCCTGCGTGAAATCGCAAGCCTGAATATGTCCTACTCGCCCCTCGTTTTTATAGATTTCCAATGCATCGTTCATAAATTGCAGAAAATAGGGCGCAAGCACGAGGTCGTCTTCCAAAACGATGACACGGTCGTAGCGTTCGAGCGTCTGCGTCACGCCGTCGATAATCGAGCGAGCCAACCCCCAATTTTCGTCGCGTTCAACGATGTGAACTGCCCTAAAACCGTCGATGGAGCGCACGAAACGCCGCACCTCGGAAACCTCGCTTTTCGACGTTTCGTCTTTGGCAGCATCCGAAAAAACAAACAATTCGCTTTCACCTGCCAAATCGTTGGCAAGCAAAGACGCCACACACCGCCGCACGTGCTCGGGGCGGTTATAGACGAAAAGGAGGATGGGGGCAGTATTCATACTTTAGAAAACAATCGTGAGTGAAAATTTTGGATAAAATGAGGCCAGTCATTGTCATTTAAAAACTGTTCATAACCTTCAATGGGGATCGCCTCGTCGCCGTGTTCCTTCAAAATAGATGCCAAATCGTCGAACGTGTCAAATGTATAGACCCTCAACTGTGGATTTTTGGCATAATCCTTGAAAGAGCCGACATTGGGGCCGATGACTTTTGCCCCAAATGACAAGGAATCCATTAAAATGCCTGAACTGAGAATCGTATCCGAATGATAGGGAACCAACACGAAACGCGATTGATCGACCATTTCGCCGATTTCGTCGAAAGGAAGTCCCTCTGCCCTGTAAATGACATGATTTTTTTCCGCCAGCGATTGAATCGTTTTTTTCAATGCCGGATTCGGACAATTGCCCACGATATAGCACGATGGATTCCATTCGACATTCTGGCTGAGATATTCAAGAAATTCCTTGACACCTTTGTACGGCGTGATGGTTCCCCAAATGATGAAATCGTATTGTTTCTCGACCACTCTACCACTCAACCGATTCTTGGTCGGATGATGCAAAAAGTGAGTCTTTTTCAAGGCATGAGGATATTGCTTCCGTACGATTTCAAGCCCTTCTTCTGCATGCGTCACAATCAGGTTTGACATGTAAGCAATATACTTTCCCATCCATTTTTTTAGTCGGGCATGGTCTGATTGATGTGATTTCTTGTTGTGTAAAACCCAAACGACCTTTTTTCTGAAAATTTTCAACAAAGCCACATAGAGAATCGCGACCATCGACTGAAGCAACCCATGTTTGTAGTCGGGTATGCTTTCAAACCAATTGAAAACGGTGGTGTCGCCCCAGTTTTTGGGAAAGAGAATCGACAACAACGGATTTCGGCTGGGACGATTGCCGACAACGGCCCAACCAGATTTTTCGATGGCCTCCACGAAGTCATGAATGTACGGATTGGCACGCTCACCTTTTTCGTATGCGATATAGGGATAAATCGTTATTCTGTTCATTTTCAGATGGTTAATCAATTAAAACCGTTTTCTGACAAATTGCAAACTTTCCTCCAAAATCTTCGCATGGGCCAGTTTCAAAACGACGAAATAAAGCGCCGCAGCAATGACAATTCTAACCACCAAGAGAATCCAAAGGTTTTCGATGGACGATGTCAGGTAATGCGTGGCGACCATCACGCACAAGGCGATGAAGGCGAACGGAACGGTGTCTTTGAGGAACATCACGAGGCTGTAGCCTGTCAGCCGCTGCGTGAAATGATGCCAGACGAACACCCACAGGCTTGTCAGCGTGACGAATCCGACCACCATCGTTTGGATTCCATATCGATAAAGCACCCACATCAAGGCGATTTGCAGGACTGCCAACGTGACAGTACAACCCATATACACACCCGATTTTCCTTTGCTGATAATCACATTGGAAAGCAGATAAGAAAGCGGAACCGATGCCCACGAAATGCACAAATATTGCAGCAATTTGGCCGATTCAATCCATTTTTCCGTGATGGCAAGCACGATGAACTCACGCGCCACCAAGGCCAGCCCCAACATCAAGGGGAATGTGACGAAGGCCGTGAAGCGCATCATCTTTCGCAAAACGGTGAGTTGCCTCTCGCGCTCGTCGCTCAACCCGACCAAAACGGGTTGCGCCACCTGCTGCACCATTCCCTGTACCAGATAGGAACTCTTGCTGGCCCACGTGTTGGCCTGCGAATAGGTTCCAGCGATTTCCTTCGTGAAAAATTTGCCTAACAGAATGTTCAACACGTTGTTATTGATGTGAATGGCGATGTTCGTGACAAGCAACTTGCACGAAAAGGGGAACATCCGCTTCACGGGCTCAAAATCGAGTTCAAAAGTGGGTCGCCAAGGCGAATAATGCCACAACATCAACGTGTTCAGACCGATATAGACGATGCTTTGCGTGGCGAGCGACCAATATTTGAAGTCTAACCACGCCATCGTCGCACCGACGACACTGGAAACCATCACCGCGAACATTCCGGCCTTGGCCTGCTGTTTCACTCTCAAATTCTTGAAAAGCACGGCCGACTGCGCCGTACCCAAAGCCGACAGCGGAATGACGAGGAATGCGTAGCGACAGAGTTTCGTCAGCGCTGGCTCGTTGTAAAAATTCGCAATCAGCGGCGAAACGAAGAAAAGCAAGGTGTAAAGGGCTGTTCCAACGATGATGTTGAACCAAAACACCGAGTTGTAATCGCGATGCGTTGGATTTTTCAGGTTGGTCAAGGCTGCCGTGAAACCACTATTTTGGATTTCTTTGGCGACGAGCGGAAAAATGGCTATCATCGCCATCATTCCATAGTCGGTCTTCGAGAGCAGACGTGCCAGCACGATGCCAACAACCACTCCAATCAACTGCTGTACGCCATTGTTGGTGAGGCCCCAGAACAGCCCTTTTGCCGTTTTTTCCTTCAGCGTTTCGCTCATTTAGATTTATTTCTTCACCACAGGAATCAGCCAGAACTTAAACAGTCGGTCTTTGTATTCGACGCGATACGGTGGCAGGGCCTCGGCCTTATTACTCCAACTGTCGATGCCGCCGACGCCTGCATGCTCAAGGTCGAGCGTCAGTTCGGTGTATTTCGATTTCGGCACGTCGGGCGAGTGGCGCTGGTGCTTCTCCTCGCCTTCGTCGAGGTCGCTGATGTTGTAGTGCAGCGCAGAGGCCGAGAACGTGCCGCTGGCTTGGATGCGCAGGCCGACACCGTTTTTGTTGGTCTGATACCAGCGTCGGATGTCGCTCTTTGTACCTGTTTCCTGCGGACGGATGTAGGGGAAGAACTGCTCATCGACGGTCTGCTGATAAATGCCCACAGGCATACAGTCCTTGCGGTCGCCATAGTTTTCAATCGGACCGCGACCGTAATATTTGCTTTGGTCGAAATCGTAGGGCAAATCCATCACCACGCCGTAGCGGAACATTTTTTCGACTTTGGCTTCGGGGTCGGTTGTCATCTTCTCGAAAACGTGGATGGCTCCTCCGTCATCAATGACGTAGGCCATCATCAACTGGGCTTTCACGTCGGGCATATCGTAAACGGCCTTCACCGTCGCCTCGTTTTTCTTCTTGTCATACGAGGAAGTCAGTTCGGTGAGCGTCATTTTCGGGTCTTTCCAGACTTTGAAGAATTGATGCAATTTTGCGCCCATATCGTTGTCGGTCGGGGCACGCCAGAAATTCGGACGCAGCGTACCGCCCTCGCCCAAAAGGTCGTTGCCGTATGCCTGATATTGCTTCAAAAGACCTGTTGCCTTGTCGAATTTGATGCTGAAATTGTTGTTCCAAACGGTGATTTCGTCTGATTTTTTCTTGTTTTCAATTTTAATTTTCGATTTTGACAAGGCACCTATGGTCTTCATCCCAAAAATCTGTTCGAAATCATAAAGATCCCTATCTTCGGAATCATTGAAAAGAAGATCCTTGTTTTGCCTTACAGGAATCTGGAAGAAAGCCACGCGATGACCTTTCTCCAACAGCGACTCGGCTTCTTTCTGAGTAATTTCAATATTCAAAAGAATTTCTGTAGAGAAGCCGTCGGGCTCGTCTATCGGGAAAAGAATTTCATACGTTTTCGATTGCTGCGGAGCAATGTCGAGATTGTCGATGACACCTTTTTCAAACACGCATCCATCTACAAGCATCGTCCAAGTCATCTGATAATTGCTCAAATCGCGGAAGAAATACTCATTGAACACCTCAACTTTCTGCGTTTCAGCGATATTGCCGACAGGCTTCACCCAAATGTTCTGATACTGATAGGCCACCTCGTAGGCGTGGGGATTCAGTTGGCGGTCGGGACCGATGATGCCGTTGTTGTTGAAGTTGTTGTCGGAATAGTCGTAGTCGTTGTAGTCGCCTCCGTAGGTATAGTGAATCTTGTTCAGTTCGGAATACGGAAGGTTCGCCACCTTGTTCAATTCGTCGAGCGAAGCGGTGAGATTCTTCGGATTGATGTTGCGGTGAAGGGCCTGATCGACGAAGTCCCAAATGTATCCACCCTGATACTTCGGATATTTGCGGATGATTTCCCAATATTCCTTCAATCCGCCGCCAGAATTACCCATCGTGTGGTTGTATTCGCACTGAATCAGGGGCTTTGTCATGTTGTCGTCCTTGCAGTATTCCTCACAGTCAGCAGGTGAGCGATACATCGGGCAGAAGATATCGGTGTTCCAACCTGTTTTTCCGGCCTGTTCCCACTGGCACGGACGCGACGGGTCGGCCTTTTTCACCCATTCGTAGGCCGCCTCGAAGTTCGGTCCGTTCACCGTCTCGTTGCCGAGCGACCACACGATGACCGACGGATGGTTGAAATGCGCCGCCACGTTGTGCTGATTGCGCTCCAGAATCTGCTTGGCGAAGGTCGGTTTCTTGGCCTCGGCATCGTCGCCGTACTGGAAACCGTGGCTCTCCTGATTGGCTTCAGCCGTGACATAGAGACCGTATTCGTCGCAGAGGTCGTACCAAATCGGGTCGTCGGGATAGTGGCACGTGCGCACGGCGTTGATGTTCAGTCGTTTCATAATCTGAATGTCCTGAATCATCCGCTCACGCGACACGACATAGCCGCCGTCGGGGTCGATTTCGTGGCGATTCGCACCCTTGATTAAGATGGGTTTTCCGTTCACCAACAACTGCGAATTCTTGATTTCCACGCGGCGGAAACCGACTTTGACGGGAATGACTTCGATGGGCAATTCCAACACATATTCTTTTTTGCCTTTTTTCTCAATGGGCAGAATCTTAGCGACCAATGTGTAAAGATTCGGCGTTTCTGCCGTCCAATGTTTCACCATCAGGCCAGTTTCATCCAGTTTTCCGTCACGCGACAACTGACTGAAAAGTTCTTTGCCCTCGGCATCGAGCAAAGCGTATTTCACAGCTACATTTCCAGACAATTTTGTTTCGACTTTCAGCGTTCCCTTGTCGAAATTGTCGTCGAGCGAAGCTGTGACTTGGATGTCGTTCGCGTGCGCCTGCTTGTCGCGAGCATACAAAAAACAATCACGCGCCACACCGCTCAATCGCCAGAAATCCTGGTCCTCGCACCACGAGCCGTCGCACCAGCGGAACACCTGAAACGCAATCAGGCTCTCCTCGCCAGCCTTCACGAAGGGCGTGATGTCGAACTCGGCAGCCACTTTCGAGTCCTCGGCATAGCCGACGAACTTCCCGTTCACGTAGAGATAGATGCACGAAGTAACGCTTCCGAAATGGGCAATGACTTGTTTTCCGTTCCAGTCGGCAGGAATCGTGAACGAGCGGCGATACGAACCCACGTGGTTGTCCTTCACGGGCACTCTCGGCGGTTTTCCGTCGAAATGAGTTTTCCACGCGAAACCCGGATTCACATAAATCGGGTCGCCGTAGCCGTTCATCTCCCAAATACCAGGCACGGGTATCGTTCCCCAACTCGAATCGTCGAGGTTCGGCTCGAAAAAGTCGGCGGGACGCTGGTCGCGGTTCTCCACCCAGTTGAATTTCCACGTGCCGTGGAGCGACAGGAAGTTTTTCGACTTCGTGCGGTCGCCCTGCAATGCCAACGCCTCGTTTTCGTAGGCGAAAAACGTGGTGTGCAACGGCAGTCGGTTGAGTTCATTCACGTCCAAGTCCTCGATTTCGGTCATCGTCGGCTGAATCACCGTCGCCGGAACGAGTTTCGTGGGCTTCACTACTTTTTTCTTCGCAGCCTGTGCGCTGAGGGCCAGTCCCGCGAGGGCGGCCAGAAACAATACTTTTTTCATTGTCTATCGTTTTTTATTTTTTGAATGTTCGCGGTCAATTGCTTTTCCTGAAGAAAAACTTGCTTGCAAAATTACAATAAAATGCCCGAAATGCAAAAATTAAGCCTTTAAAAATTCATAAAATCGTTAAATTATTGTAATTCATTGCTTTTCATCCCTTCCAACCTTCTCTGTTTCGCAGAAACTTACTACCTTTGCAGTCCGATTATTTGGGGAGGGCTTAGAATCCCCGCACATGAGGGTGTTAATAGCAGTGTCTTTGGCCGGGCATTGTGGTTAGTGAATCGCTCGTGTACATTAATAATTAAATTGAAAACGTTTTTGAAGTAAAATTTTTAAATTGAAATGAACACTTTAAGTTACAAGACTATTTCCGTGACGAAGGAAACAGCCGCTAAGAACAAAGAGTGGGTAGTCATCGACGCTGCCGACCAAGTTGTCGGTCGCCTGTGCACGAAGGTTGCCAAACTGCTGCGCGGAAAGTACAAACCCACATTCACGCCGCACGTCGACTGTGGTGACAACGTTATCATCATCAATGCCGACAAGGTGGTTTTCACCGGTAAGAAAGAGACTGACAAGGTCTATACGCGCTACACGGGCTATCCCGGCGGACAGCGTTTCAACACGCCTGCCGAACTGCGCAAGCACCCCTACGGTTCGGAGCGCATCATCCGGCACGCCGTGAAGGGTATGCTGCCGAAGGGCCGTCTGGGCCGTCACCTGCTCGACAATCTCTATGTTTATAACGGCACGGAGCATCCGCACGAGGCACAGAAGCCGAAAACTATTGACATCAACCTTTATCAGTAAACAAAAGTAAACGAAAGTAATATGGAACAAATCAATGCAGTCGGTCGTCGCAAGAGTTCTGTGGCTCGTGTCTATCTGACAGAGGGAACCGGCAAAATTGTCATCAATAAGCGTGAACTTGAGCAGTATTTCCCCTCGGGCATTCTGCAGTACGTCGTGAAGCAGCCTCTGCAGCTGCTCGGCGTGGAAGGCAAGTACGACATCAAGGCCAACCTCGACGGCGGTGGTTTCACCGGCCAGAGCCAGGCACTTCGTATGGCCATCGCCCGTGCGCTTGTGAAAATCAATGCCGACGACAAGAAGGCGCTGAAAGACCAGGGCTTCCTCACTCGCGACTCTCGTGAGGTTGAGCGTAAGAAGCCGGGTCAGCCCAAGGCACGCCGTCGCTTCCAGTTCAGTAAGCGTTAATCACTGGACAAGTTTAGCATCTAAACCCCTGAGACTTGATTTTCAGTTGTCAACTATCAACTGTCAACTGTCAACTATCAATTACTCATCGGTTGGATTCTAAGAGAGAATCAAAAAAGAAAGTAAACTAACAAAAAAAACAGAAAGAAACTATGTCAAGAACAAATTTTGACCAACTCCTGCAGGCAGGTTGCCACTTCGGCCACCTCACCCGCAAATGGAACCCCGCTATGGCTCCCTACATCTTCATGGAGCGCAACGGCATTCACATCATCGACCTGCACAAGACCGTCGAGAGAGTCGACAAGGCCGCAGAAGCCCTCAAGCAAATCGCCAAGTCGGGCAAGCGAATCCTCTTCGTCGCCACGAAGAAGCAGGCCAAGGACATCGTCGCCGAGAAAGCCATCTCGGTCGGTATGCCCTACGTCATCGAGCGTTGGCCGGGCGGAATGCTCACCAACTTCCCCACCATCCGCAAGGCTGTGAAGAAGATGGCCAACATCGACAAACTGATGGAAGACGGAACATTCTCCAACCTTTCGAAGCGTGAATTGCTGCAAATCACCCGTCAGCGTGCGAAACTCGAGAAGAACCTCGGTTCCATCGCCGACCTGACCCGTCTGCCCAGCGCATTGTTCGTGGTCGACGTGATGAAGGAGCATATCGCCGTGCGCGAGGCCAACCGCCTCGGCATCCCCGTGTTTGCTATGGTCGATACCAACAGCAACCCCAACAACATCGACTTCGTGATTCCCGCCAACGACGATGCGAAGGATTCCGTCGATGTGATTCTGAGTGCTTGCTGCCAGGCCATCTCCGAAGGTATCGAAGAGCGCAAGGCCGAGAAAGCCGACGAGAAAGCCGCTGCCGAGCAAGCAGAGGAAGCAGCCGAGATGAAGCCGCGCCGTCAGCGTCGCAACCGCAAGGACGAGGCCGCTCCCGCCGTTGAGGATGCCCCCGAGGCCGCTGCAGAAGAGGCTCCCGAAGCCCCCGTCGCAGAGGAAGAAGCACCTGCCGCAGAATAATTGTTAATTGTTAATTATTAATTTTAAATTGAAGAAATTATGGCTTACCAAGTAAGTATGGAAGATATCAAGAAGCTCCGCACCATGACCGGTGCAGGCCTTGCCGACGTGAAGAAAGCGCTGACTGAGGCCGAGGGAGACTTCGACAAAGCAAAGGACTTGTTGCGCGAGCGCGGACTGGCCATCGCCGCCAAGCGTTCCGACCGCGAGACCTCTAACGGTTGTGTACTCGTCAAGGCCGTTGATGGCTTTGCCGCAATGGTCGCCGTGAAGTGCGAGACCGACTTCGTTGCCAACGGAGCCGACTTCATCGCCATGACACAGGCCATCCTCGACGCAGCCATCACCAACAAGTGCCAGACCATCGACGAAGTGAAGGCTCTCACGCTGGCCGACGGACAGACCGTTCAGGACACCGTCACACAGCGCTCGGGCATCACCGGCGAGAAGATGGAACTCGACGGCTACCTCACCCTCACGGGCGACAACATCGAGGTTTACGACCACATGGGCAAGCACACGCTCTGCACGATGGTTCAACTCAACAAGCAGAACGTCGATGCCGGCCACAAACTCGCTATGCAGGTCGCAGCTATGAAGCCCGTCGCACTCAATGCCGAGAGCGTCGAGCAGAAGGTACTTGACGAAGAATACAAGACCGCCGTCGAGAAGACCAAACTCGAGCAGGTCGAGAAATTCGTAGAAATGAAGCTCAAGAAAGCAGGACTCAACCCCAACCTCGTCGATTCCGAAGACCACATCGAGTCGAATATGGCGAAGGGCTGGCTCACGCAGGAGCAGGCCGACGAAGCCCGCAAGATCATCGCCGACGCGAAGGTCGAGGGCGAGGCCCAGTTGAAGATGCCGATGATTGAAGGCATTGCCAAGGGTCGCGTGCAGAAGTTCCTCAAGGAAAACTGCCTCGTCGATCAGGAATTCCAGTTCGGCGACGGCGACAAGGCCACCGTACAGCAGTGGCTCGCCCAGCAGGACAAGGAACTTCAAATCGTCGCCTTCAAGCGCTTCACGCTTGTAGCAGAGTAATAAATCATTGTTCTGAATACTCTGTACCACGCGTAGTAACTCGTGAGAGAGAACAGCGCGGAGGAGTATAATTTTTCATAATTTTATTTGTTGGCGTCAGTCCTTTCTGTGAAGAAAGGCTGACGTTTTTTTCTTCCAGAAATCAAAAAATCCCCGAATCGTTTGGCGGTTCGGACTTTTTCTTGTAATTTTGTAGCCGACCTGAAACCCTCGAAAGGGAAAGAATGGTCGAATTTTTGCGGGAAATATTAACAAGCGTTTGCTGTTATTCGGAACCACTTCAAGAACCTAGGAAATTCAAGAAACGTTAATCCGAAAGAATAAGTCAGTAAACGTCCGCGCTATGCGTGGGCGTGACTTATCTGGATTGACAGGTTATTCCTAGGACCTTTGAAGTGTGGATGAGAATACCGTCCACATTTCTTTTGTGTCCTATCTAAACCTGTTCCCGAAGATAAGCAATACGCTCAATTCGTGCATAGCGTATGGCAAACAAGAATTTGAACGCGGCCAAAGAGGCCAAGAAGGACGAGTTTTACACACAACTCGCCGACATTGAGAATGAGTTGAAGCACTATCGGCAGCACTTTCGAGGAAAGACAGTTCTCTGCAACTGCGACGACCCTTACGAGAGCAACTTTTTCAAATATTTTGCGAACAATTTCAACGCTTTTGGGCTGAAAAAACTGATTGCGACGTGCTACAACGGTTCGCCCGTACAGGGTTCGGAGTTGATGCTCGACTTCGGCGATTTTCAGGACGAGCCGAAGAAGATTGCCTACAAAGTGGAGATTACTGAGGTGACGGATGTGAACGGCGATGGTCGCATCGACTTGGCGGACGTGCGCCACTTGATTCAGAACGACAAAAACGTGCTTTCCACGTTGAAGGAAAACGGCGATTTCCGCTCAAAAGAGTGCATCGAACTGCTGAAAGAGGCGGACATTGTCGTTACCAATCCGCCGTTTTCGCTCTTCCGAGAGTATGTGGCGCAGTTGATGAAGTTTGAAAAGAAATTTATCATTATTGGACACCAAAATGCTATTACTTACAAAGAAATCTTCCCTTTAATAAAGGAAAATAAAATATGGTTAGGTTTTGGTTTTAAAGGTGGAGCGGCTCATTTTGTTTCCCCTTATGAAGATATTGCTACGGCTGGAGACCATCGCAAGGGAATGATTAGAGTTTCTGGAGTAAATTGGTTTACAAACCTTGACCATAAAAAACGCCACGAAGAATTGATTCTTTTTCATAAATATTCGCCCGAAGAATATCCAAAATACGAGAATTATGATGCAATAGAAGTCGGAAAAACGGCAGAAATACCTGTCGATTATGATGGAATAATGGGTGTTCCTATCACTTTTTTGGATAAATACAATCCTGAACAATTTGAGATTTTAGGAGCAACTGAGAGTGAAGGAAAAGGGTTTTCTAATGGACTTTGGAATAAATCAAGTGGGATTGCTCAACCTTTGGTACACGGGGAAAAGAAATATAAACGAATATTCATCAAAAAGAAATAAAACTATGCAAATCGAACTTCAAAAAATCACCGTCCGCGACCTCACCGCAGGCTACGAGGACAACGAAGAACAGGGCGTTCGCGGCTATGGCGGACGGCTCGACATTCGCCCGCCGTATCAGCGCGAATTCATCTACGACGAGAAAAAACGTGCCGCCGTGATTACAACCATCAAAAAAGGCTTTCCGCTGAACGTGATGTACTGGGCGACACGCGACAACGACGCTGAAGTGCCCTTCGAGGTGATGGACGGACAGCAGCGCACCATCTCGATTTGCCAGTATGTGAACGGCGATTTCGCCTACGATTTCCAGTATTTCCACAACCTGACAGACGCCGAAAAAGAGCAGATTCTGGACTATGAACTGATGGTTTATGTCTGCTCGGGCAACGACAGGGAAAAACTCGACTGGTTTCAGACCATCAACATCGCAGGCGAACGGCTGACCGACCAAGAACTGCGCAATGCGGTGTATGCAGGGCCTTTCGTGAGCGATGCGAAACGCTATTTCTCGAAATCGAACTGCGCCGCCTATAATATGGGAAAATACTTGGTGAACGGCTCGCCCATCCGTCAGGACTACTTGGAAACTGCGCTGAAATGGATTGCCAACGCGCAGAGCACGCCCGGGCAGAAAATGACGGTGGAAAACTATATGGCGAAGCACCAGCACGACCCGAATGCGTCGCAGTTGTGGCAGTATTTCTCGTCGGTGATGACGTGGGTGGCTGCGACTTTCGACATCGGCAAGCGCAAGCAAATTATGAAGGGCGTGGACTGGGGCGGCCTTTACCATCGGTTCGGCGACGCGATTCTCGACAAGGCTGCGCTGGATGCGGAAATCAGCCGTCTGATTATCGACAGCGAGGTGCAGAACAAGAAAGGAATCTGCTCGTTTGTGCTGACGCGCGACGAGCACGACTTGGGTCTGCGAGCCTTCCCCGACGACATCAAACTGGCAGTTTACGAACAGCAAAACGGCGTGTGTCCGCTCTGCGGCGAGCATTTCGACATCGGACAGATGGAGGGCGACCATATCACACCGTGGCGCGACGGCGGTCGGACGGTGATTGAAAATTGTCAGATGCTGTGCCGCGAGTGTAACCGACGGAAGGGGGCGAGGTAGAGTTTCATCATTCGTTGATACACAAGGGCAGCGCAAAGAGCATATAGAGCGGAATGTATGTCAGGCGGTCTTTGCGGTGGTATGGTCGCAGGCTTGAAATGAAAATCTGCTTTGGCGAATAGTTATCGTCATATATTTTCAGGCTCTTTGCCTTGACATTGATGTCGGATTTGGCTTCCAACGGATAGACATTGAGACCGTCGCTGAACACGAAATCGAGTTCGGCCTTGCCGTTTGATGTCCAATAGTGGTTGGCCGAGAAATTCGGGTGAAGAATCAGTTCCTGCATCGTGTATTGCTCGGTCAGCGCACCTTTGAATTCCTCGAAAACGCGACTTCCTTCCAACAACACTTTCGGCGACAGTCCGCTCAGATGGCGTAACAGTCCGACATCAAGCAGATAGATTTTGAAAGACTTCAAATCTTCGTAGGATTGCAGCGGAAGTCCAGGTTTTTCCACGCAATAGGAACGGATGATGAGCCCCATATCGCTCAGCCACATCAGGGCATCTTCATATTCGCGTGCCCTCGCCCCCTCGCGCACCAGTCCGAAAACGAATTTTTTATTCTCGCGTGCCAACTGCGACGGAATGCTCGTCCAGACATAGCGCAATTTCTCAACGATTTTCTGCGGAGCGTGTTTTGAAAAATCGTCAAGATAACTTTTCGACAGATTGGCAAGCACGCGGTCGGCGGCGAAATAGTCGTTGGTCTCAATCCATTTGCTGACGGCGGCAGGCATACCACCTACGATGAAATATGTTTTCAGAAGTTGTTGCAGTTCTTCGTCAAAGCCTTTCACATCAAGGTTTCCGTCGAGAATGTAATTGGCGAGATTTTCCTTGTCGGAAGCCATAAGAAACTCGTGGAACGACATAGGGCGAAGGTGAAGAAACTCTACTTTCCCGACGGGGAACGAGGTGCCTTCGTGCAGGGCGACACCCAACTGTGAACCTGCGCAGCAGATGGCGTATTCGGGCGTTTCTTCGCAGAAATATTTGAGCGAAGTCAAGGCTCGTGGCACTTCCTGAATTTCATCGAAAATAATGAGTGTTTTTTGTGGTTGGATGGTGCGTCCGTGGTGAAGCGAAAGCTCGTGGATGATTCTCCGAGGGTCTAACACACCCTCGAAAGACTGGTTGATGGGCGCGTTCCGCTCAAAATTGACGTAGCAAACATCATCGAAACACTGGCGGCCAAACTCCTGTAGTAGCCACGTTTTTCCAACCTGACGGGCACCCTGAAGAATCAGGGGCTTGCGGTCATTTTTCTCTTTCCATTCTTTGAGATTTTCTAAAAGTATTCGCTTCATTTTCCTAAAAGTTTGATTTTCAGGTGCAAAGGTACAATTTTATTTTTAAAAAATCACATTTTCGGAACGAATATTTTCAATTTTCTCACATTTTCGGAACGAATAATTCTAATTTTCTCACATTTTCGGAACGAATCTGAACATTGTGGAGTGGTATTGTCCGCTAACTCCCGATAACTCCGTGAGCGAAGCGAACTAACTCCCAAGCGCAGCGATAACTCCTAAAAAAATGCGAATCTTTTGCAAAGGTTCGCATTTTTTTGTACCTTTGCAAATTGAAACAAACAATCAAACTACAATAATATGGACCAGAAAAAGAACAACACTTGCGCCACAGCCGCCTATCCTCGGGCGGAGTGGTCGCCAGCCTGCGACATTCTGATGCACACGCCCGGACAGGAATTGTTCGACGGCGTGATTCATCCGTCTGCCGCCTTGTTTGAGGACTATTTCGACGTGAACCAAGCGGCTGCCGAGCACAGGCAGTACATCAGAATGTTGGAGGCCAACGGCATCAAGGTGCACACGGTGAGCAAGATTCTGCACGAGACCGACATCGAGAAACTGCGCGTGTTGGCCGAGAAAATGCTGACCTACGACATCAGCCACATCAACGAGGAGAATCCCGACGCATCGGAAAACTACCGCCAGTATGTGCTGTCGAAGATGAGTCGCACCGACCTGATTAGTTGCATTTTGCGCCAACCGACGGTGACGCTCTACAAAACCGACTTGAACACGGGCTACGAGGCGGTCTATAGCCTTCGTCCGCTCATCAACCTCTATTTCACACGCGACCAGAGCATCACCACGCCTCGCGGACACGTCATCTGTAAGATGAATTCGTCGCAGCGTGCGCCCGAAACGGAAATCATCGCCTTCTGCTACGAGCATTTAGGTCAAAAGCCCATTCTTCGCATCACGGGCGAGGGTCGGCTGGAGGGTGGCGACTACATCCCCGCGGGCGAAATGTCGCTCATCGGCTGCGGTATGCGCACCAACGACGAGGGCATCCGTCAACTGATGGAGGCCGACGCCTTCGGCCACAACACGATTGTCGTCGTGCGCGACCATAAGTTTTGGCAGATGCAGATGCACCTCGACACGTATTTCAACATCATCGACCGCGACCTTTGCACGATGGTGACGAGTCGCCTGTATGCCGAGCCAGGATCGCCGGAGTTTGTCACTTGTGATGTTTATCAGAGGGAAGGAAATGGCCCTTACGCCTTGAAAGAGCGCGACCTGTCGTTTGTCGATTTCATTCGCAAGCAAGGCTACGAGATTATCCCTATCAACCACGAAGACGAAATGCACTACGCCAACAACTTCCTGACCATCGAGCCGCGCCATATTATGGCGGTCGGACGGCAGTCGATTGATTACTACAAGTCGATGGCCGATGCAGGCGTGATGGTGGAGTGGATTCCGCTGGAAAGCCTCATCAACGGCTACGGCGCTGCGCATTGTATGACACAAGTGTTGAGAAGAGGAGTTGAGGAGTAAGGAGTATGAAGATTTTAGCCATTGGAAAGAACTACGCGCTACACAATAAAGAGATGGATGGCGCGTTATATAAGACAGCGGAGCCTGTCGTGTTTATGAAACCCGATTCGGCCCTGTTGAAGGACGGAAAGCCGTTTTTCCTGCCCGACCACCTCGGGCGCGTCGATCACGAAGTGGAAGTCGTGGTTCGCATTTGTCGGCTCGGCAAGAACATCGACGAGCAGTTTGCCCATCGCTATTACGACGCGCTGACCGTGGGCATCGACTTCACGGCACGCGACCGCCAGCGTCGGCTGAAAGACAACGGCCATCCGTGGGAAGTGGCGAAGGCCTTCGACGGCAGTGCAGCCATCGGCGAATGGGTCGAAATCGAGGGAAAGGACATTCAGAACCTGCATTTCCACCTCGACATCAACGGCCAGACCGTGCAAAAGGGTTGGACGGGCGATATGCTCTATCGAGTCGATGAACTCATCAGTTACGTCAGTCGCTTCTTCACCCTGAAAACGGGCGATTTGCTCTACACGGGCACGCCTGCGGGTGTCGGTCCGGTGAAGATTGACGACCATCTGGAAGGCTGGCTCGAAGACCAGAAACTGCTCGATTTCCGCGTGAAGTGAAATTTTTAAGAAAAAAAGTGATTTATGCCCATCAAGTGCTGTAAGAAACTCATCGCAACCTGTCTGTTCGCCTGCATTGGCCTCGCGTCGCAAGCGCAGCAGCGATTCTTCAACCTCACCCGTGAACAGGTGAAAATCGACTCGCTACTGCCCCACTTCGGCTATGGCATCGCGCTCGGAGAGCATTTCGAAGACTCGACTTATTCGGCCTCGATTCTCTATCCCGAATTTATTGATATGTCACCCTCTGACGTGGAAAAATATATGAAAATTTCGGGGGAACCGTTGCCGGAAATGCCGAAAATCGAGCAACTGGTGATGAAGAGTCGCGGAAAAGGCACTTTCAGCGTCCGATTCCAGCCACTCGTCTATCGCGAGGGTCGCCATCAGATTTTGGTGAGTTTTATGCTGAAAATCGAGTCGAAAGCGAAGGACAAGGCACTGAAAAGTCCGAAAAAAGCCGGTTCGACAGGTCGATATGCCGAAAATTCGGTGTTGGCAAACGGTCGATGGGCGAAAATTCGCGTTTCAGAGTCGGGCATCTATCAAATCACCGACGACCTCATCAAAAAAGGCGGTTTCAGCGACCTGAGCAAGGTGAAAGTCTATGGCTACGGCGGTCATCTGCAGCCCGAAGTGCTGAACGAAGCCTACCTGCGACAGACCGACGATTTGCAGGAAGTGGCGCAGTGCGTGGTCGATGGCAAACGATTTTTCTACGCCAACGGCCCCGTGAGTTGGACGAGTGCTGAAACGACGATGCGCACGCGAAATCCTTACAGCGACTACGGCTACTATCTCATCACCGAGAGCGACGAAACTCCGAAAACTATCGCGCAAGAGGATTTTTTGAAGGCTCACTACCCGAATTTCGACGACTACCACGTGCTCCACGAAATCGACAACTTCGCGTGGGTTGAGGGTGGCAGAAACCTCTACGAGAACACGCCCATCAACCAAGGTTCGTCGAAAACCTACACCATCGCCTCGCCCGTGACAGGGAAGTCGGGAAAACTTTGCGTCATCGTTTCGGCAGGTGTGAACAGCACGGTGCAGGTGCATTGCAACGGCATAGCGCTCGGAACCATCAACATTGCCTTGTCGAGCATCAACTACGAGAAAGGCCACGCCACCAGCCGCGTTTTCAACATCGACGACCTCGCCGCCAACAACGAAGTAACGATTACGACGACCTCGGGCGGACCAGTGCGCCTCGACTACATCTCGCTGACCCTCAGCGAGCCGAAAGCCGCACCCAACCTGCAAAGTGGTTCGATTCCCGTGCCGGAATACGTGCACAACATCACCAACCAAAACCTCCACGCCGACGGTCCGACCGATATGGTCATCGTCATTCCGACGACGCAAAAACTGCTCTCACAAGCCGAGCGACTCGCCCAATACCACCGCGACCGCGACGGACTGCGCGTGCGCATCGTGCCCGCCGATGAAATTTTCAACGAATTTTCGAGCGGAACACCCGACGCGACGGCCTACAAACGTTATCTGAAAATGCTCTACGACCGAGCCGAAACCGAGGCCGACCAACCGCGATTTCTCCTGCTTTTCGGCGACTGCGTTTGGGATAACCGAATGAACACCAACGACTTACGCCACACCTCGCCCGACGATTATCTGCTCTGCTTCGAGAGCGAAAATTCGTTCAGCGAGACCTATTGCTACGTCAGCGATGTATTTTTCTGTATGCTCGACGACAACGAGACGCTGACCAGCGGCTCCTATCCCTACGAGCGGCCTGCCGGACTGGCCGATGTGGCGGTCGGACGCTTCCCCGTTGTCACCGAAGCGGCGGCGAAAGTGATGGTCGATAAAGTCATCGCCTACGAATCGAACCAAAACGCCGGAAACTGGCAAAACACCCTCGTGTTCATGGGCGACGACGGCAACAACAATGCCCACATGCGCGACGTGAACGATGCCGCCCACGACATTTCGATACGCCATCCGGGCTACATCATCAAAAAAGTGATGTGGGACGCCTACACGCGCGAGACTTCATCGACGGGAAACACCTATCCCGAAGTGACGAAAATCGTCAAGCAATATCAACAGCAGGGCGCACTCGTCATGGACTATGCCGGACACGGACGCGCCGACCAGATTTCACACGAGTCGGTATTGAAACTATCTGATTTTGAGCAATTTACGAATCAAAATCTACCGCTGTGGATAACGGCCTCGTGCGACATCATGCCCTACGACGGACTGACGCCGACCATCGGCGAAACGGCGGTGCTCAGCGCAAAAGGCGGTTCCATCGCTTTCTACGGAACGGCTCGAACGGTGTTCGTTTCGCAAAACAAAATCATGAATATGTCGTTCCTGAAATACGTGCTCGGATTCGACGAAAATGGCAAGCCGAACACACTCGGCGAGGCGCAGATGCTGGCAAAAAACGAGATGATTGCGCAGGGAAAGGACAAAACCGTGAACATGCTGCAATATCAACTTTTGGGCGACCCCGCGCTCGCGCTCAAAGTGCCGACGGGCAACATTGTCATCGACGAAATCAATGGCATCGACATTAAGAATAGCGGTGCAAACCTGCCGAAACTGAAGGCGGGAAGCATCGCAAAAATCAAGGGACACATCGAAGGCGGAAGCGATTTCAACGGCACGATGACCGCCGTGGTGCGCGACACCGAGGAAACCATCGTCTGCAAACTCAACAACACCGACCGCGACGGTGGCTCGCAGACCGCTTTCTTCTACCGAGACCGCACGAAAACGCTCTACAATGGCTCCGACAGCATCCAAAACGGCCAGTTTGAATTTGAATTTGCCGTGCCGAAAGACATCAACTACGCCGACGACACGGGTCTCATCAACATTTATGCCGTGAACAGAGACCGCACGAAAACCGCCCACGGCTCGTCCGACCGATTCCTCGTCGGCGGCACCGAAACGGCGGGCAACGACTCCATCGGCCCGAGCATCTACTGCTATCTGAACTCGCCCTCGTTCAGCAACGGCGGCGACACCAATACAACGCCCTATTTCGTGGCGCAAGTGAGCGACCAAGACGGCATCAACGCCTCTGGAAACGGCATTGGACACGACCTTGAACTCATCATCGACGGCGACATGGCGAAGACATTCGTCCTCAACGACAATTTCCGCTTTGACTTCGGCAGTTACACGACTGGCACCACGTTCTACCAGATTCCCGAACTCGAACCCGGTATGCACACGCTACTTTTCCGCGCGTGGGACGTGCTCAACAACTCCTCGACGGCGCAACTGTCGTTCAACGTGGTCAAAGGGCTTTCGCCGACGCTTTTCAACGTGAGTTGTACGCAAAATCCCGCCCGAACCTCCACGACCTTCATCATCAACCACGACCGCACGGGTAGCATGATGGATGTGGAACTCGACATTTTCGACATGAGCGGACGCCAACTCTGGCACCACGAGGAAAGCGGCGTTTCTACCGACGCAACCTACACGCTCACGTGGAACCTCAATGTCGATGGCGGACAACGACTTCAGACGGGCGTTTATCTCTATCGCGTCAGCGTGTCGTGCGAGGGCAGCAAAAAAGTGTCGAAAGCCAAGAAACTCATCGTCATCGGGTCGTAAAAATTCGTAAAATCGAGCGATTGGAAGCCCCGAAAATAATAAAATGGCGATTTTTGCGTTATCAAATAACATCAATCGAAAAAAGGATATGATTCAAAAGACCATAATGAGGAAATTGCTCCTCGTCACAATGCTGTTTTTCACCGTCAGCGCAGCGAAAGCGCAAGACAAGAAAGACATGTTCAACCCCGTGAATGCGTCGGTGACATCGCAGACCATCGCGCCCGACGCCCGTGCCGCCGGTATGGGCGACGTGGGTGCGGCAACCGAGGCCGACGTGAACTCGCAATATTGGAATCCGGCGAAATATCCGTTCGCCATTTCGCGTGCAGGTGTCGCGTTGAACTACACGCCGTGGCTGCGCCAACTCGTCAACGACATGGACTTGGCCTATCTGTCGGGCTATTATCGCATCGGCGACTACTCGGCCGTGTCGGGCTCGGTGCGCTATTTCTCGCTCGGCGAGGTGTTTCTGACCAGCGACGTTTCCGCCACCGACAACGCCATGAGCATCAAACCTTATGAAATGTCGTTCGACGTGGCCTATTCGATGATGCTCAGCGAGAAATTCTCGTGGGCAGCCGCCTTGCGCTTCATCTACAGCGACCTGACCTACGACTACACCGACGACACGAAGCCGGGAACGGCCTTCGCCGCCGACCTCGGACTTTACTACCAGAACTATCTGAACCTCGGCGACCGCGAATGTCAGTTGGGTTTGGGTATGAACGTGTCGAACATCGGTTCGAAAATCACTTTCGGTGGCGACGACAACCCCGAATTCATCCCGACGAACCTGCGACTCGGTGCTTCGCTGATGATTCCCGTCGATGAATACAACCGTTTCACGATTGCTGCCGATGCGAACAAACTGCTCGTGCCGACCTATCCGAAGCAGGAAGAGGGCGAATCGACCGAGGCCTATCAGCAGCGAGTGCAAAAAGATTACTACGACATTTCGAGCATCAGCGGCATTTTCAAGAGTTTCAGCGACGCGCCAAACGGCTTCAAGGAGGAATTGCAGGAAATTCAGTGGAGCGTGGGTGCCGAATATTGCTACCACGACCAATTCACGCTGCGTGCCGGCTATCACCACGAGGCCGAAAACAAGGGTAACCGCAAATATTTCACCTTCGGTGCTGGTTTCCGAATGAATGTTTTCTCGCTCGACGCGGGCTATGTGATTGCCACGGCGAAGAGCAATCCGCTCGACCAAACGCTGCGCTTCACGCTGACGTTTGATATGGATGGAATCAAAGATCTATTTAGGAAATAAAACCCACCCCAACCCCTCCCCACGGGAGGGGGAAAAGAAATAAACACAAGATGAAAAGGAATCGTTTTGAAACAACCGATGCCAGCACCTACCAATTGTTATTGGAGAAAGCACAGGAACACAGGAAAAATCCTACTACCGCAGAGGCTGTTTTGTGGAAATTCTTGTCAAAAGGGCAAATGGGCTATCATTTCCGACGGCAGCATCCTGTTTATGGCTATATTCCTGATTTCGTTTGTTTAAAAAAACGGCTAATCATAGAAATCGATGGTGGTTACCATTTAGAAGGTGAACAACCTGAAAAAGATGCAGAACGGACGCGCTATCTGGAACAAGAAGGCTATCAGGTGCTACGATTTACAAACGAAGAAGTCCTCAATGACACCGAAGAAGTCCTCAGTGAAATTTCAAGCGAATTGAAGCAAGCCAAACTCCCCTCCCGTCGGGAGGGGGCGGGGGTGGGTCTTCGAGTCGGAATGGGTTACGACGTTCATCAGTTGGTTCCCGACAGAGAACTTTGGCTCGGCGGCATTTTGATTCCTTTCGAGAAAGGACTGCTCGGCCACAGCGACGCCGACGTGCTCATCCACGCCATTTGCGACGCACTGCTCGGTGCCGCCAACCTGCGCGACATCGGACACCACTTCCCCGACACCGCCGCTGACACGCTCAACATCGACAGCAAAATCATCCTCCGAAAAACCGTTGAACTGCTACGCAAAAACGGCTACGAGGTCGGCAACATCGATGCCACCGTCTGCGCCGAGCGTCCGAAACTCAATCCGCATATTCCGCAAATGCAGCAAACGATGGCTGAAGTCATGGGTATTTCCACCGGTCAAATCTCCATCAAAGCCACCACCACCGAACGCCTCGGTTTCACGGGTCGCGAAGAGGGAATTTCGGCCTATGCCGTCGCCCTCATCGTCAAAAACGACGCATAAAATCGAGATTAGACGGAAAATCCCTAACTTTGCACCAAATTGATGGGTATGACAGTCGAAAAAACGATGAAAACAATCGGGACGAAGCATTTTTTTCTGCTTCTGCTCTTGAACATGGCTTTTTCGGCAGCGAGAGCCGTGAGTTATTCCGGTACGCTGCCCGTCGTTTTCATCAATACGACCAGTGCCATCGAGTCGAAAACCGACTATGTTGACGCTACTTTCTACCTCGACCCGATGGGCATCGACGGCTACGAGGCCATCGGTTCTGCCGACGACCCGTTCCCCTTGAAAATACGAGGCCGTGGAAACTACACTTGGAACGGGCCTTTCGAGAAAAAAGCCTATAAAATCAAACTCGAAAGCGGTCTTCCGCTGCTCGGAATGCCCAAAAACAAGCATTTCGCACTGCTCGCCCATGCCGACGGCGGCCAAACGGCCTTTTTCCGCAATACGGCAGGTTTTGAACTCGGGCGACTTGTCGGACTGGAGTTCACACCGCAACAACGACCCGTGGAACTGGTGCTCAACGGCGACTATCGGGGACTTTATTTCCTGACCGAGACCGTGCGCGTGGGACAACGGCGCGTGAACATCGCCGAACAGCAAAACCGCGAGACCGACCCCGAACTCATCACGGGCGGCTGGCTCGTCGAAATCGACAATGTCAATGAGTCGTGGCACCAAATCATTCCGTCGCTCGCAGGCACCGAACTGACACGCTTCCGCGTCACCTACCACTCGCCCGACACGCTGTCCACCGCCCAACGGCAGTATCTCTCCAACCAAATCAAGTCGATGCTGCGCACGGTCTATGTCGCCGACAAAAACGACACGGAATGGGAACAATTCATCGACCTCGACGCCATCGCCCGCTACTATCTCGTGGTGGAAATGCTCGACCACGTTGAGGCGTTTCTCGGCAGTTGCTACCTTTATAAAGACCGAGGCAAAATGGCATGGAAGTTCGGGCCACTTTGGGATTTGGGGCATGCTTTCAACGGATGGCACCCGAAAAATCGCTTTCTCTATCAATACAAACACGAAACATCTGCCGATTGGGACATCTGCATCATGGAGGAATTGGCGAAATTCCCGCGACTGCAAGAGCGTGTCAAAGAACTTTGGAACGATTTGTCGCCAACACTCTACCCCACCCTGACAACCTATCTGCGAAATTTCGCGGTGCAAATTGCCGAGGCTGCCGCCTGCGACTACGAGCGTTGGCCCGACTACGGCACAGCCGACACGAATGTCGCCGTGGAGTATTGTTTGAATTTGTTGGAACAAAAACATCAATTCCTTGAAAATCAATGGAGTAGCGATTATTCTGGCATTGAAAAAATCGTTGAAAAACAACCTAACCATTCGATTTACGACCTGCAAGGACGCAGACTGAATCGACACGAAAATTTGAAATCGGGCATCTATCTCAAAGGCGGAAAAAAAATTCTTATCAGAAAAACTGCGAAATAAATTTTGTTTTTTGCTTTTTTTGCGCTAACTTTGCAAAAAATCGTAAAAAATCGAAGAAAATGCAGAACAATTGCCATCTTTCGACGCTGATTCACGAGCAGGCGAAGAAGTACGGGTCGAAGCCCGTGCTGAACTTCAAAATGTTCGGTTCGACCGAGTGGAAAGCCGTGTCGTGGAATCAGTTTTCGCTGCGTGTGAAACAGGTGTCGAACGCCCTGTTGAACCTCGGACTGCAGCCGCAGGAGAACATCGCCGTGTTCGCCCAGAATTGTATCCAATATCTCTACACCGATTTCGGTGCCTACGGCATTCGTGTGGTGACGATTCCGATTTACGCCACGTCGAGCGAACAGCAGATTCAGTATGTCGTGCAAGACGCGGGCGTGCGCTTCCTCTTCGTCGGCGAGCAGGAGCAATACGACAAGGCGCACCGTATTTTCGCGCTCTGTCCCACGCTCGAGCGCATCATCATCTTCGACAAGAGCGTGCGCATATCGTCGCACGACCACAACGCCCTCTATTTCGAGGATTTCATCGCCCTTGGCGAGAATCTGCCGCGCCAGTCGCAGGTGGAACAACTGTGGAAAGAGGCGTCGATGGACGATGTGTGCAACATTATCTACACGAGTGGCACGACGGGCGACTCGAAGGGTGTCATCCTGACTTATTCGCAATATTTCGCGGCGATGGCAGCCAACGGCGAGTGCGTGCCCGTCACCGAGAAAGACCGCGTGATGTCGTTCCTGCCCTTGGCACATATTTTTGAGCGCGGATGGGCTTATTTGTGCCTCACGGTGGGCGCTCAGCTCATTCTGAACACCAATCCGAAGGAGATTCAGCAGTCGATGCGCGAGACGCACCCGACGTGTATGTCGTCTGTGCCGCGATTCTGGGAAAAAGTCTATCAGGGCGTGAAGGAGAAAATCGAAAGTTCGTCGCCGATGAAGCAGAAACTTTTCCGCCACGCGCTGGCCGTCGGTCGCAAGCACAACATCGAATACCTCAGTCGGGGAAAGCGCCCGCCTATCGGGCTCGCACTCGAATACAAAGCCCTCAACAGCACCATTCTCAGCCTTGTGCGCAAGCAACTCGGCCTTGAAAACGCCCATTTCTTCCCGACGGCAGGTGCCTACGTGTCGCCCGAAGTCGAGGAATTCATCCACTCGATTGGCATTTGGATGATGGTGGGCTACGGACTGACCGAAAGTCTCGCCACCGTGTCGTGCGACCATATGGACAAGCCTTATTCCATCGGTTCTGTAGGTCGTCCGATTAGCAGTATTCAAATAAAAATCAGCGACGAGGGCGAAGTTCTCTTGAAAGGTCCGACGATTACGCGCGGCTACTACAAACGCGACGATGTGAACACCGTGGCCTTCGACGAAGACGGCTTTTTCCACACGGGCGACGCCGGCTATATGCGCAACGGCGAGTTGTTCCTCACCGAGCGCATCAAGGACCTCTACAAGACTTCCAATGGCAAGTACATCGCGCCGCAGATGGTCGAGGCGATGTTGCTCGTCGATAAATACATCGACCAAGTGGCCGTCGTGGCCGACCAGCGGCAGTTTGTCTCGGCACTCATCGTGCCCGAGTTCCGACTCATCGAGGAATGGGCTCGCGACCAAGGCATCGACTTCGAGTCACGCGAGGACCTCTGCCAAAACCGCGCCGTCCACGATATGCTCAAAGAGCGCATCGACACGCTTCAGCAACGGCTTTCGGGCTACGAGCAAATCAAGCGAATCACGCTCATCCCGCATCATTTCTCGATGGAAAGCGGTGAACTCACCAATACCCTGAAACTCAAACGAACCGTCATCAACAAGAACTATAAAGAACTAATCGACTTGATGTACAAAGATTTATGATTACAACAGAGCAATTAAAAGATATTTTAGATCGAGCCGAAAAACTGCACCACTACCTCAATATTCCGCAGAAACAAATGGAATTTGAGGAGGAGCAACTGCGCACGCAGGCACCCGATTTTTGGGACGACGTGAAGCGGGCGCAGGAGCAGATGAAGAAGGTGAAAGGCATCGAAAAATGGCTCAAGGACTACAAGGCCGTGCGTATGGCAGCCGACGAGTTGCAACTCGCCTTCGACTTCTACCACGACGATATGGTCACCGAAGAAGAGGTTGATGACGACTATCGGAAGGCCCTGCAACTCATCGAAGACCTCGAACTCAAGAATATGCTACGCCAGAAGGAAGACCCGATGGACTGCGTGCTGAAAATCAACTCGGGCGCAGGCGGCACCGAGAGTCAAGATTGGGCGCAGATGCTGATGCGAATGTATATGCGCTGGGCAGAGGCTCACGGCCACAAAGTCACCGTCAGCAACCTGCAGGAAGGCGACGAGGCTGGCATCAAGAGTGTCACAATGGAAATCGAGGGCGGCGAGTTTGCCTACGGCTTCCTCAAGAGCGAAAACGGCGTCCACAGGCTTGTGCGCGTGTCGCCTTTCAACGCGCAGGGCAAGCGAATGACCTCGTTTGCATCGGTGTTCGTCACGCCGTTGGTCGATGACACCATCGAAGTCTATGTCGATCCGTCGAAACTCTCGTGGGACACGTTCCGAAGCAGCGGAGCCGGCGGTCAGAATGTGAACAAGGTGGAGTCGGGCGTGCGTCTGCGCTATTGGTACACCGACCCCGACACGGGCGAAGAGGAGGAAATCCTCATCGAAAACACCGAAACGCGCGACCAACCGAAGAACAAGGAACGTGCGCTGACGCTGTTGCGCTCGCAACTCTACGACCGTGCAATGAAGAAACGGCTGGAGGCGCAGGCGAAAATCGAGGCTGGCAAGAAGAAAATCGAGTGGGGTTCGCAAATCCGTTCGTATGTCTTCGACGACCGCCGAGTGAAGGACCATCGCACTAACTACCAAACCACCGATGTCGATGCCGTGATGGACGGCCACATCGACGACTTCATCAAAGCCTATTTGATGGAGTTCCCCGTTACTGAAGAAGGTTGAATGTTGAGTTTTGAATGTTGAATTGTCGCTGAAGCGATTAAGAATTGACAATTTTGAATTGAGAATGAACGATTTTGCGAAAATAATGGACGAGAAATGCATGAATTTTGCGATTCGTGTAGTTAATCTCTGTCGATTTCTCAATGAAGAAAAGCGAGAATTCAGAATGTCAGACCAACTTTTCCGTAGCGCAACAAGCATCGGAGCCAATTTTGCAGAAGCCCAGTGCGGAGTTAGCAAAAGCGACTTCATAGCAAAAATTTATATTTCCCAAAAAGAGTGCAACGAAAGCCTTTATTGGCTAAGACTTCTATATAAAACAGGTTTTTTAAACCAAAAACAGTTCGATTCCATTTACAATGATTGCGAAGAATTAAAAAAATTATTGATAACAATAACGAAAACAGCGAGAAACAATTCATAATTCAAAATTGTTCATTCACAATTGCGAAGCAATAATTCAAAAATCAACCATCAAAATTCAAAATTCAAATAACTATGGCAAAGAAAACGAATGCAAAGCGCGAAGCTTTTCAAAAAAAGCAAGAACAACAAGGTAAAAACATCGTGATGTGGATCATCGGCTTCCTCATTGCCTTGGGTCTGATTTTCGCCGTCTGGACAAGCCTCGGATAACCATGAGCGGATTCGAAATCGAACGCAAATTCCTCGTCAAAAAAGGCAGCGATTTCAAGCAACAAGCCTTCGCCAGTAGCCACGTTCAACAAGGCTACATCCCCTGCGAAACGGCCACTGTACGCATCCGACTGCGCGACGACGAAGCTTTCATCACCATCAAGGGAAAACCGATTGATGGCGGACTGACGCGCTACGAATTTGAGAAGGAAATCACGCGCGAGGAGGCTGAAAATCTGTTGAAAATCTGTCGCGGAGGCGTCATCGACAAACATCGCTATCTGGTGAAAAGTCCCGACGGACGCCACACCTTCGAAATCGATGAGTTCCACGGCGCGAACGACGGTCTCGTCATGGCCGAAGTCGAGCTCTCAAGCCCCAGCGAAACGTTCGAAAAACCCGATTTCATCGGCCCCGAAGTCACTGGCGACCGCCGCTTCTACAACAAGCACATGCTCAGGTATCCTTTCTCGCTCTGGCGCGAAACGCTGCCAGAAGAATACCGATGAGCGTCCCCAGGACCACGCCGACGGAGTTCGCCACAAAGTCGAACCACTCGCCACTGCGCCGTCCTGCGGTGCAGTAAGCCTGCGCCAGTTCCACCAGTCCGCCCATCGCGACTGGTGCAAGAAAAGCCCAAAGAAACAGCCTGCGGGACTTCAGCGTGGGGTGTTGTCGCGTGTATTCCCACCAAATCACCGCCACAAGCGTACCGTACATCACCAAGTGTGTCCATTTGTCAATCAAACTAAAACTGTTCAGTGGCGTTTCAGGCACCGTCGGAATCAAGCACAACACCCAAATCACCACAATCAGCGTTGTCGAGAGTGGATAGCGTTTCAAAAAATCAACCACGATTTTCATATTGTTTTCATCGTTTTTTGTAAATTTTCGAGAAATCGAGCCGCGTGACCGCCATCCATCTGAGAGTGGTGGAATTGGAAAGAAATGGGAAGCGTAGTTTTCAGCCAGTTTTTTCGGATTTTTCCCCACGCAAGGAAAGGATTGTTGTAAATGCCGCTGTATTGATTGGTCACGCTGTCGAGTTCGGTGGCTGTCATTGCCGATGTCCCGATCACCATCACATCGTCGAGAACGACATTTTCACAAGAATTGCTCGTCGATTCGGTCAAAGCCACGTAGTCAGCATTAAATTGCTCCAAATCATCGGAAAACGGCACGTCGCAAAGACTGATGCCACCCTTCCGGTTGTTCACAATGACATTGATACCCAACTGGTCGAATTGATACAACTTGCCTTGAATCGGCAACAAATAGAATTCCTCCATTTCGCTCGCTGCCTTACCAATGCACCAACACAGCAACATATTGAATTTCAGACCCTTACGGCGACCCAATCGTTCCATTCTCGTCACATTGAACGTCTTCGTCAGTGTCACCATCGGGTTGGGCGACTTCATCCAAAGTTCGAAAGCCTCCCTGCGGTTGGTTTCTTGAGGGTTGATTTCCTGCTTCATCGCTATTCTAACCAAAGAAGTGGCATTTCCGCCACTTCCTTCATTCAATACTCATCCTCATTAAACAAAAAATCCTCTTTCGTCGGATAATCGGGCCAAATGTCCTCGATACTATCGTAAACATCGCCCTCATCCTCGATTTCCTGTAAGTTTTCAAGCACCTCAAGCGGGGCACCCGAGCGGATGGCGTAGTCAATCAGTTCGTCTTTGGTGGCAGGCCAGGGAGCATCTTCAAGCTTCGAGGCCAGTTCAAGTGTCCAATACATAGTTTTTATTCGTTTTTTGATGGTTATTGCTGAATTAGGGCGCAAAAGTAATAAATAATTTTCTATTTGCAAGGATTTTCACCATAAAATATCAACGCAGCACACTTAAAAAGTGTTATCAATCGTTATAGATTGACTAAATAATGAGATGGATGCATCGTCTGCCCCAAAATGACGACTCCACAATCGTAACAATCAAAAGTCATTGCCACACACTTCGATGCCTTCATCTGACGCCAAATATCAACTTCCTTGCCATGAAAATAGATGTCTTTGAAAACAATCATCGCATTGTCTGAATCACGGTCCATAAAAGTGGGAAAATCGTGGATTTCAGATGCAGAAACGACAATCAAATCGCAATTCTCTGGCGATGGAACCAATTCCGAACGACGATTTCCTTCTAATAAATATACCAAATTCTCCGCGGGAAAAGATGAAGCGATAAAAGTCCTCTTCCCTTGTTGATAATTGGCCAAGCGGAACAACAATCGGCAAAATTTCAACTCCTTTCCACGAAGTTTGGGGAATTGTTTGGAGAGTTCGTCGTAAGCGTGATAAGGCAGACGCTGGCACAACACATCGGTCACGAATTGGTAGGCGGTAGGCGATTGGATACCAAAGCCACGACTATGACCACATCGTCGCAGCCAAGCCTTCCATCGCCAAAAAAAATCCAATATCGCCATAAACAATTTAAAAACTGACTGCAAACTTACAAAAAAGATATGAGTTTTGCAAACTATAACGACGAAAAAAATCCGACGAACCTGATTTCAGACTCGTCGGATTGTGAAAAAAGGGGCATCCACCTACTCTCCCGCATTGTCGCGCAGTACCATCGGCGCAGGCGGGCTTAACTGCTCTGTTCGGAATGGGAAGAGGTGGGACACCGCCGCAATAGACACCCGCAATGTAACGT
>Ga0310690_10002454_pt1 | contig 30076 bp, 23 predicted proteins | sample AusTroGonzalo_MG_2_FD_207661 | JGI IMG/M metagenome (GOLD analysis project Ga0310690, IMG submission 207661) | Bovine rumen microbial communities from tropical cattle in Woodstock, Queensland, Australia - Gonzalo_04 (v2) (version 2) | ecosystem: Host-associated > Mammals > Digestive system >...
GATTATCAAGTTCTGTCAGAGTATTGTTAACCAATTGACCAAGAATTCCTTTTCTAAGACGACTCATTTTTGCGAACTGCCTAAAGAGATAAACATTTTTGTTGTTATAAGATATTTCAACACAATAAAAACTAATCTTGCTCATTTTTATCAAACTCATATCCGTATAGCAAGCATCTGATTTCAAACTGTTTTTAAAATTTTCGACACTATCAACCTGAGTTGAAATAATAAGCTCATTTTTCTCATCAAGAACACCTACTGGATTATACTGAACTATAGGGAGTTTTAATGATTCTAATAGAGGCGGGAGCAATAATTCAAGGATCTTTTTTTGAAGTTCATTGGACATCTGTGGATTAAATGTTCTATATTTATTCCCTAGTTTTTCGCTGAAATATATATGCACAATATTGTCTGGACAATCCTTATTAACAGCCTGAAAGAATTCTACAATTTCTCTTGTCATAAATCTGCTCCTATTATTTTCCCAACACCCCTCAACTCTACACTGTTCCCTTCCCGCCATATTTCTTCAAAAGCATTCCAAACAAATCCTTCATCATTGATGATTTGTCCACATAACAAAGCAAGAAAAAGACAACCGTTCCCGCAACCAATGAGACCGCTATCGACAGCAAATAATAAGATTTCATATATAAACTAACAGTGCATATAGTTAAAGACATTAAGCCTGAAGGCAAGGCAACCTTAAAGAACTCAACAGAGAAATGTTTGAAGAAAAGTTTTTCCAAATCTTTTCGCAGTAATACCATCAACAAAATCGTTGTAAAAATATTGGAAATGCTTGTTGCAAGAGCCAGTCCACCGATTCCCATCAGCGGTTTAAGCAATAAATTCATAAAGACATTGCTAACCAATGTACCTATTGAAACAATCGAGACTAATTTCACCTTTTTTAATGCATAAAAAGCTCTGGTTAAAATCGCATTATATGAAAAACATACCAAACCTACAGAGTAATACTTCATGGCAACAGAAACATTTTCTACCGCTGATGAATCAAAAGCTCCTCTGCCAAACAACAAATTTATAACATCTTTAGAAAATATAATGGCACATACCGTGCAAGGCAGCATCGTAAAGGTAACGACATTCATTGATTTCAAAACATTTTTTCTAAAAGCATTCATATTGTTTGCAGCAATATCTTTTGAAAACACCGGAAACATTACTGTAGCCAAAGACATAATGACAGTGCTTTCAAGAACATTGTCCACCCGATAAGCATATTTTAAAGACGAGATCGCTCCATAAATAGATGAAGCCATCGTTCTGTCCGCAATAACATTCAGTTGATTGGCTCCCACACCCAAAGCAAGCGGCAAAAACAACAACAGCATCTGCTTTACATCATCATTAAATTTTAAAACAGAAAAGGACATGAGAGACTTGTGTTTTCTAACTACCGGAAAGAGCATCACGAATTGCACAAATGAAGCTACCACAATACTATATGCTAAAACAATAGACTTGGTGTAAAAAGCTACAATAATCAAGATGATAGAAACCACATCCAAGACTATCCCATTAAATGCCGGAGCCACGAATTGATTGTTTGCTTGAAGATATGCAGAATAAATAGCCACTGTAATTCTGAAAAACATTGCAAAAACAGATATTCTGACAAAATTCACAGTAAATTCTGCTGTTGCCTTATCAAATCCGGCAGCAAAAACTTTCATGATCTGATACGGAAACAAATTTACAAACAAGGCAAGAAGAACTGTCATAAAAAGAGATATTTTCAATATATTGTCAACAAAAAAATCTGATTCTTCTTTACCTCTGTCATGATATATTTTCGTATAAATCGGAATAAAACCTACAGCAATAGCTTGAACCACAAGAATAAAAAGAGCTTCAGGAATAACTTGCGCAACAAAATAAGCATCCGTGACTTTCCCTGCGCCGAAATACTTTGCAAGAACAATGTCCCTCAAAAAACCCAAGCACTTCGAAAATGCGGTAATAATCATAACAACTGATACTTGTTTGGCTCGTTTAGCTGCTGTCATGAGTGCATTTTCCTTCTGAAATTCCGGACAAATGCCATGATAAACGGAGGAACCAATTCAACGATTTTCTTTTTAACAGATTTTGGCATCAGATATTTTTTACTAAGTTCACCCCATGTCATTTGGGGATAATCAATAAAAAAATCGTTATAATTTACCGGTTTTTTCTTAGAACCTTTCAGAGAACTCGCCCGTAATTTAATACAATCATCCAAAGTTCTCTCTTCAACAATAACTTCGTCGGTCAAACTTTTTATAATTTTCTCTCCTTTAGATGTATTGGCAAGAATTACTGAAATTCCGTTTTTCCATTGTTCATAAGGAACCTCCAAATCACCGAAATCACCTATTGTTATATCTCCGACACGACTGATATTCCTAAATTTGCAGTTTAAACATGATTCTCTCACAAAACCGGCACTCATTGTTTTAACAAAAGAAGCGTCATCGCCTGTCAGTATTTTTTCCTTACCATTGATAATGGATTGAATAAGGTATCCGAATCCGTATCCGTATTTTTTGCTCCTGAAATTATAATTTTCAATCTCTCCATATTTATCTCTCAATTCAGATATATACTTTTCAAACAATCCTGGAGAAGGCACTCCTGCGCAAAGCAGATCACAGGTTACAAGATTTTCCATATCATCACCAGTCAAAAATACTTGCAATCCGTGAATCTGACACGGAGTTCCAAAAAACATGACTTTTTTTCCAGATTGCAGAATATCTTTAGCTTCCTTATATGACGAACCGATCATGCTTTGAACATATTTTGAACCTTGCAATTTTTGCAACTCATCACACGAAGACACTGCAATATGCCGAACTTGCAAACTGTCATTATAAGCAGCCCCGAAAACGACGCCTCCGTTTTCGATGCACTTTTTCGCTAAAGCATAAGCCGCGCCACCGGAAGAAGATTTTTTAATAATTTTTTCATCTTTCAATGTTGCTGAATACACACGCGGAGTTCGCTCTTCTAATCCTGCCTTGACCTTGGAACATACTTTTTCACAAAGACCGCATTTAACACAAGAGACATCATCTATCACCGGATAATCAAAACCTTGACTATTCCGAACCATCAAAATGCAACCATTGGGACAACTGTTGACGCATGCCCCACAACCAGTGCACCTTATTTTATCACATAGTTCCATTTGCTTTTACTCCATTCAGATCTTGTTTTTGACAGTTTTGTCGAATTTCAAGTTCAGCATTCAAATACCCCCAAAAACCAAAAAGCCAGAAGCCAAAATATCCGTTATAAGTGGTACTGAGCATTGAAAGAACAAAATATAGAACTGTCATAGTACAACATGCGGATGCCAAATCTGAATTCTTTTTCAACTCTGACACTGATTTTGTTATAAAGCTACCTATTAGACTTGCATATATAAACAAACCTACTAAACCAAAACAAAAAATAAAGTAAAGCCATTCATTATGGACAATCAGCCCAAGTATCTGAGAACTTTTCTCGGTACCACGGCCAAACATCAATTCTAATAAATCTCCATCTTTTATATATTCCCAAATAATGGAATACTGCTCTGCTCGTCCCGAACCTTCAGTCAGTTCCTCTCCGGAAAATCTCTGGGACAAAAAGCCTCCGGAGAGATTATCCGTCAATATTATTGCCATAGTAAATAAAAAAACTGTTGCTACAATTCTAAAAAAAGTTTTATAAGAATGTGTCTTCTTAGCATTAATATATGAATCTGCCAACAACATCAATACCATTGCAATGACAGCTCCGCGTTTCATTGAAAACATAACAACAATCATGCTAAGCAAATATATCCATTTCTTGTTCTTTCCTGAATTAACAATCAACACCCATGGCAACAATGCCATCTCATAATATACAACATTCAAAACAGGAATACGTTTCAGTCGCACCATCATATCAAAAAAATAATAAATTGTAGCAAACACATAAAACAATAGAAGGATGTAAGAACAAATTTCTATACTTGATTTGCCCCCCCCCTCTTTACTTCGCAATCTATTGAAAAAAATATAAGAGAGGCACCATAATACCGCCATGTTTGAGCGAACTAAAAACACCCATACCGAGACACCATTTAGAATATTTACCAATATCGTCCACAACGCCATCAGAACAAGAGAAGTTAACGGCTGTTGCAGTTTGAGTTTTTTAATATTAAAAACAGCATACACGAACAAATAACTCGTCATGAGGATCAAATACCTATAAACATCGCTTCTATCGACATCTTTGAAACCGCTTTGCCTGCTTGTAGACAAATCTGAAATCGTGAAAAGCATATAAATGACGAACAAGACAAAGAGAGCAATTGAGAAATATCGGTCCTTAATTTTCAATTTCATTTAGTATACATTTTCAAATAATTTAAAAGCAATATCAAGCATTCATTTAAGCTAAAAAGATATTTTATTCATACCGTTAGCCAATAGCATTTATTAAAAAATATTTTGAATTTTCTATTTTTAAATTCAACGCAGGTTCATTGTTTGCATAATCTATATCAGGCAAATCTCCCGTTTCGCATGAATCCATGTAGATCAAACGCGAAGTCAAAGAATTTGATTGCAAAAGGCATTCTTGCCTTAAGTTCAAACTCATTCCTTTCTTCAAGACCGTAAAAAATTGTTTTCTGAAAATAACAGAAAAAGCCGTGCCGTGGAAAGAGTTAGTCACCACATATTCAGCATTCAAAATATACTGCAAAAACTCTATTGGTCCGGCATCCTTGTCAAGAGTTTCTATTCCCATCGGCTTCACATAATCCTTTTTTCCCAAAGTTATTATTTTTAAATTATCGCGATCCGCTATTGATTTCGCGACAGAATAAATTTTCTTCACTAAATCATCATGCCCCGGCATTACGTAACAAAGCACATACTTATCCTTAACATCGGCTGACTCAGTCAAATTCAACCTATTCACCCAATCCTCCTTTGTCAGAAGGAAAACTGGATCCATCACTGTCTCCGCTGTAACACCAACTTCTTTCTTCAACAATTCAGCGCTTTCACTTTCTCTTACAGAAACCGCATTGAATTTTCTAAGATTTTCTGAGTTTTTCTTCAGATAATCGATATGTTTGCCACCCAAACTCGCTGCATAAGAAATACGTTTTTTTTCATCATCCACAAAAGAAAGAAAAAAAGCCGAATCAAATCTGTTAATCAGTGGATTCCACACTTGATCACTACCAACAACAAAGACATCGCAAACAGCATTCAACTGCTTCAAATCATCAAGATTGGCATATTTTCGTCCAATCTTCATCCGTTCCGTTCTAAAATTCGATGTCCGTTCTTTTCTCTTTTTGCTTGCGAAGAATTGCGCCAACAAATTTTGCCATACCATGGAACCCATACTTCTTAGAAGCGACACATTGGAATACTTCACATTCGGATTCTGATAATTGATGATATCGCATTCAAATCCAGAAATATTTAAAAACTCTCTTAAAGCATACGCCTGTAACAGTGCACCATAGTTTTTAGAATTAGAAAAAGTAAGAGTTCCTATTTTTTTCATATTTTATGTACCCCTCGAAGTATCAACGATCTCTTTACGCATAGTGTTTCATCTTAACTTATTTATTATCAACTCCGCCAGTGCGTCTATTGAAAACGGCTCAAAATAGTCCACTTTACTGTAAGAGCCCAAAGTCTCTCTGGCGTATTCACAGTCCGCAGCGATAATCGCAGAGTTCATTGCTTCTGCCTCTTTGAGCGGAAGTCCCACGGTTTCAATAAAAGAAGGAAATACCAAAATGGACTTTGAATACCATTCCAGCATCTCTTCAGATGTCAAACGCCCTGTAAAAATTATATTTGTTTTTTCTTTGCCTATCAATGATTTGCATTTGGCTGGAAGAGATTCCCTGCTACATGTCAAAACAAGCGATAGTCTGCTTTTGTCTTCAAGTTTATCCCACACCGCATTACAGGCCCTCAGTAAAGTGATATGGTTTTTGTAGAGAGCCGCATTTGCCGGATAAAACAAAATTGTTTTTGATACAGGATCATGCCGTTCCGCATTTTTAAAGAACGTCAAATTAATCTCTGCACTCTTTACAGATATGAGTTCTTCTTTGACTTTCCACTTATCTGCCATAGCTCTTTTTATCCAATTCGCCTGTACGTAAATGCGTGAGGCTCTTTTCAAGCTTGATTTAAAGATCCTTCCGATAACATTCTGATACAACCATATTGTTCTGGATTCAGAAATAGTGAACCGTTTATCAGCAAGCGGCAGAATATTATGATAATAAACCTCTTGGATAATATTTCTCACAGGAAAGGTATTGTTTTGTAGAGACAAAATTTTATCCGGCTTATATTCTTCGACTAGCCTCCTAACATGTAAAAAATCAAAACAAAGCCTGTGAATGTACGATTTCTTGACCCACGCATACTTCACAAAATGAATATTGTCACAATCTTCGTAATCCAGTCTGCCGACCACAACAACATAGCTGTTCGCTTTATCAGATTTGAACTCGTCTATGAATTGATTCAGGACTGTCAGAGCCCCGCCATGCTCGGCTGCGACATCAATAACCAGAATCTTCATTTTCTCAGGCTGTCCAACGAATCTTTAATGATTTTGTACGCTTGGGAAACATGGTAGTGTTCAAGCAGATAATTGAACCCCTTCTCACCCATTGCCGAATTATTTTCTGCAACAACACTCTTCGCTAGATTATAAAAAGCCTCGGCATTATTACTTTCGCACCACCAGCCGAATCCGCCTTCCCTTATCACCTTTCCGACATCCGTATTGGGGTCCGTACAAGCCAGAACAGGAAGCTTGGCCTGCATACAGCTCAAAAGTCTGCTTGGGAAATTCGGAATGGTAAAACGGTGATCAAGGAAAATCAGCCCGATATCACAGGCGGCGACCAAAGTATCGTAATCCTCTTTCGGCAGACGTTTCATCAGCTTCAAATTTTTATGCTGCGACGTTTTGACATAGTTTTCAATCAAACGGTATTCCGTCCCGTCTCCGACAATAAGAAAATAGACATCTTCAATACTTGCACACTTTTTAAGACATTCGATAAAAAAAGGAATTCCCTGAGGCTTGCCTAAATTCCCTCCGTATACAAAAACCTTTTTGTCTAGCGGAATGCCATATTTTTCTCTGATCTGCTTTTGCGTCGAATCGTCTACGCTCTTATCGACTACCTCGATGCTGTTCGGACACACCTCAACTTTTTTAGGGTCGATTTCGGGATTATGCTTCAAAACATAATCGACATTTGCCTGACTCATGCAGCCGATGAAATCAGAGACCTGATATAGTTTCTTTTCCACACGTCTGAAATGATTGTAGAGCAAACCCTTAAGACCCGACTTACTCATCATACCGATATCCACAGCGTTCTGCGGGAAGATATCCTTCAGAAGAAGATACGTCTTTGCGCCGTCACGATTTTTGATATATTTGACAACTTTTAAAAATGTTATCGGAGGAGTCGGATAAAGAATCAGATCAAATTTCACATCTGAAAAATACTTCTTTATCGCCCGGATCATAATGCTGTCGATCGTAAGCATCGAGAGCCCCTTCTCGACAATATTTGTCTTTCGCATATTCCAGATCACAGGTTTTACTATTGTTACCCCATTATCCCGAACAACCGTTTCCGGCACTTTTTTACTTCTCGGAACAGGCGATATCCAGAAAACCTCGTCACCGTGAGATATAAACTGTCTCAAAAGATCTGAATATAACCCATGGCTATTGATTGTCGGATAATCATTCGGTGAAAGGAATAGTATATTCATGCGTTTCCTCCATCACATATGATTAGGAACTCTTTCCGCTTCCGCAACCGGAACCATGTAATTGCCATACATAACTGTTAAATATTCATCATATTTAGTTATAACCGGAAATTCTGTATCCTCAAAGACATGATTTGTGACATTTTCAAACAAATCAGCAGGATATCTTTTGGGTAGCAAGCGAAACAAGCCTGTGTATCCACTTACTGTTTTTTGCGGTTTGCCGCATCCGATTTGAGCAATTTTATGATAAAGCCAATATTTGAAATTATGCGGAAACAACTTCCCTATGACAAATGTGGCTGTAAGACAAATATTCATTGTTATTGAGTGATCCTTGTAGGATATGTTTCTATGCATCATCCCCTGCATGATCATAACAAAAAGTTTCTTAACAAACCGCAAAAAAGCATTGTCAGGGCAGTAATCCATGACAAAGACATCAATTGTCGCCTCTTTTATTTCAGCATCTGAAACCTCATCTTTTCTGATCCTGTCGACCCAAATCTCATGCTCCAGATGGAAACCTTTAAAACTCTTGATAGCAGCATGAAATTTTTCAAAGTTTTCACGATCAACCATAATATCAACATCATCGTCCCACGGAATGAAACCGTTGTGCCTGATCGCACCCAGCAGAGTTCCGGCACACAAACTGTAAACGATCCCATTGTTTTTGAAAAAGACATCAACATCTTTCAGCATTTCAAGTAACTCAACTTGTCTCTGCGATGTTCCGTATTTGTCTGACTCAGAGCCAATCATCAATCACCTCTGTACTTCGGGAAGAATCCGCTCTCAAACGGTTCACGCTTAGAAAGCAGATCATCGTATTTTTCCTGACAGAAAACCTTTTTACCGATATAAAAATGGTTCAGATCACCTTTATAGAAAGCACGTTTAAATTCAAAAAGGCTGTCAGCACCTGAACCGACTCCGCCGCCGAGATACAAAGTTTTATAGCCGTGAGCTGAACCCCAGAGCGCTATTTCATAGATCAACAGATTTGATCCGGCAAGGCTGCTGTATTCGCGAAGACTGCCTGTCAAATGATAATTCATCATTCCGTTAGCTGCCAGAATGATCGAAGCCACAATGACCGTACCGTCTTTTACGGCATAAAAAATCTGTGCGTTTTGAGGCAGATCATTCAGCACCGATTGGTAAAATTCTGGTTCAAAATAGTAATATTTATCTGCGCTGTCCTTATCCATCGTTGCGTTGTAAACCTTACGGAAGGTCTCAAAGATTTCAGGATAGCGGCCGCTGTAGACTTTGACGTCGCTCTTTATCGCTTTGCGGATATGATTTCTGTTTTTGCTAGTAATATTGTTCCAGATCAGTTCAGGCGAGTCCAGATCCATATGAACAACTTCTCCTAGCTGAACAATATCGTAGAAATTCGTGCAGCTTTCATGGTTTTTGACCATCGGATGAAAGCGGACAAACTCGGAAATTATTCCGTTTTTTACGCACCATGCTTCATAGGTCCTGAAAACATTCTCAGCATCTCCGCCCTCGATAAGCCATCCGCCGTAACCGTACGGAGTCGCAAAATCAAAATACTGACCTTCGGGCAGTCTTCCAGTGAAGTGAGTATCCTTTGCCACATCACGTTTCATCACAACATTGATCCCGCGTGTGGTCCCGCTTTCATAGAAAAACAGCAGAGGTTCTCCGTCACCGTGAATCTTGAAAGCCTTCACATAACCGCTGAGCCAATAAGTATCATATTTTTTGAAAGAGCGAACAATCGCATCCCACTGTTCTGCCTGCTCCAATGAATAAACTGCAAACATCTACAACTCCCCCCTTTCAAATGATTTAACCGCCTCAACCAGCCGCTCCATATCCTGACAAGAATAGCGTTGATCACAAACAAGGCTTAGCTCGTTTTCATATATAAACCGCTCGGCTTCCGTTAATTTGTGATATTCACTTATCGGCCAATGAACCGGACAGTAAATCTCATTTTTTATCAAATATCTGCGCAATTGATCTCTCTTACCGCCGGGAATCAGAACAGGAACAAACAAAGGGCAATCATCACTACTTAAATCCTGAAATATCAGCCAACTCTGAAAGGCATCCATGAGAATTTTCGCGTTCTCTCTTCTCCGCGTTAAGACATAATCAGAATCAAGATAGCGGACAGCCTTAACATCATCTAAATCGGCATGATACACACCTACCATTTTGTCCAGCCGTTCTTCAGCCTCTGCATACACCTTCAGATAATCCTTGCCGGCTATCTTCTCGCTGATATACTTCTCCTTTTCCTGCATAGCAGATTTGCGAAGCTCAATGTATTTCGTGTCACTTCCATCAAAAAGCGGATCAACTCCGAAAGCGTATCCGCCAGTTTTGATTCCGCACCATTTACGCAAAGAACCGAAGCTATATTTTTCACCGATATTTTTATGAGAAAAGAGTGAATGTGTAATATCGTGAATCACACACGGATGCGAGTACAACATCCTGGATTTGTAACCGAAATAATCTGCGACAAAAAGAATATCGCACTTGTCATCTATTTCCTGAAGCAATTCGTTTTGCCAGACAACCGGATAAAAATGCACTTCAATTCCGGCATCGACAAAAGGTTTTATTATTGTGTCACAACACCAGGAAGGCATCGCTACCGTATGAACAACTCTTTTGCTTTTAATATCTCTGATAATTGCAGTCAAAGCGCTTCTTCCTGAGATAAACCACTGTGTATCTGGAGGAAAGATATTATTTTCCGTTTTTTGCAACGGAATATCCCAGAACTCGCTGCCTATTTCCCGCCGCACTCAAAATCCTCCTTAAAGATAGACCAGACAACAATGTCGTGATATTCGCCGTTTTTATAAACGCGCTTCCTTAGTATCCCGTCTTTCTTGAAACCGCATTTCTCTTTTACTCTCTGGGAAGCAATATTGTAGTCGACTATGTGGCTGTATATACAATGTAGATTCATCTGCTCAAAAGCGTATTTGACTAATGCATAAGTAGCCTTGGTTCCGTAACCTTTGCCGCGCAACTCCTTGCTTGAAGCAATCTTAGAGTGAAATTCCGCAGATAAATTACGGTAATCGATATTGTTCAATATCACTGTTCCTATCGGACCATGCTCTTTCGTATCAATGATAAGTCTGACCTCGTTTCTGCGTTCAACCAATCCTCTGAACCATTGTTCCTGCTGAAATTTTGATACAGGAAGCCCGCCTCCGCCAGTCATATTCTCTATTTCAGGATCGTTAATCATCTCTCGTATCAATTCAAGATCTGTAAATTCTATTGCACGCAACACGATATCCTGATATTTGATAATCATTGATCCTCCTTGTTCGGCATCATCTTAGCTCTCAGAATATGCAAACTGACAGGAGCCTCACTGCCCTGCCCTATGCCTTCATGCACAAAAACCTTTTTTACGGTCAGACAAACAATTTTCACATCATTCACAAAAGAAATATCAGCTGCGTACTGAAGATCAAATCTGAATTTATCTTCCCACGAAAGATCGTTTCTGCCGTTGACCTGAGCAAGCCCCGTAAGTCCCGGAAGAATGCTGTGTCTTTTTCTCTCTTCTTCAGTATAAAAAGGCAGATATTTAACAGAAAGAGGTCTCGGTCCGACGATCGACATATCGCCTTTGAAAATGTTGATCAGTTCCGGAAGCTCATCAAGACTTGTTGAACGTAAAAAACGTCCGTATTTATTCAAACGCACGGAATCCGGAAGAAGGTTTCCATCTTTGTCCTTTTCGTTAGTCATTGTCCGGAACTTAATAAGTTTGAAAATCCTCTCGTGCAAACCTGGTCTCTGCTGAGTAAAAAAAGGATTTCCCTTCATTGCGACAGCTCCGACAAGAGAGAGAACCATAAGCAATGGAGAGAGACAGACGAGAGCACAAAAACTTAGAAAAAGATCCAAAACACGTTTGAAGAACCTGGCATACATGCTACTCAAAACACCTTTTTACAATTTCAATTATTATTTCCTGCTCTTCGGCGGTCATCTTGTTGTCACTCGGCAGGCAGAGACCGCGCCTGAAGATATCGGCTCCGGCATCCGTCGATTTTCCGGCAATATAGGCGTTGGTCCCGGCCCTGCCGTTCCCGTTTACCGTTACGAACGGATTTGAGCTGTATACCGGGTGCATGTGCATCGGCTTCCAGATCGGACGTCCCTCCGCGTTGAAGCTTGCGAGCCTCTCGAGTATTTCTGTCGGGCAGCTTTTGCCGCTTTCGTGGATGTAGAGGGCGTCACGGTCTCCGCGGACCTGTCTACACATCGCATCTTCATCGATAATCATGCAGGAGAGCCAGAAGTTCGGGACGGAATTTTCTGCGTCGAACGGATTCATTTTAACAGGAAGTCCCTTGAATCCATCGCGGTATCTTTCAAAGATCGCACGTTTCTGCGCGATATGCTCCTTAAGGTAAGGCACCTGACCGCGGACGATGCCGGCGATGATGTTGCTCATGCGGTAGTTGTAACCGAGCTCCTCGTGCTGGTACCACGGCGCGGCCTCCCGGCTCTGCGTGCTCCATTTGCGGACCTTGTCGGCATCCTCTTTGGAATCCGTGAGGAACATCCCGCCGGAGCTGCCTGTTATGATCTTGTTGCCGTTAAAGCTGATTATAGAGTAATTTCCGAGAGTTCCGGTTTCCTTTCCTTTGTATGTGGCTCCTAAACTTTCAGCAGCGTCTTCGATAATCAAAGCTCCGTATTTATCGCAAACAGCCTTGATCTCATCGAACTTTGCAGGAGTTCCGTAAAGGTGAGCCAAAACGACAAGCCTTATATCGGGATAGAGTTTGAAGGCCTGCTCGAGAGCCTCCGGAGACATATTCCATGTATCATATTCGGTATCGATAAAGACCGCCTCGCCGTTTTCGTAGGCTATCGGGTTGCATGTCGCCGAAAACGTCATGTCGCTTGCCGCTACTCTGTGACCGTCAAGCGCTCCTCTGCCGGATTTCGGCATTCCGTAGAGCTTCTCACCCGCAAGCTTCATCGAAAGGTGAAGAGCCGCAGTTCCGCAGGAGAGTCCTACCGCGTATTTACAGCCCAAAAAACCGGCGATATCCTTTTCGACCTGGTTGAGATTCTCGCCGGCGGTCGTTATCCAGTTCTTTTCAAAGGCGTCGTTTATCCATTTCTGCTCGTCGCCGTGCATAGTCGGCGAACTTAGCCAGATCTTCTTTTCAAACGGTTTTATATCCATCACTCGCTCCAATAAGCCGCAATTTAACACATGACTTTATACTCATATTTTTTTATGTGTAAATTTAATTACTTAGATGTTTTCTGCCCCTTTTCGAGGTTTTCGTAGTAAACAATCCTCTTTTTCATGCCCAGCGCCCTGAAGTCATCCGGCGTTATCCGCAGAATTTCGTCGAGTACATCCAGCGCGTCTCTCGGATACTTCTGATATTCCAGGATCTCCGCCAGGATGTAGAGAGCCTCGAGCGAAAGCCCTTTGTTGTTCTTGACCTTCATCAGCTCTTCCTTCATTTCGGAAAAGCGTTCCGCCTTTTGAATGGCGGTCCAGTGAGAAGCTGTATGCCAGATCGTCGTGACCTTCTTCTCGAGCGCCTCCCAGTTGCCGGTCTGCTTGTAGATGTAGTCAAAGATCTTGGCTGCGGCATCGAACGAACCGAGCTTTGTCAGCGCCGTCGCCTTATACATCGCGTCATTGAGCTCCTTCAGCCTCTGGTAGTCGGCATTCGACTTGATAGGTCCGTACTTTTTTATCAAAAACGCCATAACTTCGCGGTCCTTTTCATTCCTGACAAGCTCGTAGTTTTCGCTTACGAGCCTGAGGGCGTCCTTTGCCCTAAGAGCGATCTCCTCGGAGACGTTCTGGAGCCTGTCGGTGTGGAGCTGCTGGACCATCGAGATGTACGAACGTCTCAGCGAACGGTCGTCAACAGAATAGTTTTTGATGTCGAAAAGGCTGAAAATATCCGGACTTTTCTCTATCTTTACGATGAGGTCGCGGATCTTTTCCTCCTCGCTGACGACACGGTCTTCGATCTTCGGCTTTTCATCTACGGTCTCGACGACTTCATCCGTTTTCTCGGAGAAGATGGTGGTATTCTCCATTTTTTTGCGGATGATCTCACGCTCGGCGTCAGTTGAAGGAACTATGACCGCGTAACGCGTGATCAGCAGGAAATAGACAACGCGGAAGTACTTTTTGAGACTCGTGAAGATCTCGATTTTTTTTGTATTGACGAACGGGGTCAGGCTTTCGTGCAGAAATTCGATCAGACCCGCCTCCGGCTTTATCGAAAAGAACTCCTCGGCATAAGGCTTCATCAGCGAAAGGATCAGGAAGCGGTCGGAATTTTCAATGACCTTGAAGAGAAGAAAAAGCGTCTCGTACTCTTTCTGAGCCGAATAGTTAGCGCTCAAACGGTTGGAGAGGGCGAAAAGAACCTTACCGTCAAGTTTCGGAAGCTTGTTCAGCGGTCTGTCCGTATAGATCCGGCCTTTCGCGGCAGTCATTTCGTAACGGTCACTGCCGTCGATAACGAGGATAGATCCCTCGAAACCGCCCGAATTAAGAGCGACAAGAAGCTTATCGAACCTGATCCTGAGCTTTTTGCCGGTGTTTACGTATTGGAGAACGATATCATCCATCGGAAATTACGACAAAACGTCCCCGCTCAGCCCCTCAAGCAGAGCCTGATTGCTCTCGTCGATCTTATCCTGAGCAGCCTTCAGCTCGTCCCTGAAATCAGCTTCGCGTTTTTTTCTGAGGAAAGGTTTAGCAACTGCCGGGAAGAGCTCGAGAAGAAGCTCCTCCTTTTCGTTTGCGGCAAGCTTTCTGCCGCCGAGGTCTTCCTGGATCTCGTTCACCTGCTTGACGTGCTTCGAGGTGTCGTACGGCTGTTCCTCGCTCTTGCCCGAGATCTGTTTCCTGAATGCTGGATCGACAGGCCACGGAGTTTTGCCGTAGCCGCCCTTGACCAGATTCACGAACTGAACAGAGGTGTTCGCGTACATGTCTTTACCGGAGTTGAGGCTGATTACGCTGCTGACCGCCTGCGTTCCGACGATCTGGCTTGTCGGCGTTACCAGCGGCGGCACACCGGCTGCGAGGCGTACTATCGGAACTGTCGCCATGACCTTCGGCAGGAGATGCTCGATCTTGCCCGCCTGAAGCTGAGCCAGCATGTTTGTGTACATTCCGCCGGGGATCTGAGCCACGCGGACGATCTCGTTCGGAGCCGGGAAATTGAAGTGCTTTTCGATCTGCTGGGTAAGCGTTGTAACCGTTTCAGCATCGTTGTTTTTAGCCGCAGTGATCGCATCGTCGAAAAGCTTCTCTACCGCCGGATCGAGCTTGTCCGTCGGGTCGAAGTCGACAGGGAAGCGTTTGTACTGGTCGAACTGAGCCAGCTCCTCGCGGATCTTGAAAAGCTCATGCCTGATCTCGCGAACAGCCGAAAGCTCGACGCCTGTGTCAAAGCCGAGCTTCTGAGCGAAGACCTGAACCAGCTCGAACGCCGGAGCGGCAGGACCGCCTGCGAACGGCATGATGACGGTATCGACGATATCGACGTTGTTGACCATAGCCATCAGGGCACTTCCGAGACCGTAGCCGGGCGTGCAGTGGGTGTGAAGGTCTATCGGGATCCTGACCGCCGATTTGAGCGCCGAGATCAGCTTTGCAGCCGTCGCCGGGTCGATCAGACCTGCCATATCCTTGATCGAGATCATATCTGCGCCGATCTTTTCAAGCTCGACGGCCTTGTTGACGAAGTAGTCGATCGAAAAGAGGTTGTCAGGCAGCTTTTTGCCGCTGAAAAGGGCTTTGATCTTATCTTTGGTCGAGAACTTCGGATCGACCGTGTAGCAGATACAGCAGTCGGTCATACCGCCGTTTTCCTTGACATATTTTACCGTCGACTTCATGTTGTCGATGTCGTTGAGCGCATCGAAGATCCTCATGATGTCGATGCCCGATTTTATCGCGTTGCGGTTGAAACCCTCGATCACATCCTCCGGATAGGGGTTATATCCGAAAAGGTTCCTTCCTCTCGAAAGAGCCGTCAGCTTGCTTGCGTCGCCGACACCGGCTTTTACCTTCTCAAGCCTTGCCCACGGATCCTCTCCGAGGTAGCGCATGACGGAATCCGGCACAGCACCGCCCCAGACCTCCATCGCGTAGAAATGAGCTTTATTGAATGATTTCAGCAACCTGTCAACCTGACCCTGTTTCATTCTGGTCGCGAACTGCGACTGCTGGCCGTCTCTCAAAGTGAGATCCCTGATAAGAAGCTTCTTTGTCATTTTTATATCCCCATACAATAATTAAATAACAATCGACCGGCGATTCTAGCAGGCAAATTGCGGATTTCAACTCATTTCGGGAAATAAAAGAATGTATGCCGGATAAAAAAGGGCGCCCTTAGATAAGTTGCTGTATTTATTAAATGGCACTCTATTTTATTTGCAAAGCGCCAAATATGTCTTATAAACCGCCGGATATCCGGAGATTGACTGTTCATTCCTGTGTTTTGCCTAGGCAGAGCACAAAAACGAATGGTTTTTCTCCGCTATGATTACGAAATATATAAAAAAGGAGGAAAAAATGTTATCTGATTCCAACAGAAATGAAAAAACGGGACGTTTGAACAATCCGGTCGCAGTCGAGATCCCGTACGGCAGCGAAATACTCCGTCTGGAAACCGGGCGCATGGCGAAACAGGCGAACGGCGCGGTCTTCGCGACGATGGGCGAAACGATGGTCCTTGCAACGGTGTGTGCTGAAAAGACAGCCGTTGAGGGACAGGATTTCTTTCCGCTGACCGTAGATTATCAGGAAAAATACGCATCCGCAGGCATCATTCCGGGTTCACGCGACAGACGTGAAGGAAAGGCTTCGCTTTCGGAGACACTGATCGCACGCCTTATCGACCGCCCGATCCGTCCGCTCTTCCCGGAGACATTCAAAAACAAAGTCCAGATCATAGCCCAGACATTCTCTTACGACAGGAAGAACCAGCCCGATATCCTGGCAATGATCGCTTCAAGTGCGGCGCTCGCGCTCTCCGGCGTTCCGTTTGCCGGACCGATCGGTGCGGCACGTGTCGGTTACGCCGACGGTCAGTATATCCTGAACCCGTCGAAGAAAGAGGCAGAGGAATCCGAAATGGATCTGGTCGTAGCTGCGACTAAAGACGGTGTCCTGATGGTCGAATCTGAGATCAGGGAACTTGACGAAGCAACGACGCTCGGCGCTGTCAAGTTCGGCTTCGAAGCGCAGCAGGCGGTCATCAAGGCGATCAACGAACTGACGGAAAAGGCGGGCAGAGAGCGTTGGGCGACGCCGGAAAAAACGGCGGAATATACCGCGATGGAGTCGGATTTCGAACAGTTCGCATCTCAGATCGAAGAGGCGCTCACAATAAAGGAAAAACTTGTCCGTCTGGATACGCTCGAACAGATAAAGACCGCTGCCAAGGCACGCATCCCCGAGCTCTTCCCGGAGACGACCCTTGCTGTTTCGACACTTGAATCCTTCGCCGCGGAAATCATCGAAAACATCACGGCACGCATCATGCGCGGCAACATCCTCGCCGGCAAGCCGCGTATCGACGGACGCGACACGAAAACGGTCCGTCCGATCGAAATCGAGCTCGGTCTGCTACCGCGTGCGCACGGTTCCGCCCTCTTCACGCGAGGTGAAACACAGGCTCTGGTCACGCTGACTCTGGGCGGCGGCAAGGACGCTCTCCCGATAGAATCCCTTGACGGCGGCGAAGAGCGCGATTTCATACTGAACTACAACTTCCCAGGCTATTCAGTCGGTGAAGCCAAGGGTCTGAAGTCACCCGGACGCCGCGAGCTCGGGCACGGCAACCTGGCCTGGAGAGCACTGCATCCGATGGTTCCGGGCCGCGACAAATTCGACTACGTCATCCGCGTCGTATCGGACATCCTGGAATCGAACGGATCGTCATCGATGGCGACGGCATGCGGAGCAACGCTTGCGATGATGGACGGCGGTGTACCGCTTCGCCGTCCGGTTGCAGGGATCGCGATGGGACTGATAAAGGAGGGCGAAGATTACGCTATCCTGACCGATATCCTCGGTGACGAAGACCATCTCGGCGACATGGATTTCAAGGTGACAGGCACGGATCAGGGCGTCACGGCACTCCAGATGGATATCAAAATAACATCGATCACCTTTGAGATCATGGAGCACGCGCTGGCTCAGGCAAAAGAGGGACGTATGCATATCCTCGGCAAAATCAAGGAGGCCATTTCGGCTCCGAGAGAGCACCTCTCGCAGTACGCACCGCAGATCTACACGATGCAGATAAACCCTGAAAAGATACGCGACGTTATCGGTAAAGGCGGTTCCGTGATCCAGGCGCTTCAGCGTGAAACGAACACGACGATCACCATCGAGGACGACGGCACACTGAAAATAATGGCAGCCTCTCAGGAGGACGCAGACGCCGCTATCAGACGCATCAAAGGGATAGTTGCAGAACCCGAGATCGGTGAGATCTACGAAGGCGTTGTATCCGGCATCAAGGATTTCGGACTGTTCGTCAAGATACTGAACAGCTTTGAATCTCTCGTCCACATTTCTGAAATCACCGGCGAGCGCATCAACAACATCGCAGACACCGGAATCAAAGAGGGCGATACGGTCTTCGTCCGCTTCCTCGGAGCCGACAAACGCGGCAAGACACGCATGTCCATGATCGGCATAGATCAGAAAACCGGCAAAGATTTGAACTAAATTCTGCTAATTCGCGCTGTATTTATCGACGTTGAAGAAACGTTTGACCTTAAAAATATCGGACTGCATCGCCTCATCGAAGGTCCCGTAAAAAAGGACCTTTTTGTCGGCGAGCATCAAAACCTTCTGGGCAGTACGCTTGATCGAAAGCAGCTCGTGCGTGACGATAAAATAGGTCGTGCCGAGCTGTTCGTTGAGTTTGATGAAGAGCGTGTCGAGATCTCTCGCTGTCACCGGGTCGAGACCTGCCTGAGGCTCGTCAAAAAATATGATATCCGGATCCAGGACCAGAGCGCGGGCCAGGGCTCCCCTCTTCTTCATGCCGCCGGAAAGCTCCTGCGGATACTTGTCCCTGTCCTTGTAGAGGTTCACCATCGCCAGCTTTTCGTTGGCTATATCTGAGGCGATTTTGGCCGGGAAATCCGGATAGTGCATCGTTATCGGCAGCATGACGTTCTCTTCGAGCGTAAGAGAATTCAGAAGCGCCGAGTTCTGGTAGAGTATGCCGATTTTCTGATAGAAGTCAGAATCCTCGGGCAGCGGATGGATTATCTCTTCATCGTGAAAAAAAATTTTGCCGCTTACCGGCGGATTCAGACCGACGATAGCCTTAAGGAGCGTCGACTTGCCGCAGCCCGATTCGCCAAGAACGATAAACCTCTCTCCGTTTTGGATCTCGAATGTGACGTCTTCAAGGATCGTGCGGTTGCCGTAGCCGGCTGTCAGATGTTCCGTCCTGAGCATTTGCTGTAACGGAAATGACGGTTACTCTTCGAATGTGTTGTTGGTGCCTGTCCAGATCCCGTGGAAGTATTCAGCCATCTCGTCGCCGATGATCCTCAGAACTTCCATATCTTCTGCGTTGATCCTGCTGCTGCCCTTACGGTTGATGAGCTCGAGGACTCCGAAAGTGATGTTTGTCTCGGCAGACTTGATCGGAGCGCATACGATCGAGCTGGTCTCATATCCGATGTTCTGGCTGATCGTCTTGTAGAAACGCGGATCCTTGTGAACATCGCCGACCGCGATAAAGCAGTTGTGCTTTGCCGAGAAGCCTACGAAACCCTGACCTACGCGGACTTTGATACCGACGACTGAATCAGCCTTCGGACCGCGGCAGGAGACGAACTCCATATCGGTAGTGCTGAGGTCTGAACGTGCGAACGAGCCGCTCTCGCAGGGAACATATTTGAGCGCGAGGTCGAGGAAGAAATCGATCCCCTCCTGCATCGGCTTGCCCTGAGCCCCGGTGACCTCGAAGAAAAGATCTGCGATACGATCGTTCTTGGAGACATCGGCTGCAACAGGAGCTATCTTTTCAAGTTTGACGACCTTACGGATATCTGTCTGCGGCTGAGAGTCATCGATCTCTCTGAGGAAGAATCTGCGTCCTGAAGCTGTATCGGTGACGTAAATCCCGCCGTCCTCTTTGACATCACAGATGATATTTTTCATGCAATCAGCAAGACCGCGGCCCGAAAGTGCCGTCTCAAGCCCTACAAACCAATCCTGACCTTCAGCAGTAACTACAGTGCTTTTGGTTCCGTCCGCTGATGGAATAAGTACTTCAAACTTTGCCATAAAATCCTCCTTTAAATGGACATCTGCATACAATCGCGGGATTAAACACTAAATCAATTAAAAATTCAACTATAAAATAAATTTGTCTGCGCAAAGCCGCAATACCCTCCTTGCTCACTCTTCAGACAAAAATACGCTCTCACGATAAATTCAACAGAATCAGCTTTTCCCGCCATTTTAAGCAACTGCAAAAATTGACGGAGTTGACAAATCATCCGGCAAGGGATTGTTCTTTTAAGTGGACATTCGTTACATACCAAATATATTTTGCGTTCAGTTTTGAATATATTTCGGAGGTTTTTATATGAAAAATCGAATTTACGCGGACGTGCTGATCGTCGGAAGCGGGCTTTCGGGGCTCTCGGCAGCTCTCAATCTGGCAGAAAGAGGGCTGAAGGTCACGGTCGTCACCAAAGAGGCGATCGACGTTTCGAACAGCGCGAACGCTCAGGGCGGGATCGCCACGGTTTCGGATTTCAATGTCGATTCGTTTGAAAAGCACATTCAGGACACTCTGACTGCCGGTGCAGGGCTCAACGATATCGAGGCTGTCAGATTTTTTGTCGAAAACGGCCCCGACGCGATACGCCACTTCGAGCAGCTCGGCATCCATTTCACGGAAAACGAGGCAGGCCAGCTCGATCTCGGCAGAGAGGGCGGCCACACCGAGCGGAGAGTCGTCCACGCAGGCGACATCACAGGCTTCGAGCTGATAAAAGTCGTAAAAAAGGCGGTACTGCTCCACCCGAACATCACCGTTCTCGAAAACCACACGGCGATCGACCTCATCAGCGAGTCGAAATTCCTCTTTTCCGAAGACAACCGCGTCGTCGGTGCATACGTTCTGAGCGACAGGGGCGAAGTCATGACGATCATCGCCAACTCTGTCCTTCTCGCGACGGGAGGCTGCGGAAAGGTATATCTTTACACCTCGAACCCGAACGTCACGACAGGCGACGGCCTTGCGATCGGCTTCAGGGCCGGAGTTCCGGTCGTAAACATGGAGATGATCCAGTTCCACCCGACGATCCTCTACCACGAAAAGATCAACTCGATGCTGATCTCCGAGGCTCTGCGCGGCGAAGGCGGCGTCCTGATAGACAAACACGGCAACACCTTCATGGAAAAATATCACCCGCTGAAGTCGCTGGCACCGAGGGACATCGTTGCAAGGGCCATCGACCACGAGATGAAGATGAGCGGCGACGACTGCGTCTTCCTCGACATGACGAAGCTCGACGGAGACTTCCTGCAGAAGCGCTTCCCGAACATCTTCAGGATCTGCCTCAACGGCGGGATCGATATGCGGACTATGCCTATCCCGGTCGTTCCGGCGGCGCACTACTCCTGCGGAGGGCTCCGCAGCACACCGAAAGGGGCGACCGAGATCCCGGGACTTTTCGTCAGCGGAGAGGTGGCGCACACGGGGCTCCACGGGGCCAACAGGCTTGCGTCAAACTCGCTGCTCGAGGCTGCGGTCATGGCGAAGTATGTCGCCGAGGAGATCATGAACTACACCTCGAACACGAAGCCGAGCTCATACGAGCCGCCGGACTGGGACAGCGGAAGCGCCGAGGACGAGGACGAGAAAATCATCATCAAGCAGAACTGGGACGAGGTACGCCGGATCATGTGGAACTATGTCGGCATCGTCCGCAGCAACAAACGCCTCGAACGCGCACTTGCCCGACTTGAGCTGATGAAACACGAAATCACGGAATACTACTGGAACTTCAAGGTCTCCCGCGATCTTCTGGAGCTCAGGAACATCACGCTGGTCGCGGAACTCATCATAAGGAGCGCGATGAAACGCAAGGAGAGCCGCGGACTCCACTTCAACATCGATTACCAGTTCAAGCTTGATACGATACAGAATACTGTCGTGACGCCTGCTGAAATCCTTTAACGGAGAGAAATCATGAAGAAACGACTTGTTCCGATGCTGATCCTGACCGTTTTCGCGATCTTTTCCCTCTCCTGCGGAGACTCTGGGAAAGAGGAAGGTCCCGATGAGGGCAGTCAGCATGACGGGGAGACTACGGATGCCGACACGGACGATACCGAAGGCACAGGACCGCAGCCCGGAGACGGCACCGATCCGGATTTTGAAAAGAAGATCGAAAGCATCAGGAATCTGGCTGAAGAGTACGTCGCATTTTCCCACGGAACAGGCGTTGTCATCGGTTTCGGCACTGACAAGGTGACCTCTATCGCATACGGCGTCCGCGACAGCAGGACTAATGAACCGCTTTCGGCAGACGACCTGTTTGAAATCGGAAGCATCACCAAAAATTTCACGGCGACGACTCTGCTTCTCCTGCAGGAAGAAGAGAAAATCGACCTCGACCAGACGATAGACAAATGGTTCCCAGACTTTGAAAAAAGCGGTGAAATAACTGTCAGGATGCTCCTCAACCACACATCAGGGATCCAGGAACCTTCCAGATACGGCGATCCCGAAAAGGTGATAGAAGAGGTCAACGGGCACTTCAACTTCGAACCAGGGACCGACTGGGCCTACAGCAACACCAACTTCATTCTGGCCGGACTCATCATAAACGAAGTTACCGGCAAAGAGGCGCATGAAGTGATCCGCGAAAAGATCATCGATCCGCTCGGGATGACGCACACATTCATGAAAAACGCCGAAGAGTATCCGCTTGAGGAGAAGGCCCGCGGACACACCTTCGACGAATACGGCAACATCATTCAATACGAACTCAACGAATATTTCTGGACTGCCGGCGGTATCCTGTCGAACGTTGAAGACATGTTCAAATACGCCCACGCTCTTTTCAACGGAGAGCTCCTTTCGGAAGAGAGCATGGAGCAGATGTTCGACATGGTAAAGGTTTCGGGGATACCGGTCTACGGACTCGGAATGATGTACGGAAGCGGACATCACGGCTATTATTACTACCACGGCGGAGATGTCATAACCTCAGCGGCGATGATGATCTACTACCCTGAAACCGGCGAGATACACATACTTTTCAACAATTTCAGCGGCAGTTCCAACACTCTCGGCATACTCGACGACGAGATCGGATTCGTTCTCACGGATGACAAAACAGCCGAAAAGGCAGCCAATCTACCAAATTGGGAGGAGCTTGTAGACAACGAAGACGATACTCAGATCTTCGCACTTTACGCGCCGCTGCCGGATTATCCGGCTGAAGAGCTGAACGGCTCTGTCGGATACTTCGTCTATCCCGGAGAGTACTATCCCGACTTTTACTGCGTGCACTATCTCTTCAAATCTCAAGGTGCTTATGTAAAAGTCATACAGGAGTGCTCGGAGCCTCTGAGATATTACGGAGGCATTCTGACCCTAAAAGTCAGGAGGACCGACATCGATCTGACTTTCAGCGAGTTCGAAGCCGCTGCAGAGACTGGTGAGCCGACACGGAGTTTCTACATCACGAAGTACGACTACTTCTACGACGTGGAGAGCGATTCCGTATCCAGGATATGCTACGACCTTGAAGACAGCGACCCTGATAAATATATGATGATCTCTCACGGTCCGCATCCGTCAGATCCCGACTTCTACTACATCTCGGGGAAATCGAAAATGACCGGAGTCGCGACGGAGCCGAAATGCATCTGTCTTGACGAAGCAGGAGCCGAGCGCGAATGCACTGATGACGACCCTGAGGAGGAGGCGGGCCGGATTCCGAACCTGCCGACTTTACTATAAAGCAACTGAAATCCAGAGGAGACCGACATGAAAAAATTTCTCGTAACAACGATCCTTCTTTCGATGCTCTTCTTCGGCACAGGCTGCGGAAGCTCTTCAAAGGAGAACGAAAGCACCCCGGACGGAGATGCTGACGGAACAGCTGACACCGACACCGATACCGAGGAGCCGGACGAAGATGAAGAACCGGCAAAGCCGGATACCGACAAAGAGGATCCGGAACAGCCTCTGACAGAAGAAGAAAAGCTTGAAAGCATAAAGAATCTTGCCGAGGAGTATCTCAATTTCGCCCACGGAACCGGCGTTGTCGTTGGTTACGGCTACGACAAGCTCACCTCTTTCGCGCTCGGCGTCCGCAACAGCGAAACAAAAGAGCCGCTTCAGTCCGACGACCTTTTCGAAGTCGGCAGCATCACAAAAAACTTCACTGCGGTAACGATGCTCCTTTTGCAGGAAGCCGGAAAAATCGACCTTGACCAGACGATAGACAGGTGGTTCCCCGATTTTGAAAAGGGAGACCGGATCACAGTCAGGATGCTCCTCAACCACACTTCCGGCATTATGGAGATGACGGAGATCCTCGATCCGGAGGATGTCGTCGAAAACGTCAACGGACGCTTTGATTTCGAACCCGGAACTTCATGGACCTACATCAACGCGAACTATGTCCTTGCAGGACTTATCATGACCGAAGTCGCCGGGGAACCTGCACATGAAGTCATCCGCGAAAAGATCATCGAACCGCTCGGACTCACCCACACCTTCATGCGCGGCTTTGAAGAGCATTCCGAAGAGGCGAAAGCCCACGGACACGCCTACGACGCCCACGGGAACCTCGTCCCCTACGAATACCAGCACAAGGCTTGGACCGCAGGTTCGCTTGTATCCAATGTCGAAGACCTTTTCAAATACGGATACGCCCTTTTCCACGGAGAGATCCTTTCGGACGAGAGCATGAATCAGCTGCTTGACATCGTTGATCTCCTCGGGACGCCGGTGTACGGCCTTGGCACGCAGTACGGCATAGGTTCGCACAGTGAGTTCTTCGGTCACGGCGGAGACGTCTTCGCTTCGCACTCCATGCTTTACTACTACCCCGAAACAGACGAGATCCACATAATCCTCAACAACTTCAACGAAAGCAAGGATATGTACGTCCTCAACGACGAGATCGAATACGTTCTGATGGATGACCGCGCAGCCCAGAAGAAGACGGAATTTCCGGAATGGGACAAACTGATCGATGAGGATGACAGCACGCAGATCTTCGCGCTCTATTCGATAATGGAAGATTATCCGGTCTACAACCTCGACTACGGCATCGGATACTTCGCATACCCCGAAGACACCTACATCAACAACTACTGCCAGCAGTATATGTTCAGATACCCGAGTGCAAGCGGAAAAATCGTAAAAATAGCGCAGGAGTGCATCGAGCCGAAAGAGTATTACGTCGGGCCCTTCAAAGTTCAGCGCACAGATATCGACATGTACATCGACGACTTTGAAGAGGCCGTCAAGTCGCAGGAACCGACAGCCAAATTCTATGTCACGAAGTACGACTATTTCTACGATCTTGACAACGCATTCGTCTACAAGTACTGCTACTACCTCGAGGATAACGGAAACAACAACTACATGGTGATTTCCAAGGACACCAACCCGTCAAAAACCGAATTTTATCACCTCTGGGGCAAAGCCACGATGGCTGAAAGCAAAAAACTCGTCGGCTGCCACTGCTACAAACAGAACGGATCAGAACGCGACTGCACGCCGGCTGACGAATATCCGCCGCTTCCCGACGACGAACCGGACGATGACGAACCCGACAATGACGAACCCGCAAATGACGACGACACCGCCGTCACAGACAGCGAAGAAACTCCTGATGAGGAAGAAACCCCGGATAATGATTAGTCGTGCCGAAAAGACGCCGTTATAACGACGACGGCGCGAATCGGAATCCCGAAATCTCAGGATAACGGCGGCAAAAGAGGTTTCAATGAACATACTCAACAAATTCGGCTGGCTGATAGTTCCGACACTGATGTTTTCTTTGGTCGAAATTATAGGCGAAAATTTCATTATGGGCTACAAGCTGGCAGAAATACAGACAAGATCTTTAAATAATAATATTTTCCAAGAGACTTGTTATCTGTTTATAGTTGCTGGATTCTTGGATTTTGTTTGGTATGAACTGCCACAAAACTATCTCTATGCTTTTTACAGAGAGTCGTTTTTCGACAGGAACTGGTTCCTGCTTATTCTTCCTGCCTTTTTTTTCCGTTTGTTCAAGGGAAATCCTATGATATATATCGCTGTCACATTGGCATTGATCCTCGTCAACGAGCCATTCAGGAGATGGAGAATGAAGAAAAGGGCAATTGCTGCGGAAAAAGCGAAAAATCTTCTGGAACATCCTTATTACGATGCGACGAAAGTGGAATTGAAACACTACACAAAGAACTTTTTCATAAGAAGCTGGTTCATGTTCGTCATCCCCTGGGGACTTATCATTGTCACAGATCCTTCGATCAAAGGCATGTTATACCGCCTGATGCTGATAGTTTTCGGCTTTTTTGAAGGATTCTGCATGAAAGCAGCGCGTAAAGAGATCAAAGCAATGCTCGGTGAGGACAATTTCATAGATTTTACGGTAAATTCCTGATCATACGGGATAGCGGCGGTGTTGCAAAACTTGTGATCAGGCTGTTTCAGTTCTCTTCATAATCTTGTTCGCAGTCAAAGTATGCCCAGTGATAGCCTTCCTCGCAGTCACATTCGTATGCAGTCGGAGTATCGGCAAGAGAACAAGTGTCAGCGATGGCATGTTCTTCATATTGGCACGGATCGCCTTCGCACTCATTTGTGCATTTCCATCCGTTCCAATAGTAACTCCGAGTTTTGCAAACACAACTAAAGTAGTTAACACCCCCCATATTGTCGTGCCACTCTTTAACGATACATTCTCCTGTCGTATTCTCTTTGCCTTCGCACGGATTAGGGTCGCAGGGATTTTCTTCATCTGTATCTGAGCTTTCGTCAGGCTCATCATCATTATCTTCATCATTTTCATCAGCATCAGCAGCATCTTCATCCGGCAGAATATCGGCATCGTTATCAGTATTTTTCGAGTCGCCGCATGAAACGGCGAAAAACATCGCAAGAATCAGAAGAATGATGAGTTTTTTCATGTTATTCTCCATTTTCTGAATTGTCGGAATCGGGTGTTTCATCTGTGTCTGCGTCTGGAATTTCATCCGGTTTTTCATTCTGAACGCATTTTTGTGATCCGCTGTCCCAGGAGTATCCTTCAATGCAGCCGCATCTGTAGCCTTCAAAATCATCGTCGAAACACTCTTTTGTGCTGTTTGGCCGGTTGAGACATGGATATCCTTCACAGCTGTGAGTGCATCTCATACTGTTGAAGTTCCAGTAGTAATAGTAATTGCAGCTGCATGAATAGACATCCTCGCTGACCGGAGTGCATATTTTTTTGTCAGAATACTCAATATCTTTGCATGGAAGATCTGCGCACGGATTTTTCATGCACTTTGTTCCGTTCCAGAACTGACCGGTTTCACATGGATTGTCTCTGACGCAGAGCATGTAGTTGCCCCTTGTTTTCAGTAGGTTCTGAACTGATTTGACAGGATCGAAATCTTCAGTTGTCGATGAAATGTAATACGAATAGGCAGGATCTCTATTAGTTAAATTTTCCATAAACAAAGAAGATTCGTTGATATTCGTAAGACGCCAGTCTGAAAGCCCCGCAAAAGTCATATTCTCACAGTAATCAAGAGCTTCATCCCATTTTTCCCCTCCTGGAGCTCCTGCCCACAAAAGGTCGTTTTTATTGTCTACATAAAGTGATTTCGTTTCCGAAACAGTGATCTCCGACATCGAACGTTCGCCGAATGATTTATTTCCGCGGACACAGCGAGCCGAAAGGTTGAAAGAAGGATCATCCGAACAACCATTGGTGGATGTGGTTTCAAAATGATCAAAATTTATCAGGCTGACCCAAGTCGCTGGTGTTACGTGCGGAAGGCTTCCGCAACTGTTACTGGTATATGTGGAAGTGACAAAATACTCCGGTGGAGTGTATGGGAAATATTCTGGATCGACATTTGGATGATGTCTGCCGAAATCCATGATAGACCTGTATTCCAGAATACTTGGCAGTCTCCAGTCGTCGTAACCGCCGTAATTCAATGTTTCGCAGTAGTTTTTATATCTGCTCCACCCGATAGATTCCCCAGGAACATAGACTTTCTGCTGCCAGATGAGCCCGGTATAGTTGTCTATTACTACAGGTTCGTTTTCAACTTTCCGTTCAATCGTATAACTGGGCGGTGCGCAGTAGCCGAGATCTGCGTACTGTGCATCCTGACCGTAAAACTCATCTCCTTTTGCCGGACATTCGATCTCTTTTTCATTGTCGTAGCACTTGGTCTGCCCGGTGCAGATATGTGCCAAATCTGGCTTTTTTTCAATGCAGCCTTTATTCTGTCCCCACCACCAGAAACCTTCCTCGCAGCCGCAGATGTAACGCCAGTCGTCACGCGGTTCACATTTTTTATTCGCATATTTGATATTTTTGCACGGATCTGTGTCGCACGGATTGACGCATTTTTGGCCGTCCCAGAAATAGTTCTCAATGCATCCGCAGGAATAAGTGTTTACATTTTCAAAGTGGCAGAGTCCGTCGGAATGTTCATCTTTTTCGCACGGATTTCCGCTGCATGGCGATTCGACACAATTTTTACCGTTCCAGAAATAATTTTCCTTGCAAAGTTCGTTTCGGACGCAGACGACGCGGTTAAAGTTATGCTCGTTGTCAATTACACCGCCTTTATAAAGATTTTTTATTTCCCCGGATCCGTAAATGGTTACTCCGGGAGATTCCTCTATGTTGGATGTCAGAGTCGTCGATGACCAGAAATAAACCGGGATGTCTTCAGGATATGGAAAATCCGAAGCGGGACCGTCTTTTTCAAAATTCAGCAGTGTTGCAAGCTCGTGAATGTTTGGAATACGCCAGTCGCTAAAGCCCGATGCCGTGGAATTTTCGCACTCGGTAAGGGCTTCGTTCCACATTTTGTCGCGGGTAAAGTTTGCGGTGCTCCACATAAGCCCGTTTTTATAATCCACTGTCAGATAAGTGTCGACAGGCTTGAATGAAGAAGCGACATCTATCGGTTTGCCTCGGACACAGCGCACATTGTTCTCTTCCATTTTCCCGGCATAGCTTAACTTCATGGTTCTCGGATCTATCTTCCATGCGTATGAATCGTTTTCCTTTGCCAGCAGCTGATCCGACCACAGAGAAATCCCTGATTTGACAGGAATATTGTAGGCAAGCAGCAGTTCCTGGGGAAGCGGGACTCTCCAGTCATCGTAACCGCCGTATTTCAGATCCCGGCAGTATCCCATAGCGTCATACCAATTATATGCTTCGTCTGAAATTTTATTCATCCATTCGATTTTCAAGTTGTTGTCTACAGATGTGGGTTCTTCTTTGACAGAATTTTTTGTCGAAAAATCTTTTTTGATGCAATACCCTAATTTTGCATATTGAATATCCTGACCGTAAAACTCTTTGCCCTCCTCACGGCATTCAATTTCTTCCCATGCAGAATAGCATTTCTTAACTTCCGTGCAGATATTGGCGTAACTTATTTTTCTGCAACCCTGTTTTAATTGAAAAGAGTCTTCAAGACACAAGCATTTATATTTTTTTTCGGCACCGTTGTCATAATCATAATATTCAAAATATTCTCCGGTGGAATTTGCCATCTTTTCACACGGATTTTCATCGACATCTGCATCATTGCCGGAAGATTCTGCATCTTCATCGTTTTCATCAATATCCGTTATATCTTCATCCGGCAGAATGTCAGCATCGTTTTCACTCTTTTTCGAGCTGCCGCATGAAACGATGAAAAACATCGTTAGAAGTAAGAAAATGATGAGTTTTTTCATAGCGAACTCCGATAGTTACATAGTGAAAGCAAAGTATTCTAAGATTTTTGGCAAATAACTCAACAGGCGGCAACTATGAAACTATGCAAAAGTACCGAAAACATCGGGCAAAGATAATTAAGTTGAGTTTTTTGTCATTCAACAACACTTTTATCAGGATAAAAATGTGTTTTGTTGACACTTTTATCAAGATAATGCTCCCCTTTACGGGAT
>Ga0310690_10002455_pt1 | contig 30069 bp, 20 predicted proteins | sample AusTroGonzalo_MG_2_FD_207661 | JGI IMG/M metagenome (GOLD analysis project Ga0310690, IMG submission 207661) | Bovine rumen microbial communities from tropical cattle in Woodstock, Queensland, Australia - Gonzalo_04 (v2) (version 2) | ecosystem: Host-associated > Mammals > Digestive system >...
ACTTCATCTCCTTGTTGAAGTTCTTTTTCAGCGTCGTATATTTGCTGGCCGTTTACCTTGACGACTCCTGACTGGCAGTATCGTCTTACTTCGGCAAAGCCAACGGCCCAGCCTTGCCGAACAAAGAACTCTTTGAGCTTCATAAACCTCCTTACACTTGATGGTAAATACTATCGTATATTTTCTTCATTGCTTCTGCTTCTGAAAGACCATTGAAACGAAGCTCAACGTATTCTTCAATATCCTTTTCAGATATGAAGTGTTCGTCGGCTTCTTCATAGTACTTTTCTTGAAGCAGTTCCCACTCTTGTTTACTCATATTTGCTCCTTTCTAGTGTGCTATTATGAGCACACCGAAACATATCCAGCACAGTACTGCGATACCGCACCAGACTCTACTGACACTATCGAACCCGTATATATTGTACGAGTTGATAAACAAGATCGTGCCCATTACACAACAGGCAATGAGCACGAAGAATAATACGACACTGACGATCATCATTCAACTACCTCCTCCTAGCCTCCCCCTATGCTCTAGCGGTATCGATTGCTGGAACGCAGGAGCAAAGATAAAGTTTATTTTTAAGCAGTTTAACGTCATGCTTAGGACGGAGCAGTATTACCTCGTCATCGCAGTCTAGACACAACCGCTCTTAGGCTTCGAGCCTTGCTCAGAGACGTCGAACACTTATTCAGTTGTTAGTAAATGCTTAGCTCTGGCGCTTAAGCTGCGCCCAGAGCCTGCACATCTCTGCCGTCATAAACGGCTTATGCGTTAGTCTTGCCATGATATCCTCCTTAGCAGTGGTAAATGCATAATCCTCTGCATCCGATTATTTGTCCTTTTTCGTTACGGACAAGACCAGCTGTACCGAGCAGGTCGTATCTTCCCGATCCTGCCGTTGCATCGGCAGTTATCTTAGACACAATATACATCGTATCTCCATCGTATTCGGGAAGATCTACTACGTCTCCGTAGCTCGGTACTACTAACGAAAAGGACTTACCGTTGATAGTTGCCTTGTTTACTTCTAGGTCTGATTGTTCTGCCCTAGCCACACCGCTGCTAGGAATAGTAACGATAATGTTATCGCTACTGTCCATGAGCACAACATCATGCGGAGTTAAATTTACAATCTCATAATCCTCATTATTAATTGTAATAGTGGTCATGATAGTTCCTTTCTGAGGGCTTCTTTAGCCCTTCGACGGTTGTACTTTTTCTTATTGACATGCGCTCCGTATCCCCCTTGAAACGCATTATACCGAGGCATAACAGGGTGCCTCGGATCAGTAAAGCTAATACACTTCAATTTCGTACCAGCCTTTCTGATGCATATGCACAAGCTCTTCTCCAAGAGTCTGTGCTGTTTCCCAGTCAGGTACTACAAATTCCTCGTAGTAATCCATATCAAGGTAAAACTTCAGTATTACGTTACAATTCATAATGTTCTCCTTTCGTTTATTTCTTCAAGCAGAAAAGTTTTAAGATAAAACTCTTTTGCTTAGAGAAGACCGTGCAAGTACTGACACCGCTCTTCAGCGGCCTAGTGTGCTTCCCACTAGTTATTAGTTCCAGCTTATTTAATACGGTATATACTGGACTCATACCGCACCCGCTTATAGCGGGATGACTGACTCTTTGATTCGGACCATGTTAGTCCTCCTCGTATACCGGCTCAAGCTTACCGTCAGAGTTCAGTTCGTAGCAGACAAATACCTTCATGATGTCCTCCCATCATTCGGTTTCTTTTTCTTCTTTAAGAATGGCGTTGGAATAATCATGGAGAATTCCCATGATTATCTCGTGAAGCCGTTCATTGACTTTTGCTTCTTCTTCCTCATCTTCGCTGGGCACATCCATCCAACCCAGCTCTCTCGCTTCTTCTTCGTTTTGAATAATACTGTACCAGTAAAATCCCTTTGGCTTTACATACAGCTGAGTGAGAGTGTAGTGCCCCCACGTCCTGTAATTGTGGCACACAATATTGAATGTAGCCCGATAGGTATCGGACTCCATGATGTATGTCTCTTCGCTGGAGCGAAGAACTGTTCTTGCCTTTTCGAACATTTTGTCCTCCAATCGTTGGCTGTTTGTTGTGTTCCCACACAAAGAGGCTCGCACGAGCTTTAAAATTTATACGAAAGGAGGTCACACGATACGCTCATGTGAGCCTCCTTGTATGGGAATAAATATTTATTACGGGCCTTCCACCCGCTTGACGGTGTTTCACCGCTTCGAATACAGGCCTCAGCTAAGACGCCTCTTTGCTTATTTATTGCAGCACATTCCGAGCTGTGCTGCTATCTGATTACTACTACGCAACATACTCTCGGACATATGTTGCGTGCCACAACGTTTTCTCAGCAACGTTGTGGATACATAAACATAACTCGTTTATATTATATGCTGAGACATATAACATAAACGACACGGTCACATCAACTGACTGGCATGTCCGTGCAACCGCCAGGGCTTTGTTCTCGACTTTGGATCCCCCGGAAGAAATCCAAGTCGCTGTGGTATGTTGATTGTTACCACAGATTACTCTTTTATTATAACTTAAAAAACAAAAACACGTGGCATCGGCTGCCGGACACCGCCTTTATCGGTGCGACCCGGCTTAGCTAGTAGCTTCGGATCTCCGCAAATCCCTCCTCGATCGTAGGCTCTTCGAAGCTATCGTTCATAGAACGAATCACTGCTTCAGGCACTACTCTCTTACGAGAGAAGTTGCGACGGAGACACTCCTCAAGCGGAGTCCTAACCACGCACGCGACAACGTCGCGATTGTAGTTTTCTTCCGCTATGAGCATCGCCTGATGACGAGCCTTTCTGGTAAGGTTCGTGGCATCGAATACCACGTTCCTATCCCAAGAAAGATGCTCGTGCATGCGATGGTACAGCTCGGTAAAAACCTTTCGGTTTCCGAGCCGACGAGCGATCTCCTCAACGCCGCGTGCTTTACGCAGAAGATCTTCGTCGTACTGCAGAGCAGCATCTCCGAAGAGTTCTTCGCGTATCTCGTCCGAAGACAAGATCACATCAGCGTCGAGTTCCGCAGCTACCGTGGACTTGCCAGAGCCTGGCAGTCCGATGAGCATGTACAGTGCCATGCCATCTCCTTTCAGATCGGTAACTTTTTTTTTGAGAGAAGGAGAACCCACTTTGCAGTCCTTTACGTAGACTGCGTGAGGCCTTTCGGCAACAACGCTTGCGAGCGATTACGCGTACCGCGCCTCCTGCCACTCGTCCACCAGCCTACCGCAAAGGCGGTGAGCAAGGGACTGAGCAGAACGCCACTCGGCCTTCCCGTGAGAAATCAGCGGGAAGACGATGTGGTACTCAGCGCCACTCTCCGTAAAGAGAGTGACCTTGTTCGCATCGCACCTTGCAGTGCAGACCTCAGTGGACTTGCCACCGCCGGTCCAACACAACCGCCTCTGGAAATTAATCCAAAGGTCGTTCTGGTCAGTAGACACAAGCTGTGCCCAATTCTGACCATCCGTGTGGCCGATACGAACGAGGATCGCGATCTCAGTGTTGCTGTTGATGAACATGGTGCCCCCTTTCATCGTCTAATGCACCAATCAGTGTACTGTTTCCAGTGCATTGATTGCTACATTAGCAATAAAAGAATGCTCCACGTTCACGCAGCGACACAGCGGAGACTGGCTTGTGCCAGCTCACCGCGATCGCTCGCCGAGAGAAAGGGTTGGAGAGCAGCTTTCGCTACTCTCCTTTCGCGGCTTCCCAAGCCTGCGCTACGTCCATACCGGAATCAACAAGATCCCGGAAATTGGCGCGACGCTCTTCGCCCGTCAGCACAACTGTTCCCAGTTGCTGAATCGGACGAAAGGCTCGAGACTCAGGATCAGTGTTTTGAAGTGCACGAAACACTACTTCCCGAGTAGAGCGAGTCCTATTTTTCATAGAATCCTCCTCTCCTCTCGTGACGGATAGTCAAAAAACTCCAAAAAACTAAGACAACCATGCACAATTTTGGAGTTTTGGAATTATATAGGATCTATATAGGGGGAGGGGATGGATATTATGGTTTATTGTGCATTGATTTGTTGTTGTCTGATCCCGTCCAAAAATTTCTTGCCACTACAGCGCGCAATTTTTAGGACAGCAGAGAGATTTTAGCGGCCTGTATGATCTCTCAATACTCTTATAAGCCTTGACTAAATGTGCGTGAGAAGCATATAGATAATTACTAGAATAAAGATAACAGCGCCAACAGCTAAGATAACCATTCCACCCTCCATCTCTGTGAAAGTTATTAAGATTTTTTGCATAGCTTCGCTTTGGGAGCAACAGCTTCAAACAGTTTGCCTGCCTTCTCTCAATCTCCCTTGAGAAGCTTGCGTTGAGTTGTTGGGATTTCTCCGTCGTCCGTAGTAGCCTGCCAAAGTAGAAGTGAAAACAGACTACAGCCTCTAGGCTCGCTGGCAGGGAACTAGCTCCCTCCGATCACTGGCAAATCAGCTCGGCGTGGCCAGCCAGGAAGAAGGCGAGCACCTGATAGCTCTTACGCTGGTTGAACGGCCTTTACGCGTTCTCCCTGATCACCCAGATATTCGTCTCAACCTTGCGGGCGGAACGTTATGCCGTCTGGGAACGGCCCTATCATTTGCACTACTATTATAACGCAAAATTTTCAAAATTTCCCGAAAATTTTAAAAACTTTTGCGCTATAATATAGTTACTCCTTTCAAGCAGGAGAATCATTTGCATAGGGGCGCGATGACTGGGAATTCCGCGCCCCGCTTCTTTATAGGGGGACGTATGGAGAAGATAGCAGCCTACTGCGGGACTCGCGGCATCTACGACGACATGGAGAGCAGCGCAAAGAGTTTGCTCTGTAACAGCAGCGTCGAGAAGATCCACTTCTTCTGCGAGAATGATGAGTGGCCTACCAATCCGCCGGACATCATCGAGGTTCACAACGTCAGCGATCAGGCCTACTTCAGTCCGCTCGGGCCGAACATGGTGAGCGGCTTTACGTACATGGCCATGATGCGCAGTGCTCTCTGCTACGAGCTGCCTGAGACCGATGTTGTGCTGAGTCTCGACGCCGACACGATAGCCATGAAGAACGTTGACGGCATCTGGGACACGCGGCTCTACGACAACTGCTTCGCCGCTGCACCCGAGTGGCACAAGAGCCACGACGGTCTGCTGTACACGAACCACGGCGTGGTGCTCTACAATCTTAAGAGAATGCGCGACGGGTTTGCAGCGCAGGTGATCGATGTCCTCAACCGCCGACAGTACACGTGGGTAGAGCAGGACGTGTGCAACTACATCTGCCAGGGCTACATCGCAGAGATGAACAGCCGATACAACACTTGCTACTGGACTAACAAGTGGGGACACGAGCCTGAGGTCGATCCCGCGCTCGTCCACTACGCTGGAGTCAAGCGCGACGACTGGCACAAGTGGGAGGGCGTGCAGCGATACAGGCACATGACCTGGGAAGAAGCCCTCGCGCACCATCAGCAGCGCTTTGCGTTATAATATCGTCGTCGGCAGTCCGTCCTCCTGTGCCGACATATGAGGGGCGGGATCTCTCTTCATCTCTCCGGCTGACACCTTCCCCGCCCCTCGGTTAAGATTGGAGCGGTATGAAGATACTTGTTGCAGTGCCAGTGTACGATCGCCCGAGCACGGAGTGCGTCGAGGCGCTGTGGAAGATGCGCACGTGGACAGAGAAGAACATGCCCGACATCGACCTCAGCGAGATAGCCTTCGTGACAGGCCACGGCGTTCAGCGCGCTCGCAACGACATCGCTAAGGAGCTGCTCATCCGCGGCTGCGACAAGCTGCTCAGCGTTGACAGTGACGTCATCATTCCCGAGGACGCTCTCGCATATCTCACGCAGGAGGACAGCGACGTGATTCTCTGCCCGTACATGAACAGGTACGACAGCAGAGACGGCTGGACGACGCTGTACTGGGACAACGGCGATGGCAACATGGGATGCAACGAGAAGAACGTGCTGTGGTACAAGGACATCCCGCATCTGCCTAAGGGCCGCGTGCCTCTCAAGGGCGGCGGCGCTGGCTGCTCCTTCATCGATCCCAAGGTGTACTGGAAGCTCGAGTATCCATACTACATGTGGGACGAGTATCCAGGCGGCGAGGTAAGCGAGGACATCTGGTTCTGCCGCAAGGTTCTTGAGGCCGGGTTCAGAGTCGAGGGCGACCTCCGAGTCCGCTGCAAGCACATTAAGAAAGAGGTCATCGGATGAGCGGCATCGTCGAGTTCAATCTCTCTGATGGCTTCACGCCTCAGCAGATGAACAAGCTGAATCAGAACTTCCGCCGTCTAAGCGGGATGAATCCCGACAACGTTCTCAAGTCCTCGCATGAGGAGGAGAACTCCAACGATCTCTACACTCTTGCAGAGGCAGCCCGCATTGCCGCCTCTAATGCGAGCCAGTATGCGCGGCGTGCGCTTGCGTATCTCCTTGACATCGAAGATGACTGGGCTGCAATCCAGGAGTACGAGGACATGAGCCGCGACAGGCTCATCGACATTATCCAGACTGCTAACAAGGCTGCCGACTCTGCTGAGGAGGCCGAGCGCCTCGCAACGCAGGCGAGCATCGAGGCGTACTCTGCAAACCAGTACGCGCTCGCAGCAGGCTACAGTCTCGGCGAGCTGCAGCAGGTTATCGGCAATCTCGACTGGGCCATGCAGCACGGCACCTTTGTTGCAGCTACAGAAGATTATGACAGCCGCAAGCCGTACTACGTTCCCGACCCACTGTCTCCGAGCGGATACTCGATTCTCTCAGAGACTAGCGAAGAGGATATGTACGACTACAGTCTTACGGAAGATCAGGCCGTTGTTGCCTCAAAGACATACTACATTATCATAGGCAGCGGGACCGAGGACGATCCGTATCGCTACTCAGCAGTTGCCAATCCAATCGATGCCGACCTGCCGACGTACTACGAGCGTACTGCAAACTACTACGTGCTTGATCTGAGCGAGAGCATTCAGAACTACCTCGCCAGCCATCTGTGGATGGACGACTACGGCCTCAACCTTACGGTAGCTACCGACGGTCAGTATCAGGGCTATCGCATTCACGAGGGAACCATCGACGGCCATCATCCTCTGGGCATGTACGTTCTCGATGCATATGGCACGAGTGTTGCGAAGTTCGGCGAGGAGACCCAGATCGGCAGCGATACTGGTGCGCACGTAAGCATTGTCGGCAATCAGCTTGCCTTTATGGTAGGCAACCAGCAGGTTGCATATATATCAGTAGATCCCGTTAGGCTTAAGTCCGTTTTCCACATCACTAGCGCCATCATTGTTGAAGATCTCCGATTCGGTAAGTGGCAGTTCAAGAGCCGAGAGAAGAACGATAACTTGACTCTCATGTGGTTCGGCGCTGAACAGAGCAGTTAGTAGGTTATTATGTCTACAACAACAACACAAGAGCAAAAAATCGGCGGAAACAATGATTGTTGGTGGCGTGTTAACTGGGTTTGGACTGCTGATGCTACTAAATGTACTTTGAATGGAATTTATGTTCATCGCTGGGATAGATATGATATTGCATCTGGCAGCGGTGAGTATTACGAAACTCTTTCTGGATGTGACAGCAATAACGGTAGTTGGGGATGGTATACCAGTTCATCTACTGGCGCTGGTTATCATCTTGAAGACAGTTTTGGAACTCGCACTATTACGAGAGGCCATAGTACAAAGATAGTTAAACTTGTTATTAAGACCAACTACTGGTGGGCTACTAACTCTGAATATACTGGTTGGAATAGAATCGGTGAGACAACGACTACGTTTACTTTTAACGTAGATCCTCTTTCAAGCTATACAGTTACCTATAATGCCAACGGTGGTAGCGGTGCGCCTGGCGCTCAGACGAAGTGGTATGGCGAGAGTCTTACCTTGAGCAGCACAAAGCCGATAAGAACCAACTACACTTTTCTCCATTGGAATACGAAGAGCGACGGGACTGGAACAAGCTATAACGCTGGCGCAGCATATACGGCCAATGCAGCAGTTACTCTCTATGCTATCTGGCAATATAATGGCTACACAATTTCTTATGCAGCTAACGGCGGTAGCAGTACGCCCGCAGCGCAGACAAAGTACGTAAACACTGCTCTTACTCTCCGCGGCGCGATATCGAGGGCAAATGCAAGCGCTGGCAGTAGAACTGTGAGTTTTAACATTAACTACAGCGGAGGCACAAATCCTTCGAGTCTTACCAGTACTGGCACAACGAAGTACACGTTTACAGGCTGGAAGTTCAGTTACAACAGCCAGACATATGCTGGCGGCGGTACGCTTCCTGCAAACGTAAACGGGGCAGGCACTATGACCGCGCAGTGGAGCAGTGCTACAACATGGACTGCAGTTACGCTGCCTACTCCAACTCGCTCTGGGTATGTTTTCAGGCGTTGGAACACGAGTACTGCCGATACTGGAACTGCCGCAAATGCAGGCGCGAGCTATACTCCGTCGGCAAATACTACGTTCTATGCTATCTGGAATCCAGTTATTACGTACAATGCCAATGGCGGTTCTGGCGCTCCTTCTGCTCTAACTAAGACATTCAACGCAGCTGCAACTCTCTCTACAACTAAGCCGACGAAGACTGGATTTGTTTTCTCGCATTGGAACACAAATCAGCAGAATACAGGTACGCGCTACGAGGCTGGCGGATCTGTTGCCGCTAACATGAACACGTCTACAACGCTCTACGCGTTTTACGGCAACCCAGTTACCTATAATGCTAACGGCGGTAGCGGCGCTCCTGCAGCTCAGACAAAGCTTGAGGGAGTTAATCTGACGCTGTCTACCTCGGTTCCGACGAGAACCAACTACGTTTTTAAGAACTGGGATACCGATCCCGATGCAGACCCGTTCGACACATCGGATACGTCATATGAGAAGGGCGATACTTACTCTGCTGATGCGCCTCTTGCTCTCTACGCGATTTGGTATCCGCCGAACACCGTTTCTTATAACTCAAATGGCGGTGCTGGAACCCCGTCTGCGCAGACTAAGATATATGGAAACAATATCTCTCTATCTGTTTCCGTTCCGACTCGTTTCGGCTACAGGTTCGAGGGCTGGAATACAGAGCCTGACGGAAGCGGAACAGACTACGCGAGCGGCAGCACTTATAGCGCAAATGCCGACGTGACGATGTACGCAGTTTGGTCTCCGATCGTTTCCGCTGTTAATATTGGTACTGCAACAGTTATACGAGTTGAAACCGCTCAGAGCACTACTGAGGACGATGACGGAGAGTACGGATACATTACCGTTCCGTTTGTCGTTACGGGAGCTGCAAGCGCGAGTGTTTCGATATCGATTACAGGAGAGGCTGACGGCCTCTATCCAGATCCGTCTATTACGTATCTTGACGGCCCATTTACAAAGCAGAGCGGCGTAGATAATGTTCTTAGCGGAACTTTCCATGCTGTTGCGTCTGTGTGCGATGTTGAGTGCAAGTACGACTTCAGCATTACGGTCACAGCTCACAATACAGAAGTAGATGTCACCCAGACAGATGTTTCTAATATTGCAGGCTGCATTATGCCGATTGCTTACCTTACGATGGATGTTAAGGCAGGCGGTCACGGAATTAGCTTTGGCGCTCCCGCGCTTGATGACAGCTTTAACGTGAGCATGCCGTTTAAATATTATAAAGAACAGACGTACTTTACTTTTGAACGCAGTTCTTGGGATGAGAACTCAGATCAGACAACATTGCCGAAAACTCCGTGTTTTGTTTTCGACAGCTCTTCTTACAAGGCATACTGGTGCGATGGTATCGATATATTGCCTATGGGTTATTTACCGCTGTCGGGCGGGGCGCTGACTGGTGAACTGACAGTGGCTGGCAACAACCTCTATATCAGAAGCAATGAAATAGACAGGGACGGTTCAAATCCTTCTGGAAATACATATGGCAGGTCTTTTTTCCACCTCGACAAGGACAACGAGCGAATAGGTCTGTTCCAGCCGATGCGCGATGCGAACGGGACAGAATGGGTGCGTATAACAGCTACAAACGAAGTGAGTGGGTCGAACAGCGACAACAACATATATATAGGCGTGAAGAGCGATGGCACGAAAGTCTATTCTGTTGGCGATCAGGCAGCGTTCAGGTCTGCAATAAGCGCGCCTGCATGTACCGAAGAAAACGGTTACTATGGACTGAAGCGCCCCGACGGGAATACCAGCGCATATCTTCGCGCACCATCAAGTGGTTTCATACCATATCAGTCTGGCGGAAGCGGCAATCTTGGTACTTCTTCTTGGCCGTGGAACAATATCTACGGCAAGAACATATATCTCAACGGTACTGCTCTTGGATCTCTTGCGACTAAATCATCTCTCGCTGCATCTGATATTCCAAATTTGGCTGCTTCTAAAATTAATAGTGGTACTTTTGATGCAGCTAGATTGCCCAACCACAGCGCAGGACTCCTTACAAGTGGCACGCTCCCGAACGCCCGTCTTTCAGATGGTGGGTGGGTTAAGCTCAATAACAATGTGTATTACCGTATCAGAGCTGGATTCTGTTCCGTTATCGGAGACGGGCTTGGTTCAAAAACCGTTTCCTCAAGCGGTACTGATGTTGGAACTCTTCCTTCTGGTGCAAGACCTACGAGAGCACAAGAAGGGTCTGGAACATCGACAACGAATAACTGTGTTCAGTGGTCTGTTAATACAAGTGGAGTAGTAAGAGTTTGGCGATGGGGTGGAGACAACGGTTATTGGGTATTTGTTGCAACATATCCTATTTAGTAAGGAGATATTTATGGACTATTCGAAATATATCGCTGAAGAATTGTACGCAATCCATAACCTATTCGTCCAGACTGACGCGTACTTATATGACGTGCGCTTGCCAAATGAGACGCCCGAGCTCTTGCATGAGTTTGCGTCGTTGGACAAGGAGGAGCGCGAGGCCCTTATGAACGAAATCCTGGCCAGGAAGAACTTCCTCGCATACGCGGAGAGCATGGGCAACGCGGATATGGCGGATGCCTTGCAAAAGGTGGCATCCGACATGGCGAAGATGGATAGCAAGGAGCTACGCGGAATCGCCGAGGGCGGACTCTCGAAGGTTACAGAAGGCACTTCAGCGCAAAAATAAAAAAGTGTCTATAATATATTAAGTTGTAGGTTGTAGATAGGTTAAAAGATGGATGCATCAATATTAATCCCGCCGTTCATCTCGGCATTGTTTAGCGCAGTAATCGGAGCAATTGTCGGAGCTATTGTGGTAAAGCTGAGAACTGTTAAGCACAATTCAGATCAGGAGCGCAAAGATGCTGCAGAGCTGAAAGAGATGATACGGCAGAATATGTTGATGACGTGCAGGCTTACTATCTACGACGACCATTTCAGCATCGACGAGAAGCTTGAGGCATACGTGCTCTATCGAGACACGTGTCACGGCAATCATCAGACTAAGAAGTACATGGATGATCTCGTCGGCTGCGATGTCGATGAGTATCTGGAAAAGCACAAGAGATAAGGAGGTGCATCATGGACTGGAAAGCGTGGATCAAGGCCGCAGGTGTGCGTGCCATTAAGACCGTTGCCCAAACCGCTGTTGCCACTATCGGCACGAGTGTTGCGATTGGCGATGTCAACTGGGTTCTCGTCGGCAGCGCGTCGCTGCTTGCAGGTATCCTGTCGCTGCTCACCAGCGTAGCAGGCTTGCCCGAGCTGAAGCAGCCCGAGGTAACTGTCGTCGAAGAAAAGGAGGAATAATGGATCTCGATATTGAGTTGACTCCTGAAATGGAGGAAGAGCTTTCTAATAATATCGGAGGCCCTGAGAGCTTCCCTGAAGTTACGTATGAAAGCGATGGTGGCCCAGATGACTCACAGTAATCTTACCGACTTCTGTATGCACAGTCCTAACGGCTACTTTCCGCGTGCCTACGGCATTAACAAAGTGACCATCCACCACATGGCTGGCGTGATGAGCGCCGAGCAGTGCGGATATGTTTTTTCCTCCTCCTCGCGACAGGCGAGTAGTAATTATGGTATTGGTGTGAACGGCGAGATCGCTTGCTACGTGGAGGAGGAGAATGCGGCATGGACCTCCAGTAGCTACTGGAATGATAACCAGGCGATTACTCTGGAGGTCAGCAACTCGTATGCTGGCGGCGATTGGCCTATTAGTGACGCAAGCTGGAACAGCATGATCAAGCTCTGTGCTGACATCTGCAAGCGGTACGGCATCACTCCGTACTATGATGGAACTACCAATGGTACTTTTACAGAGCACAGGATGTACGCAGCGACTGGATGCCCTGGTGAGTATATCCACTCGCGCATGTACAAGATAGTCGAGGAGGTTAAGAAAGCTATGGGCGGAAGTTATAGCGGCGGTGGCTGGCACAAGAATGATACTGGCTGGTGGTACGAGTACAGCGATGGCAGCTGGCCTGCGAGCCAGTGGGAGTACATCGACGGCAAGTGGTACTACTTCAACAGCGATGGCTACATGGTCACTGGCTGGGTCAACTGGGACGGCAGCTGGTACTACTGCACAGACGACGGCGATATGGTAACTGGCTGGCAATATATTAACTGGCATGGTAACCACTGGTTCTGGTTCAGCGATAGCGGAGAAATGGCCGCGAATCGCTTCTTGTATATTAATGGCAAGTGGTATGGTTTCGACGGCAATGGTGTGATGGTGGACGAGCTTGCCGACATGAAGGTATCGTCAAACGGTGACATCAGTTTTAAGTAGTTGCTTTCATGCTCTCTGCCGCTGCACCGAGTCGGAGAGCTGGGAGATAGGGGGACTTTCGCCGCAAGCGGAGTCCCCTCTTTTTGGTTATAATAATAGCGATTTGTACTCTCGTATAGAGGAGCAAGCATGGCAGCTTATAATACCGATTATACATATGCTGATTTTCAAGCAAGCCGTAAAAATCTTAATGATGCAATGAGGCGTTCTGGTATTAGCGCAGAGCAGTATGGTGCACTAACTTCTCAGTATGCTCAGAAGCCGTACTATGCAAATCAGGGTACTGATTATATGTATAACGGTAACTATCGTTCTGCAAATGATCTTGAAAACTTTGCTATTAATTTGCATAATGTTGGTGAAGCTGCAATGAACTGGCAAGCTGAGCTTGCTGGCGCTCTTGGTGGAGAACAGGCTAAAAAGGACTGGACATTTGATGCGAGCAAGTTTAATCTTGGTGATTGGTCTGGACAGCAAGGTCTTGAAAACTGGAATCAAATTAAAAACTTTGTTGTAAGTCTTCCAGGTCAAATGGTTGGCGGATTGATGCAAGCTCCTGGCCAGCTTATTGGCGAATCTCTTATTGGCGATCCTTACACAGAATATAAAAAAGATGAGCGTGGCAATGCAGTTAAAGATGATAATGGTAATTATCTTATTCCAGATTATACGCTCGACGCAGGGCAGAGACTTGGTCAAGCAGTAAATGCGGGTATTAATGTTGCAGGTGTATTTACTGGTGGTGGGTCTCGTGTTGCAAGTAGTCTTGTTAAATCTGCTGTTACAAAGCCATTGACAAGACAGTTTACTGGGCAAGTATTAAAAGAAGGCGGAGAGGCTCTTACACGAAAAGAAGCAAAACAATTTGCAAAAGGGCTTGCTAATGAAGTCTCTCGTGCTAAAGGCAAAGAAAGAAGTCAAGTAATAGATCGCTGGGTTGGGTCTGGTCTTATAGAAGAAAAAGAAGCAGAAAAGGCTCTTAAATATTCAGAAAAACTTGCTAAGTGGGAAAATAGAAATAAGGGCATGATAGGCCGTATTTATGAAGCTTCCACTGGAAAAGATATTGATGCGCTTGGCAGATTTGGGCAAGCTGGATTTGATGCATTGCAAGAAGCTTCTGAAGAATTTGTGCAGCAATATGCTGAACAGGGCGCACGTTATAAACAGGATGTTTCTGTTGGAGATGCTCTTTCTGCTGCAGCTTGGGGTGCTTTTGGCGGAGGTTTTTCCAGTATTGTTGGTGCTGGTATTGGTGGGCGAAAAGCATCTTATACTAATAAAAATGATCAGAATAGTAGTGCAATGTTCACATATTCTGATGCTGATCTTCTTGAAATTGCAGATAATCCAGGCACTCATCGTACTGCAGATGTTCAAGCTGCGCTTAATGAGCTTATTCGTCGTGGCACTCGTATAAGCGGTTCTGGTAATGGAATTAACACTGGATGGAGTAAAGAATATCGTCCCCATGAGGGCGGTGTTGGAATTATTAATATTCAACGTATTTATATGTCTGATGCAAAAAGCGCAGATATTATTAAGAAAGATTTCGGTCTTACTACCGAAGAAGCGGAAGATATCTTTAGTTTTGATATTGGCAATCAACAAGAAGTTACTCTTGCGGCAGAAAAATTACAGGCAAAGCTTAATTCTCGGAATGGACGGTTGAGAATTGCAATAGGCCGTTCTCCTGCTACCAAGAATGGCGGTGCGTTTATCTGGTTAACAAAAATTCTTGATGGTGATAATGTCCAGCTTAATCCGCTCACATATGCTCTTTATGGTTCTGATATTGATGGCGATAAAAGTTTTATCTACTTTGATTCAGAGCGTTTCCCTGGTCTTGGATTTGCTACAGAATTTTTTGCAGAGCCAGAGCTTCATTATGACGATAAAGGTAGATTAACCGGAACTTCTAATGTTGATTTTTGGTATTCTTCTATTTATCATGCAGCGCTTAGCACTCCTGAAGATATTAAAAACTTTCGTGGAAAGATTACATCTGTACTTGCTCCTTTTAAAAAGAAAATTGATGGTAAGGATGTTGGAGAATATTTTGCTGATAAATTTCTTGAAGCTGTTCGCATTGATCCAAAAGAAGATGGAGATATGCGTAACTTTAAGATTGCTCAAGTTCTTGCTGAACTTCAGCGTGAAACAAATTCAATGATAGTCGAAGCAAAAGAAGCAGCAGCAGATCCTAATTCGCAAGTTGATCCTAATAGTATTGTAGATCTTGATGCAATTGCAGGAATGAATATCGATAATGGCCTTGATGTCTCTGGCTCCATTCTTCAAAATTTTGGTAATACTCCAGAAGAGCTTATTCGCAATATTGAAGAAGCAAGAAAAGAGCATGTTGTAAATAATGTTCGAAATGCCTGGAGAGGCCCTGGTAGTATTGATGATGTTGTTGAAGAAATAGTTTCAAGTAATTCGAAATTGCGTGATGTTGTTAATAGCCTTCAGTCTCGTGGCAAGATAGAGGGTGTTAATGCAATTGCACAAGTTTATAATAATCTTGGTTTGATTTATTGTATTCTTGTTAACAGCGGCAATCCTGTATATCGTCAATATGCCCAAATGTATTATCCATTTGGAAAAGAAATTTCTGGAAAATATTTTAGTGAAATTCAGGGAGAGCTTAATCTTATTCCAGAAGAACATCTTGTTCCGCTTCTTGAAACATTCCTTCGTGCATCATTCGGAATGACATCTATGGGTGTTGATCCTACTGTTGCTATTAATGGCATATTAGGAAATCTGATTATATCTGAAGTACAAAAGAGCGGTGTAATTAATCTTGATGATAGTAGTATTACTTCTCAAGCTGATCTTGAAAAATTGTATGATGCATTTTATGAAGCATATACGAAATATGTTCCAATTCAAAATAGTGCTATTCAAGATGCTACAACAAATGGGCAAGAACCTGGTTATGAAACAATTCCTTGGAAGCCTGTTGAGCGCAATTCTGAAGAATTTTATGATAAATTCTTGGATATTATGGGCGATTTGCCAATGAGAAACTTGTTCGATCCAATGCGTCTTACAAGCAATAAATCCAAAACTAATTTTGCTGATATGACTCTTCGCCAATTTGTCCAAGAGTATGCCACTAATCAAAACAAGTTTGTTGATATTGGAATGAACTTTGATGATGCCGAAGCTTTTAATGAATTGTTTAGAGCTCTTGCAAAACGTCATGTAGATGGTATTGCAAAAATTAGAAATAGTGTTTTGAAGACAATGGAAGATATTGACGTTGGGGATGCGTTAGATATTCATAGTCAAACAGGTAGTTTTGGAAAACAAACATATCCTGTATATCGTGCTATTGAAGCAATGATTATGGTAATTGATCCAGAAATTGCATGGAGATCTGGTTTTCTTGATCCGCAAACATTGGCTAAAACTAAGCTTGGACAACGCCTCTTTACTCGCGGAATATCAAAAGAAGAAAGAACAAATATTCTTTGTTCTATTAGTTTGTATACTGTATTTAGAAAAGCATATCAGACTCTTAAGCAACTCTCTCCAGAAGAAATTTCTAATTTTGAAGATACTATTGAGAAAAATGGAACATTTAGTGATAAAAGTTTAAACGAACTTGCTCGTGAACTTATGTATTTGCGTGGTATAAGCAAGCTTCATGAAGTTATTGTTGCGCAATTTATTCATGGCAATTTTACAATGTTTGAAGCACTTACTTCAACAGATCGCAAGCTTGAAGATAAAGATAATTTAATTACGCAATATATTAAACCTTTAGATTCTAATGCTGATTTTATTGTAAATTCACTTATGTCTAAAAATTCAGAGTTTGCCACTGGTGAAGTTTCAACTCGTTTGCGTAAAGCGAAATCTTATGTTCGTGACGCAAATCAAAGAATTAATGAAAATGTTCAGCAAGAGCTTCAAAATATTGGAGAAAATTCTACTGAACAACAATTTAATGGATTTATTACAAGGGCAACTAATTCTGCGAGAATTAGATTTAATTCTGAATCGCTCGTTGCGCAAGCTTGGGAAGCTGTAATTTTTGCGCACAGTGCTGTTGAAAAGGGAACAATTCAAGCAGCTGCTTCAAATAAATATTCAGCACTTCAGGTTGTTTATAATGGAGCACCCACTTCATATCAAGAAGAACTATTCTATGAAACATTTGGAATTGTTACTCTTGAACATGCTCGTTCGAATATTAAGCTTATTCTTGATTGTATGCATGATCCTTCAAAGGTTATTACTGTCCGTGATCCAAAAACTGGACGTGAAGGATATATGTGTCTTGCAACACTTATGCGCGATTCTGGTGTTAATATTGGAACTGTTACTGATTTTACAAAATTTGTTCCAAATAAACAAATGTGGATTGAGTTTTTATCTGCCAATCCAAATATTGCTACTTATCTTGGCGGTCGTTCTACTAGTTATACGATTGAAAGCGCAAAGATGTCATATACTTCTGGTTTGCTTGATTCGTATAATGCATACAATGGGGCAAGAGTTGGTAGAACTGATGATGGTACTGGTCTCAAATCTATTGAAGATCAACAGATTCAAGATGGGCTTGATGCTACAGAGGCTTGGCTTGTTAATAATCCTAAATATATTGCATATCTCTATGCATGTATTGCAAAAGAAGTTGAAAGTCTTTCTGATTTTAATGTTGCAGCAATAAGAAAGATTATTCTTAAAACTCATCGTCAAGCAATTAGGGCTTTTTATGTACGTGCACATGAATCTCAGCACAGCTCCAGTGCAGAAGAAAGTGCCCTTGAACTAATCGAAAAAGCAAAAGATACTCTTACAAAGCATCTTGATTATTCAATTAAAAAAGCGCGTGCTGCTCTTAGTGCTAATAGCAGAATTTCTATGGATACAAACAATTATCTTAAGATGGTTGTTCATGATTTTCAAAGACGAATTCTGGGCACAATTGATGCCAATATTGAAACTCTTGTTAAAGGACAAACCGGGCAAGATGCTTCTATTCAGATTGATGAGAAATTTATTAAGAAACTTGCAAGTGATGTTTTTGCAGTTGAAAAGGTTGAAGTTCTTGATTCAATAGGAAGAATTCAAGATATTCGAGGTAGACTGTTCGATCGTGCCTATAATCGTTTAGATGAACGATTCCCGGAACAGAATAAATTTGTTGATTATGATGCTAACGATTATGCAGATTATGTTTATGAAACTTTAGACGAGCAAGGTATTGATACTACAAACTTAGATCGCAATATGGTCGTCAAGATATTCGAAGATAATATTGCATCTGCTAATCAACAAACTTCTGCAAAAAGACCTGAAGATATAGATTATCTTATTAATGATACAGATACAGAAGCAGATATTATTAAGAAACTTATTAATCTTTATGCAATAATAGGCAAAAAAGTTCCTAATAGTCAAATGGCTAAAGAAGCTAAATCAGCTCTTAAAGATAGAGATGCATTTAATGAATTATGGTCTAAACGAATATTTGATCATGATCTTGATATATTGTCTGCATATACTGGAGATAGTAGCAATAAAAATGCATACGATTTGTTTACAACAATTCAAGAACTTGATGAAGAAGCTTTTACAGTTGGCGCTGAAACTCGTACAAGCTTGGTTGACCATCTTCAATCTCGTGATATGCTATATGATCGTTCTGAAAAAGATGTCAAAGCAGAAGTTGGAAATTATGAAATGCCAACTCCAAATGTTGCGAGCGAACTTGGGCAAATTATGATTAGCAATGCTCGCGTTATGGATGATGCTGCTGGTACAAATATTCAAGTAAGTTTAAACGGTAGTCAACTAAAGCTTAGTCACGGTCTTGGATTTTTGCCTCAATATAGTTCTACGGAGCCTCGCCCGCGCAGCATGGCTGTATCCTATCTTGAAAATTTGGCAAGAAAAGATAAAGATGTTCTTCTGCAATATGTTGTTGTTAGTGGTAATTTTGATCCTAATGATAGAACAAAATATAAAGTTGATACAGTTGATGCATTTTTACATTCAAATGAGTACGCTGCACTTAGAGAGAGCGGTGAACCTGTTTTATACTTTGATCCGCTGTATAACCCTCATGGTTTGTCTCAACATAGTCTCCCATATTTTATTGATAAATATGGGTATAAGGGTGGATATAGTGGAAAAGGCAAGGGTCGTCCTTGGCATCGCATTACTCATATAATAAACAAAATTCATGTCACTGCTATGGAAGCAATGGTCATGAAAGCTAAAAAAGTTTTTGGTAATGGAAAATATGTCGTAAATGAAAGAAGTGTTGTCAAAACAGATCTTGGAGAAGGTTCTGTAATTACACTTGGAAATATACAAAATCGTAATCCATATAATCAGTATGATCAAAATTTGTCTCCTGCAGGAATAAGTGAAAACATTGTAAATGGAGAAGAAACATCCCAGATAGCAATGCAAATGCTTCTTGCAGATATGCGTAGCAAATATGCAGATATTTTTATTGGCGAATTTAAAAATTCTCTTAAAAGTTGCGGCTGGGGTAAACCCCAAGCTCAAATGCTTGCTTGCTTCTTTACTCCAGGTTTGAAAATAACAGTACGTTTTGCAGATGGTTCTGTGGAAGAAAAAGTATTTGATGCTAATTATATTTACGGAGATCCTAAGGTATTTACAAATCAATATAATAGCTTGACAACTAAAACTATTGTTCAGCAAGATGCAAATGGCAAAGATGTCGAGACCAACATCTCTGGCGAAATTATTGCAGTTGATCAATTTACTGTTTCTCCAACAGATCTTGGATTTAAGATTTTAAGAGGACTTAGCGAAGATAAAGAAGCTAATCCAAACGCCGCAATTAAGCGCACTGCTCAAACTGCAGAAAATGCTCTTGACTGGTCTGATTATGAATTCGGCAATCTTAATATGAGCGAAGTTCTTAATTATGTTACTCCAGCTGGAGCTACAATGCATCATGGAATTAAGCTATCTGATTCTCAAACTGCTCCTCAAGTTGTTCTTGATGCTGCAACTGAAGGTCACTATGGGGCAACTAAAGGTAAAACAAATTCTATGTCTAAACCAACTCATTTTAACAGAGCTGAAAATTCGCAAGATCATAGAATCCAGTCTGATGCAATAGCACTCGCGCAAATGTTACAACCTAGCAAAAAGGGAAAAATTAAAAGATATGGCGTTCCCGGAATTGTAAGAGTTTTTGGAACTCCTGTTAAAATTCCATCTAGAACTGGAGAAATTTCTCAAAAAGAATATGATCGTCTTGTTCAGTCTACTAGTAGTGAAAGCCATATTTTTGATGAAGATGCTGCTGAAAAGCATTTTTACGATCCTAAAGTTCGCTCCAATTCTGCTGCAGTAGTGTTTTCTCGTGATGCAAATGTAATTACAGCTGCAATCGAGTATGGAATTAGATCTGGAAATGATGTTTTAATTCCAGTTGATAAACAAGATGGTGTACTAAAACGAATTAGTTCTACACTCTCTGATAATCACTATAAACATACTAGCGATATGCTTGATACTGTTGTGCTTCATATTGATGGCGAAGATCAGGAGTTTACAAGAGTCAAGCTTGAGTATGATGTTGATGAAGCAATTCAGAGTGCGAGCATGGCAAAAAGTTATAGATATTCTAGAAACCCAAAACATATTTGCCGCTTCTTAGTTGATTTTGATTTTACTTTTGGAACTGGCGATGCTCAAATAAGAACAACACCTTGGGGTGGCGGAAATATTGGAGTCAATTATGGCTCTTATGCAAAGTTTTCTTTGAGCCATCTTTTCAGTAGTAGCGGCATTGACCAAACGCATGTAATATCTCCTGATGAAGCATCTACGCTTCTTAGCTCTGAAGATGGTTTTAATGGAAAAACAACAATAGATATTAATGATTATAAAAATTTGTTCGATGATAATCTCTATCAAGGGAGCGATCCATCAATCCAAGAAAAAAATCAAGCAATTTCAGAATATCTTAAACAAGTCGCTAGCGGTGATTTGCAAGATAATGGAGTTATATCTTATGGAGCTGGTTCACTTAAGTGCATAGCCATGCTTTACAATGGCCAAAAATATATGCCTGTATTTGCTCCAAAAAGCTCAATGCGCAGATTTGATTCTTGGAATGTTTATATTCATGGCGACACGCTTTATATTCCTTGGGCTGGCCATACTACTCTTAATCAAGCATATGAGTATGGATCTGATTTCTCTGCTGTGCATCTTAAGCTTTCTGCTTATGACGAAATTGCGTTTAAGGGTATTGCTACAATGATGCGTGAAACTGAAAATGGCGTTACATATGTTTCAATGCGCAGCGGTGTTGTTCCAAGCGGAAGTATTGAAACAAAAGATACCATTGATTTTATAGTTTCAGCAGATACTTATGGATCGCGTTCTGCTGGCCGCGATTTGCAGATTATGAAACGTAATCTTGCGGAAGCTAATCTTGAATTTACTGGTAGTTTTGTTTATAACGCAGATGGAACTTATAAACAGTATATTCAAGAAAAAATTGAAAGTGGAGAAATTGATGTTAAGCTTCTTGAAAGTCTACTTACTAATGGTAAACAAGGAATAGAGGCTTTGCTATCTGGCGACTTAATTATTCATCCAGATCCAGAAGTAATGGCACTTATTAAAAAAGCTGTTCGAAATTCAATGAGAAATAATGCTCCAGTTGCAACAATTATTTCGCGTATTCATCGCAGATATACTGGTAAAAAAGATGAAAACGGAAATGATGCCTATATAGTTATGTATGACAACGACTGGTTTGATGTTCATACAACATTCAATGGATTTGATGAAAAGAAACTCTTGCAATTCTACCACGGTCTTGGAGCATTTATTAAAAAAGATGATGGCACAATGATGTATTTAACTCCAGATGATCATAAGCCAGAATCTGAAAATATTTATACTTATGATAGCGAAGGCAATATCACTGGAACAAGTTGCCTATTTGATGTATATGGAAATACATATGAAGAGCTGTCTTTGACTGATGAAAATGGAGAATATCTTCCTCCTAAACGCGGTCATTATCTTGTTCTTTGGGGCGAGCCTAGAATTACTGGAGAAGTTTCTGATATGTCGCTTCCGGGTAATAGCGCCTCTATTGCAATCCAACAAGATATTACTTCTGGATTAGATCAAGGATATACTCCACAGCAGGTTATTGATCCTCGTAATATCGAAACAACCTCAATGTATGAGTATAATGATATTCTTCTTCAGAACAATGCTTATGCTGCAGATTTGTTTAGGGAACGAGCTGAAGAGCGCCGTGCAAAAGGCGAGATGGATTGGTCATTTGTTAAAGATTCTAATATTGAATTAGACCCTGGCACATCGTGGTATGAATATGAAAGATCAACTCGTATAGCCAGAGAAAATTCTCGTGCATTCACTGCTCCACGGCAAATTTTATTTAATGGAGAACCAATTAATCCTAGTTCAGAAGAGTGGAAAAATAGTGTTCTTCCAAGAATAAATGATTTTAAAGAGGCTCTTGAATGGGATAACGATTTTATGACATTTGCATTTCTTGATATGTTTGCCCGTGGGCAGCACGGATCTACTGTTGATGCAAATAGTAAATATAATGATGTTACTCTTGATGATTGGTGCAGTGCTGTTGATGATTTAATTAAGACTATAAATGATGCAAAGAATTCTAATAGCACAACTCCGTTGATAATTAGAGTATATGAAAATGGTCATAATGCAGATAATCGTTTTGCTATTCCTTATCTTACTAATTATCAAATCGATATGCTTCTTTCGCATTCAAAGTATTTTAGAAGAGCATATAGTGACGAAAATGGAAATATAGATCGCAAGCGATTTGTAGATGCGATGCTAAAAGAAGGTCAACAGGCTCTTGATGCAATAGATAAGAATATGCCTGTTGATCGTGCTAAATCTATTAGATTATTTGAATTGATAGAATGGCTTCATAAAGAGCTTGATATTCCATTTGATAATAGCAAGTATATATATGGTGGTGTCTATACAGAAGATTATATGGTAGCTGCAGAACGTGCTATTCGTTGTATGAATATCCTTGGCGAAATAAGCGATAGTGATGTCGCAGAACTTATGCAAAAGATGGAAGATAATGAACAATATATTATTGAAGTACGTAACAATCTTAATAAGAGACATAAAGATACAACTGTTAGTTCATCATCTCCTTCTGGCAAAACAACAGCAATGTACTATGATGTTAACTTTATAGAAAATACATATCTTGATCGTGCTACTCAGTGGGTACAGTTCTTGGCAATGCTGGATCCATTTATGCCAGTTGCAAATATTACCGACAGAGGCGTACATCAATCATGGCGTCGTCGTCTTATCAAGATGGCTAAAAAAGGTAAATGGACTGGTAAAGTTTTTTCTCCATACCATTTCAAAGATGTTTCTCATGCACTTTCTGAAGATGAAATTACCACAATTATTAATGATAAAGAATTTATGGAATTGTTTATGGCAATTCGTAATGCAGAGATGCATGGAAAACTTGGAGAGTTTCTTGCTGAAGCTACCCAACAGGGTGAGAATATGCTTCAGTGGCTTCGCGAACAAAAGAAGGGTGGCAAGTGGGCTAAGGTTGTTAATGCCGGATTCGCATTTGGCACTGGCGGTAAGTATGGCCTTAAACAGCAAGCTAAAATTTTCTTAGACACCTGGGTGCAAATTCTTGAAGAAAATCCTGTGCTTACAAGAAGGTGGCTTGAAAAGGGTAAAAATGGATATTCATTACTCCAAACAAAAGCCGTTGGCGATGGATTAGCTGCCAGATGGCTGCTTGAATGTTTGGGTGGTTATGGAAAAACTGATTGTTTGCAAGAAACACTTGATGCAATGCAGCAATCTCGCTCTGGAGACCTTGCGCAACGCAATACATTTGCGGATATTTTGCAAGAAAAAGTCGGAAGACATGGCGCTGGAAATCTTGCACTTGTCACACTTGTCACTAAATTCCCTCAGTACTCATTTAATATTCTTCATCGTATGGCTAACTGGGTTTTCCCAGCATCGAGCGCATATTATTTGTTTACTGAATATATGGCAAATAATACCGAGCTTGGGCAACGCCTTCATCTTGAGCGCGACCATCTCCACAAGAGTCTTATGCAGGCTTTCCAAGTTGACATGCTTCACATGGGTGCAAGTCTAATGGCAATTATTCTTATGGCAGGCATGCTGCAACCTCCAGAAGATGATCGCTATCTTTGTAATATAGAAGAATGGATGTTGTTTGGGGGAGCAATTAGAATACGTGATGTCTGGTGGGTTCAAGATATTCTTGGCATGGCTCTTCCTGTTGCCATATTCGGAAAATCTTGTCTAATGGGCAAGCCACAATTTTCTGTAATTTTTGATGGCATTAATGATGCTTGTGCAAGCAATCCATTCTTACGTGTTGGTGATGCTTTAGAGCTCTTCTTTAATCCTGAAGGAAACTTTATTGAACAATATTATCGTGATAAAGAAGATTATAAAGATGCGCCTGGCGGTGGGCCGGAAAATATATTTGATTATATTTCTGCAAATGCAATGTCTGGCGCAGCCCGTATCTTTGGACAATTTGTAACACCATCATTTGTCCGCGAAATTGCGCAGCTTGGTGACTATGAACATAGCTATAAATATGTATATAAAACAAATAAATATGGATCTACCACCGATGATACAAGTGTAGAACGTACAACATATCAAGACGCTATGATGCGCAAATACCTGCGTAATAATCCTTGGCTTGCTACTATCGCAGATGCTGTTTGGCATCCCAGCACTGGATATCGCGAAGATGAAATGCCATATACAATTTATTACGATCAATATCAGCTTGAGAGTATGCAAGCAAATGAAGAGATTGCTGCATCAGATCCTATGGCTATAATTACAACTCTCCAAAAATATCAATATGATATGGATGAGTTGCAAGCTACTGGATTTTATCTTAGCTCCGAAGCCAAGGCAAAAGTTTCTGAACAAATATGGGACCTATATTATGGCTGGAGAGAAGAATGGAATCGATTTGCAGCTAATGAAGGTGCTGATTATACTTCACTTGGCAATGGAAGTTTTGCTTATGGTAAAGAACTCTTCTATGAGTATAAAGAAATATGTGAAGAAAATCAGCGTTATTGGAAACAATTCTATTATGATACTATAAAAAATAGTTATCTTTCAGAACCAATCCAAATGTATTATCGTTATAAAACTGATTATGACGTAGATGCAACAGGACAAGTTTATGCAACTGGGTTTAGAAAAGATAATGGAATTTTGCCATTCCAAACCGCTCCTGGCAATTTAATTGATCCTCAAGGAACGGCAGGATATGAAAATAGCTTTGATTCTGTATCTGCTGTTACTGGATTGCCATTAACTGGAAATAGAGCCTTGGTTCCTATTGATCAAGATTATACAGAGTGGCCAGAATTTGAAGAGTGGTCTGAGGGACAAACTGGAGATAACTATTCTAAAAGCTATAACGAGCAAAATGGATCATCTAAAAAGTCAACTTCGTCAGGTTCTTCTGGCGGATCCAGTGGCGGTTCTGGTGGTTACGGTGGCGGTTATTCTCGCAGCAGTGGCGGAAGCAGCGGTGGCGGATATAGCTCTTCACGTTCTGTTATTAATAACAGTCCTGGCAGCCATATTACTCCGCACGGATCATATACAGAGCCATCGCCTACACGTATTAGCAGCATGACTCCTAACGTATATCCTACTTCACCGAGCCGCATCATGCAAACATCGCGTCCGCAACAGGCTGGCGACGTAGCGTATCTCCGTCCGAACTTCGAGACTAAGGGTAGTCGCGAGGCAAACAAGAGAGGTGACATCTAATGGACAACACGCTAAAGATTAAGACCGAGCTGCCCAAAATCAAGCTTGAGGATCTTCAAAAGATCGACAAGAAGACCTACACAAAGCTTGAAAAGAAGTACAGAGACGGCAAGGCCATGCACGAACAGCGCGTATCTGGTTTCGAGTTCTTTACACGCGTTGCCCACAATCTCAACCTCTATGAGAAGGCACGCAAGGATGCTTTCAGCGAGGGCAGCACTCAGGCCATCAAGCGCAAGATCCGTGCTCAGACCATTCAGCGCGTTCCCGACGGCGAGATTACTACGCAGTACGACAAGAACAGCGTCGAGCAGGCCGAGATCGAGTATCTGTTTGAGCACAAGGTTCTCACCTCTGAGTACGACGGCAAGGACATGATGAAGAACCTGTGGCGCAGCTTTAACGCAGCCTACGACTACGGCTTCTGCTGCGTGCGCACGGGCTTCGAAGATGACCTCGACGGCGATCCCCGCATCAGCTACACCATCATTCCGTACAACGATGTCATACCTAGCGCAGACTGCCACTTCATCGAGGAGGCTGACTGGTACTTTATCCGAGAGTACATTCCGCTCTCTACGCTAAAGAACATGATTGACTGGGATACTGGCGAGGTATCTGACAAAACGTATGTTGCAGACGTAGTCCGTTACATCGTTCAGGAAGAAAACACAACTGGACGCGAGTACAACAGCCAGAATCTCAGTGACAAGAAGCGCGGTGTTGGCGGCGGTAAGAGTATTATGGTACTTACGTTCTACTGCCGAGGTGAAGAGGAGTTCATTACATATGTACCCGATATCGAATGTGTCATCCGGCGCGTTAAGAACTACGACCCGCGCAAAGACGTACCAATACACTTCCTTATCCTTGAGCCAGATCCAGAGTTTCCGTATGGTGCAAGCTCTATCCTCTGGACTCTTGCCCAACAGCAGTATGCTGACGCTTTCCAATCAACAGCATATCAGACTCTACTCCTGAGCCTTCATCCTCCGCTGATGGTTTTCGGCGGTATGACTAATCCAAAGTTCAAAATGAAGCCGAACGCTATCTGGCCGATGGGTACTAATCCGAACAACCGTGTCGAGAAGTTCCCAGTTGAGACAACCACCGTTACGCAATACGGCTCTATACTTGAGAACCTGTCTGGTCGCATGATGCAGAGCCTGAACGTTACCGATGCTACAGTTGCAAGCGACGCTCAGGTAGCTCGCTACAGCGCGACTCCGCAGGGTGTTGAACAGCAGCGTCTTGACAAGACCATCACGATTAACCAGTACCAGAAGCGCATTGAGATCTTCTTCCAAGAGTGGGCTAACCATGCCCTCCGTAGCTACATCAACTCCATGACTGGCACGCAAGAGCTGACCGTTGACGAGCGTACCCGTCGTCGTATCAAGGATATCGAGCAGGCTAAGCAGAACAAAGAAGATCTTGAGATGAGGCAGATGGCTCCAGAGCTTGCCGCAGATATGCCGCAGACCGAGCCTCCGTCGATCGTTATCGATAACAAGATCGAGATCGACTTCGATGCTCTCAGCAGCGATCTGCTGAGCTTCGAGGTCCGCGCAGGCTCTCTCATCGAGAACGAGCGCGAGACAGAGCGTCAGAACATCCAAGAGATGCTCATCCCAGTGTCGCAGATGATCGGCAACATCAGCGACCAGAACAAGAACAGCTTCGAGACCGTCATCATGCAGCTCGTCACGCGTCTGTGCGAGCTGAGCGACATAGACATCAGTGCAACAGCTGCACAGACCATCGACAGCGCTATTGTTGCGCAGGCACTCCAGGCCACGATGGATCAGGTTGCCAGTCAGCAGGATCAGATTTCGCAGATGCAGAACATCATGGGGCTTCCTGCTGGCGGCATGCCTCCTGAGATGACTCCTGGAGTAGCGCAGGCGTACCAAGAAGGCGCTCCGATGCCTGAACAGCCGCAGGTTCCTATGCCTCAGGGAACGCCGATGCCGCCTGAGATGATGCAAGAGGGTGCAATGCCGCCCGAGTACGCTGGAGAAGCTATGCCTCCCGACATGATGCAACAGCCTCCAATGCCAGCAGAAACTGGTATGCCATCTGACATAATGCCTCAGTATGGCGAAGAGGCTCCAGAGGCTATGCCGATGTAAAAATTCTCATCAGCGTAAAAAACCGTTTATGGTTATAATATATGCCATACTCGGTGCAAGGAAGTATGGGCTAATAGAAAGGAAAAGATCATGGCTCAAGTCATTCAGCCCGAGGAATGGGTACAGGGTCTCGATGATAACAGGCTCTTGCCCGGTCGCTACACCACTGGTCTGTTCACTGGTAACATCATGGGTAGCAACAAGTCTATTGCAAACAACCCCGCAGCGTGCCGAGTCTGGGACATTCAGATCTCTGACTACATCACCGACTACGACGATCGTCGTCTGAACGGTCTTGCAGGCACTAACACCGAGGGTCGCGACGGCTGGGGTGCCAGCGCATACGGCGTGTTCCAGGACGTCCGCTTCGACTCTCGCGTGTATACGATGGGTCGTCACCGCTCCGTTGCTTTCCGCATCTTCGATGAGATGCAGTACAGCGGTGCGATTGGCGAGTGGGGTACCGAAACCACGTCGAACGTCATCACCAACGGCAATGCTCTTATGCAGACCGCTGCGATGATTGCTAAGACCCGTGACCTGTGGGAACAGGAAGTTCTCGGTCCCGATATCGACAAGTACAACATCTTTGCAGTCTGCAACGGCCACATCTCTGGCCGCTGGGTGCAGAACAATCCCGACGAGATCATGGATGGCGACGCGTCCAAGGGCCACTGGGTAGCTCAGCCCGGCACCGTTCAGGGTCAGGCCATTGCTCCGCGCTTTGCGCCGATCCACTGCATCGAGTGGGAAGAGCAGAACATTCCGCTGATGCTGCAGAACATCAAGGTTGCCTGGAACGATCTATTCATTCCGCAGGACAACCGCGTCATCATGATCGATCAGTACTACGAGTATCCGCTGCTCTCCGCATTGACGGGCGGTGGCGTGCCTGCTACCGAAAAGGCGTACTCTGACATTCAGAACGGCTCCTTCACGCGTCTGATGGGTTGGGACTTCAACTTCGATATCCCGTCGTCCTACTGGCCGAAGCTGTACGTTGACGCTAACCTGAACGTTGTTCACAGCGTTGACGGTACGATGGCTTGCGATCAGTACATCCGTTCGGTCAACAAGTCCGCTGAGGGCGATCGCCGTCTGCTGCTGGAGCTTGTCGAGGCTGACCGTATGTCGCGTCAGAACTATGTCCGTACCGTCTGGGATAAGGATAATGGCTTCTTTAAGAAGATCATTACCAACTATCCGCTTGGCATGCCTGCCATGACGACCTGGTTGGGCGATGGCATCGTCATTGCAGAGGACTCCACGACCATCCACGCTGTTGATGCTGCCTACAGCGAGCCGACCACGTATCCGTGGAGTGCTCCCGGCGCTGGCTATGGTCTCGATCCCGAGGCTATCTCCACGACCGTTGAGAAGCGCAATACCTCGACTGGTTCGACCAACGGCACGACTGCTGGCCATGGCTATAGCGATGGCGAGCCTGCTGGCCCGAAGGGTAACATCACGCTTGTTCCCGTTATCGGTCTTGCGGTCTATCGTCCCGCTGCTCAGCTGAGCCAGGAGTACAGCTCGATGGTTACTGGCGAGGGTACGACCCGCGGCAAGTTCACCGAGTGCTGCATGGACGTCAAGTTCGACGCCTGGGTTATCGAGAAGCTGTCGGCTGGTATTCTGCCGATCATCGACGGCGAGAAGGTTGCTACCGCTTACGGCATTCCCGTCCGCGTCCTTGAGATGCCCGAGACTTCTACCTCGGCGTAAGCGACTGTTTCATAGTAGCCGCACGGGGCTGTTGGCTGTTTAGGCCCGCAGCCCCGTTTTAGTAAGGAGTTATGATGGCTAATTGGTTGAATAGCGCATTTAATACAGCTGCAAATGCTATTAAAAAAAGCGTTCAAGCTGGTAACACAGCTAAAAATATGCAGAACACCGCGAATCAGTGGGTAAATGACTGGGGTTGGAGCGGTGGATCCAGCTCATCTAATTCCTCTGGAGATAGCTCTAACTGGGCTTCGACTGCTGTTGATAATACTGCTCAGAAACTTGCGGAAGAAGCTGCAAGACAAGCTGCAATTGCCGCAGAACAAAAAGCTGTTATTCAAAATGCAATTGCATTTGATCCAATCAAACAAAATGCACAAAATATGTTTGATGGCTTTACAAATCAAGTAAAAAATGCAATTGAACAAGATTCTAAAAAACAAGAAAATAAATTTGATATTGGAAACTTTTGGACAAATCCATTTGGCTCTAAATCTGCATCGCAAAATAATTCCCAAAAAATGTCTATGAATTCAGGATTTTTAAATATTAATCCATTTTCTGAT
>Ga0310690_10002456_pt1 | contig 30066 bp, 21 predicted proteins | sample AusTroGonzalo_MG_2_FD_207661 | JGI IMG/M metagenome (GOLD analysis project Ga0310690, IMG submission 207661) | Bovine rumen microbial communities from tropical cattle in Woodstock, Queensland, Australia - Gonzalo_04 (v2) (version 2) | ecosystem: Host-associated > Mammals > Digestive system >...
ATAGTACAATTGGGGTCTGACCCCTTTTGTATCATTTTTGTATATTTGCGTGATGAATCCGAGTAAAAAAGGCCAAAAGGGGTCAGACCCCAATTGCACATTTGTCTATCCGATGCTGTTTGAGCCTAATCTGCATCAGGTGGTGTGGGGAGGTGAGCGCCTTGTTCAGTGGAAAAATCTGAAAAAGGAGCCAAAAAGAAGGTTTAGCTCGACGAAGTCAACCGTCCCCAATGGCACCCTGGAGCATATTGGTGAGAGCTGGGAGGTGAGCGCTGTGGAGAGCTCGCCGAGCGTTGTCGCTAATGGTTGCTGGGCCGGGAAAACGCTGCCTGAGGTGGTTGCATCTGCTCCTGAGGAGATTCTGGGCAAGGCTGTTGCAAAGCACTACGGAGACAAGATGCCGCTGCTGGTCAAGTTTATTGATGCGCAGAAGGACCTTTCCATACAGGTTCATCCTGATGATGAGATGGCGCAGCGTGAGCATGGCAAGAACGGCAAGACAGAGATGTGGTACATCCTGGATGCTGAGCCGGGTGCGTGCATTTTCTCGGGCTTTAAGAAGACGCTTGATCCGGAGGAGTATAAACGCATGGTCCAGGACGGGACAGTGGTGGATGCGCTTGCCAAGCATGAGGTGCATGCGGGCGATGTTTTCTACATTCCGGCTGGCCGTGTGCATGCCATTTGCGGCGGCATTATGTTGGCCGAGATTCAGCAGTCAAGCGACGTAACCTACAGGATATTTGATTATAACCGCCCGGGACTGGACGGAAAGCCGCGTGAACTCCATACTGCCTATGCTGCTCAGGCACTTAACTACAAAGTGGAGCGGAAATATCGGACCGATTATGCCGTGCGCAACGATAAGGCAAACCTGATTATGGAGTCTAAATACTTTAGCGCTCGCGTGACGGAGGTGGATCATGAGTTCCACAGAAACCTTCTTAAATACGACAGCTTTATCATTACGATGTGCCTGAAGGGCGATTGTGTGATTAGAGTTCGCGCTACTGGTGATGAGGTTGTGGTCAAGGAAGGCTACAGTTGTCTGATTCCTGCTGCTGTGGCTGACTATGACATCAGACCCGTGGTTGGCTCTTGCAAGGTTTTGGATGCTTTTATTGATAATCAGCGTGGAGGGTTGATGAACAAGATTCATCGGCTCTTCCACAAGAATAAATATTGAAAATAGTACAAAAGGGGTCTGACCCCAATTGGCTCATTTTGATGAAAGTTTATGGCAAATCATGTTGTGATTATGGCTGGAGGAGTGGGGAGTCGGTTTTGGCCCCTGAGCACTCCGGAGTTTCCCAAACAGTTTATTGATATTCTGGGTTGTGGCAGGACGCTGATACAGCTCACGGTTGACAGGTTCAAGGGCATTTGTGTCGATGAGAACTTTTGGGTAGTGACCAATAAGGTCTATGTGGACATTGTCAAGGAGCAGATTCCGGGCATTCCTGCTGAGCATATTCTGGCTGAGCCCGCAGCACGCAACACTGCGCCGTGTATTGCATGGGCATGCTGGAGCATTAAGCAGGTAGATCCCGATGCAAACGTGGTGGTTACTCCGGCCGATGCGGTTGTGATGAACCCTGAAGAGTTCAGACGCGTGATATCGGGCGCATTGGCGTTTACATCGGGCCACGATTCCATCGTTACCATCGGCATTAAGCCCAATCGGCCTGAGACGGGGTACGGATATGTGAAAACAGTACAAAAGGGGTCTGACCCCAATTGTATCATTTTGGTGGAGGAGTTCAAGGAGAAACCTGATCTGGAGACGGCTAAGAAGTATTTGGCCGATGGGAATTACCTGTGGAATGCGGGCATTTTTGTGTGGAATGTGAAGACGATTACAGATTCTATCAGAGGATATAAGCCGATTCTGGCTGAGCAGATGGGGAAAATGGTACAAAAGGGGTCTGACCCCAATTGTACTGTTTTGGAGATTTTCCCGCAGTGTGAGAAGATATCGATTGACTATGCGGTGATGGAGCCGGCGGCTGCCGATGGTAAGGTATATACGTTCCCTGCCGATTTTGGGTGGAGTGACCTGGGAAACTGGCAGTCGCTGCATGAGAAACTCACTAAGGATGCTGATAATAATGGTGCTGTGGGTAACGTACACTTCTATGAGAGCGCAAATTGCGTGGTACACACAGAGGACGCAAAGAAGGTGGTGATTCAGGGCCTGGACGGGTATATCGTATCGGAAAAGGGTGGACAGATCCTGATATGCAAACGCTCAGAAGAGCAGCGCATAAAGGAGTTTGGAGCAAAATGAGCCAAAATGAGCCAAAAGGGGTCTGACCCCAATTGGCTCAAATTGGCTCTTTTGGCTTTGTGCGCGCGTGTATTAATATTTTTTAGTACTTTTGTGGCGCGAAACGGTGATGTTTGCCGTTTTTATATGAAATTGAATATTCAAATTTAAGACTTTATATGAAGAAAATTCTTGCCTTTGTTGCTGTTCTGCTGCCTGTTATGGTGTTTGCACAGTCAGCGTCGATGATGGCAATGGCTCAGGCCGAGTTGCAGAAAAGAGGACTTAACGAGACTGAGGTCCGCGCACGTCTGCTTTCAGAAGGTATCGATGTGGACAACATTCCTCCCACAGAATATGCTAACTATCAGGATCGCGTGATGGCCATCCTAAACAAGATGCAGGCCGAGAAGAATGCGGCTGATGTCACTCCCGCTGTAGCCGCAACTGGCGGTGTGGCTGTTGTGACCACAACTGAGGATACTCCCCAGACTACAACGGGTGAGGCTGCTGCCGAAGCTGCATTGGAGACCGCCCTTGTAGAAAATCACGTATCGACCACAGCCGGTGACAATATTTACGGTCACTCACTGTTTACCGGAACATCAATGGATGTATTCCGCACCACAGACGGTGCTCAGGCCCCTGATACATATGTGTTGGGTGAGGGTGATGAGGTGCACATCTCGATATTTGGCTCATCACAGACCGAGATTCATCAGCGCATTGATGCCGATGGTTCAATACAGCCTACAGGTGCTACCAAAATATTCTTGAAGGGTTTGACACTTGACAAGGCCCGCAAGGCAATACGTACCAAGCTGGCTGCGCACTACTCATTCCGCGAGGATCAGATTGCGGTTACCATCACTACTGCCCGTACAATCACGGTGAGCATCTATGGTGAGGTAGGCGTGCAGGGCGGCTTTACTGTATCGGCTCTGAACACCGCCTTCAATGCTCTGGCTGCCGCTGGCGGTCCCACAGCGATGGGTTCTATCCGTAACATTCAGTTGACCCGCGCAGGAAAGACCAGCAAGCTGGACCTTTACGCATATATGACTAAGCCCGATGCCAAGACCGGCTATGACCTGCAGAACAACGATGTTCTGTTTGTTCCGGTGGCTCAGAAGATTGTTACCCTGGAGGGCGCAGTTAATCGTCCGATGCGTTATGAACTCATTGAGAAAGAGACTCTTAAAGACCTGATTGAGTACGCTGGCGGTCTTACATACAACGCATATAAGGAGAATGCCCAGATTGAGCGTCGCGAGAACGGCGAAATCAAGTATCTGGAGTTTGGCCTTGAGAACGTGATCAAGGGTTCACAGAAGATAGAACTGCAGAATGGTGATATAGTACGCATACGTACATCAAATAAGCCGCTTGAGGACTACGTTGCCATTGAGGGTGGTGTTTATTACGGCGGCAACTATGACCTGGAGAAAAACAATACGCTCCAGAAGTTGATTGACAACGCTAAGCCTACATACACCGCAAAGACCGATTTCGTGATGGTGGAGCGAACACGTCCCGATGAGACTGTTGAGGTTCTGACGGTTCCGTTCCCCGGTGTGAACGGCAATCCTGACTTTGAACTGCAGGCCCGTGACCGCGTGACTGTTATGTCCCTGTCCGATTACCGCGACGTTGAGACCATTTCAATCAATGGTCTGGTACGTAAGCCGTTTACACGCAACTTTGGCCTGAACGACCGCATGACCGTGAGCCAGGCAATCGAGTTGGCCGGCGGCCTGAAGGAGAGCGTTTATCCTGTGGCTTACATTTTCCGCCGCGACCTTACCAACCGCGCCAAGATGCAGTATCTGCCCATTAATCTTGAGACCGATGGTGATACTGAGTTGCAGCCGGGAGATGAACTGAACATATACGACAACACTACATATACCAATGCGGGCGAAGTACACGTGAGCGGTGCTGTAAAGGCTCCGTTCGGCACAACGTTCGATGAATCACTGACTATTCACGACATGATTGTGATGGCCGGCGGATTTGAAGTTGGTGCCGCATTTGACCGCGTGGAGGTGTTCCGTCTGAACATTTCAGAGAAGGAAGAGGTTAAGCTGGAGCAGATAACTCTCACGGTTGATGAGGATTACAATGTAGTAGGACAGGACTTCCAGCTGCAACCGTTTGACAATATCGTGGTTCGTCGCACGCCAAATTTCACGATGGGCCGCACGGTTGAGATTAACGGCCGTGTAAAGTATCCCGGTGTATACGTGCTGGAGGATAACAAGACTCAGCTGTGGGAGATTATAAAGATGGCCGGCGGACTTCTGGATGATGCCGATCCGTATGCACGCCTGTTCCGCACCTACAACAACCGCGGTAACATAGGTCTTGACCTGCGTAAGGTTAAGAGCGATAAGGGCAGCCTTAAGTCTGATCCTATACTGATGGACGGCGATGTAATCAACATCGTACGTCTGGAGAACACCGTGAGCATCCGCGAGACCGGTACCCGTATGGCACAGTATGTTCCTGAGGAGTACTCATCGACCCAGAAGACAATCATATATCAGGGCAAACATAATGCTGCCTGGTACGTGCGTCATTATGCCGGTGGTTTTGTGAAGGATGCCGATAAGAACAGTGTAACCGTGACGTTCCCCAACAACCAGTCAGAGAGCACAAAACGTGGACTGTTCTGGATACGCCGTTATCCTAAGGTTGAGCCAGGTGGTGTGGTGACTCTGCGCATAGACCAGGAGAAGCGTGAGAAGATTGAGAAGCCCAAGGAAAAGATAGACTGGGGTAATGAGTTCAGAACCTCTCTGAGTACTTTGACATCGGTTGTATCACTTGTTATTCTTGTTGACAGACTTAAGTAATATGGACGAGAATATGAACAACGCTCCTCTCATGGACGATGAGGAGGGCATAGATATAATGGCGCTGATTAAGCAGCTGTGGGATGGCCGCAAGACCATCATCATCTGGACCTGCGCGTTCATTGTGCTGGGTTTTGTAGCTGCTCTGACTATGAAGCGCACCTATACGGTGAGCACGGTTATGGTACCGCAGTTGAGTTCAAGCAAGAATTCGTCTCTGAGCAGTCTGGCATCGCTTGCCGGATTTGACTTGGGCACATCAAGCGCAAGTACTGAGCTGTCTCCGCTTATCTATCCGCAGATTGTGAGCAGCATTCCGTTCCGTATGGAGCTGATGAACACTCCCATTCATTACGCAAAGTGCGATACTGCCATCAGTATGTATGATTACTCCTTGAGCGATTATGCCAAGCCGGGACCAGTGGGTAAGGTGTTTGTGGCAATCAAGAAGTATACCATTGGCTTGCCTGGCGTTATTCTGAAAGCAATCCGTCCCAAGAAGAAGCCCATAGTGTTGCCTGGCGGTGAAGGTGAGGGCATTGACGCTCCCAGACCTCTGGTAATAAATGAGGATGAGGAGAAGGTCTTGAAAGTGCTGGCTAAGAGTGTTTCATTGGCCGTTGACAAGAAGGAGGGCTATGTGACTCTGAATGTCATAGGCTCAGAACCCATTCAGACTGCCGAGCTGGCAATGGTCGCTCAGCAGCTGCTGCAGCGTGAGATTACACGTTTCCGTGTTGAGAAGTCCCAGAGCGAGCTGGATTACATCCAGGCCCGATATGATGAGATAAAGAAGGAGACTGAGGCATATCAGGATCAGCTGGCAAGGGCCAATGACCGCGCACAGAGCGTGGCTACGTCACGTGACGATATGGAGCGCGTGCGTATCCAGAACAAGTACAATATCTCTAATTCAATCTATAGCGAACTGGCCAAGCAGCTGGAGCAGGGCAAGATGCAGGTTAAGAAGGACACTCCGGTGTTTACCGTGGTTCAACCCATATCTGTTCCTACGCAACCGTCAAACAGCCGCGCAAAGACTCTGATCATCTGGACGTTCTTTGGCGGTATCCTGGGCTGCGCCTGGGTGCTGGGCAAGAACTACTGGCCCAAAGTGAAGGAGATGTTTGCTTAACGAGCAAAAGGGGACAAAGGGGACGGTTCTTTTTGGCCCCTTTTTTCGAAAGGTCCTAATAAATAAAAGCGTCTGGAATTCCAGGCGCTTTATTATCGTAAGGGGCCAAAAAGAACCGTCCCCTTTGTCCCCCTCTCTTTCCGCTTTGTCAGAGCATGTTCTCTTTGGCGAGGGGAGACCAGGGTCCGTCCTGAGCCATGAAGATGATGGAGAGCTCAAAGACCTCAAACGTATGCCATTGGCCCTTGGGGATGTTGACGCCGAAGACGCCTGTATCGCCACCCATGTGGATGCGCTGCATCTCGACTCCCTTGTTGTTATAGAATACGGTATCCATGCGGCCACGCATAAGCATTACGGTCTCACTGGAGAGGTTGTGCTTGTGGATGGTGGTGTGGGTGCCGGGCAGCATTACGTTGAGCATACGCTGTGACTGGTCGTCCTCACTGTTGCGCAGGTCATAGTTCATGCGCAGGCGGGGTGACTCCTGGGCCAGCATCTGGACTTTATCAAGCAGCGAGTCATCAAGCACTACCTGACGCTCCATGAATTTGCGGTCTATGCCCTTGAATACGCGGAACATTGCCTTGCGGACATCCTCAATGCCGCCGCACTCGCCGTCTACTTCCTGATACTTGCCGGCGTTCTTATAATAGGTGATAAGGGGCTCGGTCTGCTTGTGGTAGGTCTTGATGCGGTTATTGATGGTCTCCTCATTGGCGTCATCGGCCCTGCCTTCTATCTCGGCGCGATGACGGATGCGCTCCTTAATGGTTTCATCTTTGATCATGATGGAGATGACGGCGTTTACCTTCTCGCCGCGGCGGGCCAGCATCTCATCCAGGTCAACTGCCTGGCCAAGGGTGCGGGGGAATCCGTCCAGGAGGAATCCTGCAACGTCTTTATTGTTGTTGAAAGTGCTCTCTATCATGCCCTCGACCACGCTGTCAGGGACCAGGTTACCGGCATCAATAAGCTCCTTGGCTTGCTTGCCAAGTTCTGTGCCTGCAGCTATCTCGCTGCGCAGCATCTCACCGGTACTGATGTGTTTCAGGTTGTACTTCTGTGATATGGCACCAGCCTGTGTGCCTTTGCCTGCCCCGGGAGGGCCAAAAAGGATGTAGTATTTCATATTGTAAGGGTATTGTTTCTCAAAAATCTGCACAAAGTTAATTTATTGTGGAAATCGGGCTTTTGATGTTGTTATAAAAATATATAAAAGTGCTGTTTGCGGATGAATATTTATTGTTAAGTTTGTAAGAACTTATTTATGCTTATATGAGGTATTCCGTTTTAACTGCTGTAATGACATTGGCCGTATCGGCCCTGTTTATCTCTGGATGCGATTTATTGGATAAGGAGGTGCTTATTGACAAGGGTGAGGTGGAGACAATTATTGACTCTACGTCCGTACGTGTGTTGAGTTCGGCTTCTGACTCTACCCATCTGGTTGTTTACACCAACGCAGAATGGACTGCTAAAGTGAAGAGTGGAACCGAGGGGTGGTGCCATATATCAAAAGATAAGGGTACCGGCATAGATACAGTTCATATCTACGTGGATGAGAACACCACGACCAAGATGCGCAAGACAACGATTGCCATTGCTACCGATACCAAGATCAGGGTTTACTGGATTACCCAGGGTTCGGCCGATGAGTGGATTGACGTGACTTACTGGGACAGGACCGCGGCTCAGCGCCTGGGACTGCGCGGCAAGGTGGATACGCTGACGATATCGGACAGCTGGCATCCGGTGACTTCAACCCGATATACGTTTGATACAAAGGGTAATCTGCTCAAACAGGAGGAATTAGAGAAGGTGACTGAGAATAATGAAGAGATTTGGAAGGCTATCCTGACAAAGAAATACAGTTACGATAACCAGAACCACAGGCTGTCATGCGTTGTAGAGGATTGGGAAGGCAACGAGATGCGCAGCTGGCATTATGAGTACGAGAACACGGCCGAGTACGTGCCTTACGGTGTCCTCTGGGCAGATTCAGATCCGCTGGCCGAAGAGATGGACGGGATGATTGTTCCGGATCTGTCGGCCGTAAGGAAGGAGTGGACCGAGGACGGATTCAAAATGTATGAAACCAGGACCTACACGTTCAAGGTGGAGGCAGGAGTGATTACGCTGGATCTTGCCGTCAATGACTGGAAGGACAGCCTGGGTGTCCGCGTGAACCTGTTATCTGACACTACCAGCATAACTTACCAGTATCCTCCCGGATGCATGCTTTCATTGCCTTACAAGAGCCATGGCAATATAATCAACACCACATATTACAACAACGGAATGCTCAAGATGGTGAAGACCAAGGATTACAGTTATGATTATGATGAGAATCCGCAGAGGATGCTGATTACCAAGTATACCTATAACGGAAGCGCTGAGCATGATGTTGACTCTTATGAGTGCAGTTACAACTCATATCACGACATAACTGAACGCAGGATCAATTACTCGGACAACAGGGGTACGGAGCTGGAGCAGTACACCCAGTATCAGTATGACGACAAGTTCAACTGGTATCTGCGCTACGAGGAGATCTCGCAGCACGAGCGGTACACCACCAGGAACATCTCGTATTTCAAATAAAAAAGGAGCCAAAGGGGACGGTTCCTTTTGGCTCCTTTAGGTGACAGTGGGGACACATCTCTAGATAGAGACTAATTTATTATACGAATCAAAATATGACACAAGGTAATGTTAGGCCAGCCTCGATGGAGCGTATAACGACTCCGGCATTGGCCAAGAAGTTTATTGATGAACAGATTAAGGAGCTGCGTGCTCAGATTGGTGACAAGAAGGTGCTGCTGGCACTGTCAGGCGGTGTGGATTCATCGGTGGTGGCTGCACTGCTGATTAAGGCTGTGGGACAGCAGCTTGTTTCAGTGCACGTTAATCACGGTCTGCTGCGTAAGGGCGAGCCCGAGCAGGTGGTACGCGTGTTCCGCGACGAGCTTAAGGCTAACCTGATTTATGTGGATGCTGTGGACCGATTCCTGGACAAGCTGGCCGGTGTGGCCGATCCTGAGCAGAAGCGCAAGATCATCGGCGCCGAATTTATACGCGTATTTGAGGAGGAGGCAAGAAAGCTTTCCGGCATTTCATTCTTGGCTCAGGGTACTATTTATCCTGATATTGTGGAGTCCGGTCCCGTGAAGTCTCACCACAACGTGGGCGGTCTGCCTGAGGACCTCCAGTTTGAGTTGGTGGAGCCTATCAAGCTGCTGTTCAAGGATGAGGTTCGCGTGGTCGGTAAGGAGCTGGGTCTGCCTGATAACATGGTTTACCGTCAGCCGTTCCCGGGCCCGGGTCTTGGGGTCCGATGCACAGGCGCAATAACCCGTGACCGTCTGGAGGCTCTGCGCGAGAGCGACGCTATCCTGCGCGAGGAGTTTGCCAAGAACGGCCTGGAGGGCAAGGTTTGGCAGTACTTTACCATTGTTCCCGATTACAAGTCAACGGGCGTTAAGGACAACAAGCGTTCATGGGATTGGCCCGTCATTATCCGCGCCGTCAACACCCGCGACGCCATGACCGCCACCATCGAGGAGATTCCCTACAAGCTGCTGCACCACATCACCCAGCGCATTATCACGGAGGTTCCCGGTGTCAACCGCGTCCTGTACGACTTGACTCCGAAACCCACCGGCACCATCGAGTGGGAGTAGTATTTTGGAAAAGACCTGGGCCTTGGTCCGGGTCTTTTTTCTGCTACCAGCTGGACCTTAATGGCTGGACCTTAGGGATGAAATGGCTTCTATGTGCGTTGTGACTCCTTAAGGTGAGGGGGTAACCCGCGAGAAAGCGTATTTGTGGCGTACCTTAGGGATAAAAATGGCTCTACGTGCGTTACAGCTCCCTAAGGTCACGGGGTAGCCCGCGAGAAAGCGTATTTGTGGCGTACCTTAGGGATAAAAATGGCTCTACGTGCGTTACAGCTCCCTAAGGTGGCAGGGGTGGGAGTTTAATACTCACTTATTAGTATTGATTGGTTGCAGAGTAAGCAGTAATTTTGCAGGCAAAATTAGCGAGGTATGACATTACGCGAACTGAAGATAGGTGAGAGCGCCGTTGTGACGGCAGTTGGTGGTGAGGGTGCGCTGCGTCAGCATTTCCTTGATATGGGATTGCTGCCGGGTGTTGAGGTTAAGCTCCTGAAATTTGCGCCGATGGGCGATCCGATGGAGCTGCTGGTTCGCGGTTATACTCTCTCTCTGCGTCTTGAAGAGGCTGCAAAGATTGAAATAGTACAAAAGGGGTCAGACCCCAATTGTACTCTTTCTGCAAAAATGAGCCAAAAGGGGTCTGACCCCAATTGTACCGATTTGATTGATTTTGGTTACAACCTGTCGCTGCACGAGCACAACTCGCATCCGGGATTGGGTGAGGCTGGTAAGTACCATGATCCTACGCATGAGAATGCGGTTCCCAAGGGTACGGTGCTCAGGTTTGCATTGGCCGGACAACAGAACTGCGGCAAGACTACCTTATTTAATCAGCTAACAGGCTCCAACCAGCACGTGGGTAATTTCCCGGGCGTGACTGTGGACCGCAAGGACGGCCAGATAAAGGGGCATCCGGATACGCTGGTTACGGATTTGCCCGGTATATATTCTTTATCGCCTTACACGCAGGAGGAGACGGTTTCGCGCCAGTTCATCATTGAGCAGAAGCCTAACTGCATCATCAATATCGTGGACGCCACGAACATTGAGCGCAACCTGTATCTGACGGTCCAGCTCATGGAACTGGGCGTGCCTATGGTGCTGGCTCTCAATATGATGGATGAGCTGACAGGTAACGGAGGTTCGGTTCGCGTGAACGAGATGGAGCGCATTCTGGGCATTCCTGTGGTGCCGATATCGGCCGCTAAGGGTGAGGGTATCAAGGAGCTGGTGGAGCACGCCATTCATGTGGCTGAGTATCAGGAGGTTCCGGCGCGCACAGATTTTTGCACAAAGGATGATCACGGGGGCGCTGTTCACCGTTGCCTGCACAGCATAATGCACTTGGTTGAGGATCACACCGAGCGTGCGGGGATTCCGGGCCGATTCGCAGCCGGCAAACTGGCTGAGGGTGATGTTCAAGTGCTTGAGGCTCTGCAGCTTACACAGAATGAGAAAGAAACCATGGAGCACATTATCCTGCAGATGGAGGAGGAGCGTGGAATGGACCGCGCGGCCGCCATTGCGGATATGCGTTTCTCATTTATAGAGCGTCTTTGCTCGCAGACGGTTGTCAAGCCGCAGAAGAGCAAAGAGTATATAAGGAGTCGCCGCATTGACCGCGTTCTGACCGGCCGATGGACCGCAATACCCATTTTCCTGGTTGTGATGTGCCTGGTTATCTGGCTTTCAATAGACGTTTTGGGCGCACCGCTTCAGGACTGGCTGGATCAGGGAATCCAGGCCCTTGCCGGCGTCTGCGTTGCAGGTATGGAGAAGGCCGATATATCGCCGGCAATCATTTCGCTGGTTGAGGATGGCATTTTTGGCGGCGTGGGAAGCGTGCTGAGCTTTGTACCTATTATTATCATCCTGTTCTTCTTCCTGAGTCTGATTGAGGACAGCGGATATATGGCACGTATTGCCTTTGTGACCGATAAACTGCTGCGTAAACTTGGTCTTTCGGGCCGTTCTATCGTGCCGCTGCTCATCGGCTTTGGTTGTTCTGTTCCGGCTGTGATGGCTACAAGGACGTTGCCATCGGCCCGTGACCGTAAGATGACCATTCTGCTGACTCCGTTTATGAGTTGCAGCGCCAAGATTCCTATTTACGGCTTCTTTACGAATGCGTTTTTCCCGGGTAAGGGCGGTCTGATTCTGGCCGGTCTTTACCTGCTGTCGATACTTGTAGGCGTGATTGTGGCGCTGGTGACCAAGTTGTTCCGCAAGAATTACGTGGCTGCGCCGTTCGTGATGGAGCTGCCCAATTACCGCATGCCGGGCCTCAAGAACGTGAGTCATCTGCTGTGGGACAAGACGAAGGACTTTGTGCAGAGGGCCTTCACGGTGATATTCGTGGCTACGATCGTGATTTGGCTGCTGCAGACGTTTGATTTCCGCTTCAATATGGTGGAGAACGGCGAGGGCAGTATGATGGCTTGGGTTGCAGGTGTTCTGGAGCCTCTGTTCCGTCCGCTGGGACTGGGTGATTGGCGCATCGTGACATCGTTTGTGAGCGGTTTCCTGGCTAAGGAGAGCGTGGTTGCAACGATGGAGGTGCTTGGCGTAACTGAGTCGCTGACCGTAATCACTGCCGTGCCGATGCTCATTTTCAGCCTGCTGTACACACCTTGCGTTGCCGCAATCAGTAGCGTGCGCCGCGAGCTTGGTGACCGCTGGGCAATCTACGTTGTGCTGTTCCAATGCGTCATTGCCTGGGTAGTTGGATGGTTTGGTTATTTGATCGCTCAAGCTGTACTATGAACGCCCCGACAATCATAGCAATCATCGTTATAGCAGGCTTGGTCACGCTTGCTGTTATCTCATCCATCCGCAAAAGAAAGAGCGGGGACTCTTGCTGCGGCTGCTCCATGAAGGACTGCTGCTGCAAAAAGTGATACAAAAGGGGTCAGACCCCAATTGGCTCTTTTTTGAAAAATAGTACAATTGGGGTCTGACCCCTTTTGTACCTTTTTTTTATATTTGTGCAGTTATTAACCTAACAACTGCACGAATATGAAGAAAATGCTTTTCCTGACAGCGTTGTGTGCGATGTCATTGTCTTTTTTTGCAGCATGTGGCGATGATAAACCCGGGGTGGAGGAAGAAGTGTTTGGACCTGCCAATCAAGGCAACCAGAACAATCCCGGCGACCCGAACGATCCCGGTGGCACACAGGATTCCACCAACCAGGACACAACCAACATTCTGAAAACTTTCCCTGATCTTTTTGTATATTACCCAGGCGCCAAGTTCATCTACAAGCGCACTGTTGACACGGGTCTGACCGAGAAGATAACATGGACTGTGACCGATTACAACGAGCAGACCAAGACTGCAACCGTGCAGAGAAAAACCAGCGGTTCAGAACCGGACGAGATTGAGATACGCAGCCTGAGCAACGGAATGATTGAGTTTGGAGAAGGAGGCGACTTCAAGGCTGTTGTGAGCGACCGTGGTAAGGTGGGGTATATCTACAATTATCGCCCCAGCGTACCATCGGGCATATACGGTTACCTGACCGATGTATTCGAGGTTGAGGATATCGCAGTACCCGGCGGAAAGTCATCGGCCGGCGTTACCGTAGGCGCTAATTATGATCCTATTGTGGGATATCACGATTCATACCTGTGGGACTGGCAGATTAGCGAGTCATGGTGCTCTGAGTGCGGTTTTGTGCGTGCCAGCCATTTCTCGAGCAACGGAAAGGAGTATCCCATAACGAGTTCGCGCATCAATATTGAAATGATGGCTTATGATATTCCGATGCCCGATGGCACCCGCCGCTCATATATTCCGGACGGTTGCGAGGCATACGATGTGACCGATACGTACTGCACATACCATCATTTTACTGCCCCCAGCCAGATGTACGACGCCCTGAGTTTCTACTGGAACGACAAGAAAAACCAGAATGTGATGCGCTACAACCTTTATATGCTGTGGTACGATGATGGTTGGACTTATGCTCCGGTTGAGGTTGGTTATGAAAACAATACTCAGTTCTCAGCATGGTTCAAGGGCAAAGCGAGCAGTGGCAGTGCTATGGGTGGCCCCAGGGATTCAGAGTCGTTTGACTGCGAAGGTTATTACGGTACTATGATAAGGAGCGGCGTTTACTTCCCAGAGGGGTATTACGTATACTTTGTGATGGTGGAAAACATTGTAAATGAGGGTACTCCGTCATTTGATGATACTGAGTTCGTGCTGATAGGCATAGACTATGAGAACGAAAACACCCCGGGCAGTCTCAGGGTGAAACTGCTGGACGATGGTACGGTTGACCTTTGGGATGACAGCAGTATCCAGACTCGTGCCAGGGCTCGTCATACGGCGCCTGTCAAGGTTTCCAAGCCGGATGCTTCGATCCTGGCCGGCCCTGCCCGCAAGCTGAAGCCATAAAGCCATCGAGCCATCGGGGACGGTTCTCTTTGGCCCTTTTTGGTGACAAAGAGAACCGTCCCCAATGGACCCAGATCTCTGAAACAATATCTTTACGCTAAACGATAGAACTATGCTATTTGATAAACAGACGTACACGAGCCGTAGAGCCACACTGAGAGAGAAGGTGGGGAACGGCTTAATCATTCTTCTTGGTAATAACAATGCGCCGTGCAACTATCCTGCAAACGGTTATACATTCCGTCAGGACAGCTCGTTCCTGTACTTCACAGGGCAGGACCGCGACACTCTGGCCCTGGTGATTGATGCTGACAGCGGGCAGGAGTGGCTGCTGGGCGATGACATTGATATTGAGGATATTATCTGGACCGGATTCGTTCCGTCGGTGGCCGATCTGGCAGCTGAATGCGGCATCAGGAACAGCGCTCCTTTCGGCAAGCTGGCCGATATGGTGGCCGATGCCCGCAAGGCGGGGCGTGAGGTGCATTTCCTGCCGCCGTACCGTCATGATCACATGATCCTGCTGTCAGATATGCTGGGGATTCATCCGTTGAAGACCCGTGCGGCTGCATCGGTCAAGCTTATAAAGGCTGTGGTGGATATGCGTTCCATCAAATCAGACGCTGAGATTGAGGAGATTGAGCGCGCTATGGCTATTGGTTATGAGATGCATACCGCAGCGATGAAGCACTGCAAGCCTGGCGTGACCGAGAAGTCAATCGGCGGCATAATGGAGGGAATAGCAATGAGTTACGGCGCAAAGGTGTCGTTCAGCAGCATCGTCTCCATGCACGGTGAGATCTTCCATGGTGATCCGTCACTCAAGCCGCTGGAGTCCGGCCGCCTGCTGCTGGTGGATGCAGGTGCCGAAACGGTGAACAACTACTGCAGCGACAATACACGCACCATGCCCATAAGCGGCAAATTCACGACAAAACAGCGCGAGATTTACTCCATCGTGGAGGCTTGCCACGACCTGGTGATTGAGAAGGCTCGGCCCGATTACAAATGGATGGACATGCATTTGGATGTGTGCCGATTGATGACTGACCGCCTCAAGGAGCTGGGTCTGATGAAGGGTGACACTGAGGAGGCTGTAAGGGCAGGTGCGCACGCTATGTTCCTGCAGCATGGTTTGGGCCACATGATGGGTATGGATGTGCATGATATGGAGGGCCTGGGTCAGATCTACGTGGGATTTGACGATGAGGTACGCCCATCGGACCAGTTCGGGACAAACTGCCTGCGCTGCGGACGTCGTCTCCAGCCCGGTTTTGTGATGACCGATGAGCCCGGCATTTATTTCATTCCCGCTTTGATTGACAAATGGAAGGCTGAGAAGATGCATACGGAGTTCCTCAACTACGATAAGATTGAGCAGTACCGCGACTTTGGCGGCATACGCCTGGAGGATGACATCCTGATCACACCCACCGGCTGCCGTGTCCTGGGCTCCAACATCATTCCGTACCATCCTGATGACGTCGAGGCTTTCATGTCCTGCTGACCTTAGGGAAGAAAATGGTTCTACGTGCGTTGTGGCTCCCTAAGGTGGAGGGGTAGTCAGTGGGAAAGCATATTTTCTATGTACCTTAGGGAAGAAAATGGTTCTACGTGCGTTGTGGCTCCCTAAGGTGGAGGGGTAGTCAGTGGGAAAGCGTATTTTCTATGTACCTTAGGGAGAAAAATGGTTCTACGTGCGTTATAATTCCCTAAGGTCCATGGGGTGACTAGAGAGAAAGCGTATTTTAACTTTGTAGTAAAAACGGAATCTTAATTATAGAAACCAACTAAAGTTGACGATCATGAAGAAGCTGTTTACAATGATACTGTTAATGTTGGTGACTGTAACAGTAGTGGCCCAGCAGGCGTGGAAGAACGAGACGCTTAGGTATTCACTCCACATCGGCCCAGTGAAGGCGGGTGAGGCCAGTTTCATCACAAAGAATACTACGTTTGAGGGTCAGAAGGTGGTGCGCATGGACCTGATTGCAAGGACCACGAGTGCCGCTGAGAAGATTTTCAGCATGAACGATACGCTGACCACTTACCTGGATGCGCAGAACGTGCGTCCGGTCTATTTCCGCAAGCATTGTTTTGAGGGCGATGACGTTTATGAGGAGTTCGCCCGATTCACATACGCCGCTAACGGCAGCTGCAAGGCGCAGATGCGCAAGAACTACAAGAGCGGCCGCGTGAAGGAGAAGACTGAGTCCAGCATCGTGTCTGTGTATGACATGGTGAGCATTATGGGTTACGCCCGCGCCATGAATACATCGGGCCTGAAAGAGGGTCAGCACATTGATTTCAAGCTGGTGGACGCCGCCGAGATCCTGGACGAGTGCCTGGTCTACGAGGGACGCGAGACGGTCAAGCTGTCGGGCAAGAAATACAGCTGCCTGGTGTTCAAGCTTGTGGAACCGTATTGGGAGAAGGGTAAGGCCAAGTTCAAGGACATCCTGACGATCTACGTGACCGATGACAACGCGCGCAAGATCGTCCAGATGGATATTAAGTTCAAGGTCGGCTCAGCCAAAGCAAAGCTGATTGAGTGAGCGAAAGGGAGCCAAAGGGGACGGTTCTTTTTGGCACCCTTTTGAAAATGGGGCCAAAAAGAACCGTCCCCTTTGGCGCCTTTTTAACCTTTGAGGTTAAACCTTATAGTAGTAGAAGGAATCAAAGTATAAACCTTAAACAATAAATGCAAATGAGAAAACTTATGGTTGCCGCCATGATGCTTGCGGCAGTAAGCATGTCAGTAAATGCGGCTAAGAAGGATAAGCAGCAGCCTGCTGAACCTGTTCTGGGAATCAAATCAGGTGTTATAACAATGGCTAACAACATGGGCCAGTTCCAGGGTATGGGCGGTGGCGCCGGTTTCGGCGGCGGCCAGATGGGCGGCTTTGGCGGCGGTGCCGGTATGGGCGGCGGCCAGGGTATGGGTCAGCGTCCTCAGGGACAAGGCGGACAGCGTGGTCAGGGTGGCCAGGGCGGTCAGCGTCAGATGAACTTTGACCCCAGCCAGATGGTTACCAAGATATATTTTGATGATTACGGCAAGAAGACCGTAACCGTTACCACACGCGGTGAGGCCGGTACAACACGTTCACTGGCTATCGGCGAGGATAACTACCAGATCAACGACGCTGAAAAGTCTGCTACAAAGATGCCGTCATTCGGCGGACGTCGTGGCGGTCAGGGCGGCGGTGGTGGCCGTGGCATGGGCATGGGTATGATGGGCGGCGGCATGGGAGGTGCCAGCACCACTCCTATGTTCGACTGGGAGAACCTGGATGCCAAGACCATTAAGAAGAATAAGATCAAAGAGTTAGGTGAGGAGGAGGTTGCAGGCGTAATGTGCAAGATGTACTCCGTAACACAAAGCAACCAGGGTTACTCAACCCAGATGACTCTTTGGATATACAAGAACCTGACCATGAAGTCAGAGACCGTAACAGACTATGGCACAATGGGCCAGACAGTCGAGAAACTGGAAGAGACCGATGTTGATCCGGCTCTGTTTGAACTGCCTTCAGACTATACCGTTGAGGAGATGCAGATGGGCAACTTCGGCGGCATGGGCGGCGGCATGGGCGGCTTCGGCGGCGGCATGGGCGGCGGTGACTTTGGTGGCGGCGGCTTCGGCGGAGGCGGCGGCTTTGGAGGCGGTGCCGGCGGCTTCGGCGGCGGCGGTGGCTTCGGAGGAGGCTTCTAATCCCGCACTTTGAACAAAAAGAGTACAATTGGGGTCTGACCCCTTTTGTACTCTTTTTTATTGAGTAAATTTGCAGTGTGAGGAGGCTGCTTAAAATATTTATAATCGGGACGCTGTTTTCACTGCCTGCAGTGGCGCAGGAAGACTCCATGTTCATATTCCTGGAGGAGGTGGACCTTACCGAGCACCGCAATCTGTCGGCCATAAGCGGCACGATGACAAGCGGCATACGCATTGACTCCAAGCTGATGAAGACGTACCCCAAGCTGTTTGGCTACACTGATCCGGTACGTTATCTGCAGTCATTGCCGGGCGTGAGCACCAACGGCGACATGTCAGGCGGTCTGCACGTTCAGGGCGGCGAAATATCGCACAACATAGTCATGGTATCGGATGTCCCGGTGTACGGGTCGATGAACTTTACCGGACTGTTCTCGCTGTTCAACCAGGACCATCTGCCTACGGTTGAGTTCAGCACCACCACGAAATCACCGTTCCTGGGTGCTGAGTTGGGTCTTGACCACGCTGATACAATTCCCAGCCGTCTGTCAGGTACAGCTACACTGGGGCCGATAACCGCGCAGACTACGCTTTGTGCTCCGTTATCGGGCAGCACCGCGCTGACGCTCTCAGTACGCCGCTCATTCATAAACACTTTCTACAGCAGTCTGATGCAATATGACGGAAACCCCTTGAGATTCGGGTTTACCGATGCCAACCTGACGCTGCTGCAGCGCCTTGACAGTCGTAATACGCTGGACCTTAACCTGCTGTGGAACCACGATGTGGGTGAATGCAAGTACGGCACTCTGAGGGCCGAAATGGGCGCCAGCTGGGGAAACAAGCTGGCATCGCTGCGCTGGCGTCACACGGGCAAAATAAAATCCTCGACATCACTGTTTGTGACCAATTACAAGCTGTATGCCGATGTTAATGACGGAGTGAATTCAGGCCACATGCCTGCACACATTACTCATGCCGGTCTTAAAACTGAAATCAAGCTGCCGCATGCCTTCAGCGTGATGGCCGATGCAAACTACTATGATATTCTGCCGCAGGATCCCCACGTGGACAATAATATGGAAGGTACTGCGTCACAGCCCCGCCAGGAGGCGTTGCTGGGGGATGTAAATCTGAGCCGTATGTTCAAGATTGGCCGCGGCCTGGAGATTACGCCGCACGTGTTGGCATCGGCCTACACGGAGAGAGGACAGTATGAGTGCTTTAACGTGGACCCTACGCTGACGGTAGGTTATGACATGTACCGCAATGGTATGATCACGCTTGAGACGGGTATGAAGCACCAGTACATAGTGCAGACTGGCATGACCAATGTGGGGCTGCCTACGGAGTTCTGGGTGGCTGCAGGGCGTTATTTCGAGCCTCAGAAGTCACTGTTTGCCACACTGTCGTATGATCTGCAGTTCTACGAGTCCAAGTATGCGCTGTCCGTGCAGGCTTACGGCAAACGGCTTTACAATCAGGCTGAGTACACGGGCTTTATATATGATATGCTCACGCGTTCATACACGCTGGAAGGAAATCTGCTGATTTGTGATGGTTTCAACTACGGTGTGAACCTGATGGTGGCTAAGCAGGCGGGCAAGCTGACGGGATGGGTGAGTTACTCATACGGCCAGTCGCTGCGTGAGGGTGACGGCGTGCTGTTCCCAAAGCAGTTCCACTCATCACATGAGCGCAAGCATGAGTTCAACGCGGTGGTTAGCTGCAAGATGGGCAAATGGGACGTAGGCGGCAATTTCATAATGGGATCAGGCAATCCGTACACGCCTGCCAAGAACCTCTACGTGCTGGCCAACACGCTGGTAATCTACTATGACGAGTACAACAGCGCCAACCTGCCCATGTATCTGCGCCTGGACCTGAGTGCCACATACAACCTGCCCAAGCACGGCCGGTGGGACCACAACATCAATGTCTCCCTGTTCAACGCCACGGCGCATGAGAACTATACGCTGGGTTACATCAGGGCCGATGAGGAGAAGATGACTATCCGGTACAAGCTGGCAAAACTTATTGTACCGGTCATTCCGTCAATCAGTTATACATGCAGATTCTGATATGAGAAAGAGCATTTACATAATACTGGCACTGCTGATGGCCGCCTGCACTCCGGAGCTCCCCGAGAGCCCTGAGACGCTGGTGGTTGAGGGCTGGATAGAGAACGGCGCGGCCCCGGTAGTGTTTGTTACCTCATCAGTCTCTACATCGTTCCAGGAGCAGGGGCTGGGTGACCTGATTGAACACGTGGCTCTTGACGCTAACGTGACTGTTACCCATAACGGGGTCCGATACCCGCTCAAGGCAACTATCAATAAGGATTATTTCCTGACTATCTGCTACACAAGCAAGACCCTTAAGGGTGAGACAGGCGGTACGTACCGGCTGGAGGTGGATTGGAAAGGGCTGCATGCCGAGGCTGAAACCACCATTCCTGCACCGGGAACCGTTGACTCAATCGTGGTGGAGCATCATCCTTTGATAGATACGTCATACGTCCTGAAGGCTCATATCAATCCTGCACCAGAAGTAAGGTATTACCGTTTCTTCAGCATGGCCGTGGGAAAGGACTCCACTTATGCTGTATCATACAACGGCACCTTTGACAGCGAGCTGCGTGAGGATGAGCTGTTTGCCGTGAACCGCGGGCGCAACAACCCCATTGAGTATCCTGACTTCTATTACACATACGGTGACAGCGTACGCTTCAAGCTGGCGTCAATTGACGCTGAGGCGTATGACTTCTGGACACGCTACGATGAGAGCGTGATGTTCAGTCACGCCGCACTGATTCCTTACTCCAGTAACATCAGGGGCAATATAAACGGCGGCCTGGGCTACTGGTTCGGGTACGGAATTTCAACCTATACAGCAGTTATTCGATGATATCCAGCTGACGCAGCAATGCCTCGGGCTGCGGGTCATGTCCGCGGAAATCGCGGTAGAGCTGTGCTGCATCCACGCTGCCGCCCTGCTCAAGCAGATGGCGGAACTTGCCGGCGGTCTCCTTATCAAAGATGCCTTTCTCCTCAAAGAGACTGAATCCGTCGGCAGCCAGAACTTCGGCCCACTTGTATGAGTAGTAACCGGCTGCGTAACCGCCGCTGAATATGTGGCTGAACGATGTAGAGATGATGCATTCAGGTACTGTAGGCAGCACATCGGTGGTCTTTAAGGCCTCTTTCTCAAACTTTATGATCTCACCTTCAATGGGCTTGGTCTGGGTGTGGTAGTTCATATCCAGGATGCCGAACTGGAGCTGGCGCATGTGATAATAGGCGCTCAGATAGTTCTTGGAGGCCTTGATCTTGGCAATCAGTGAGTCGGGCAGGGGTGCGCCGGTCTGATAGTGCTTGGCGAAGGTGTTGAGGTACTCCTTCTCGTATGCCCAGTTCTCCATTATCTGGCTGGGAAGCTCTACGAAATCGTGGTCAACGCTGGTGCCGGTCATGGATGGGTAGCGGCCCTGTGCCATGATGCCGTGCAGTGAGTGGCCGAACTCATGGAGCATGGTGGTGAACTCATCATGTGTTATAAGTGACGGGGTATCGGCCGTGGGTTTGGTGAAGTTGGTTACCAGGCTGATGAAGGGGCGTTCTACGACTCCGTTCTGCTCCTTGAGTTCGCGGAAGGATGTCATCCATGCACCGCTGCGCTTGGTGGCACGCGGGAAGAAATCAGCATAGAACAGGGCCAGGAAAGAGCCGTCGGCATCGGTTACCTCATAGACCTTTACATCGGGGTGATAGACGGGTACATCGGCCGACTTGAAATTAATGCCGTACAGGGTGTGAGCCAGGCTGAAGATGGCGTCTATGCAGTCCTCAAGACGGAAGTAGGGTTTGAGTTCCTCATCAGTGAGATTATACTTGGCAACTCGCTGTTTCTCTGCGTAGTAGCTGAAATCCCACGGGCGTATCTGGTCACCGTCAAAGCCTATGGACTTGGCAAATTTGTTGAGCTGGGCAACCTCTTCCTTGGCCTTGGGCAGGGCGGGGGCGCGGAGCTCCTCGATGAACTTCCAGACTGCGTCGCCGTTCTTGACCATGCGGCGCTCGGTCTGGTAATCGGCAAAGTCCTTGTAACCCAGCAGTGCGGCCTCCTTGTAACGGAGGTCGGCTATCTGACGTATGGTCTCGGTGTTGTCCCACTCATCGCCGAATGCGCGGCGGTTGTAGGCGCGGTATATCTTCTCACGCAGGTCACGGCGGTCACTGAACTTGATGAATCCGCCGTAGCTGGGGGCAGACAGGTCAAAGAGCCAGCCCTCTACGCCTTTATCCTTTGCTGCCTGGGCGGCCATGTCGCGTATGTATCCGGGCAGTCCGGCCAGATCGGCCTCAGAGGTGAGTACCATCTGGAAGTTGTTGGTGGAGGCCAGCTGGTTCTTCTGGAACTGCAGGGTGAGCAGGGAGAGTTTCTCGCGGTACTCGCTGTAGGTCTTCTTGTCCTCGGGGCTCAGGTTGGCTCCGCTGCGCTCAAAGGACTTGTATGTATCTTCAAGAAGCTTTTTCTGGTCAGGGTCCAGACCCAGGCTCTCACGCTGGTTGTAGACTGCCTTGATGCGCTCAAAGAGCTTCTCGTTCAGGGAGACGTACATGGCGTACTCGGTCTCCATGGGGGCTACTTTCTCGGCAATCTCCTGGAGCTCATCGGTGGCATCGGCCTCAAGGAGGTTATAGAATATGGAGCCTACCTTGCTTACCAGGCTGCCTGAGTACTCAAGGGCCTCGATGGTGTTTTGGAACGTGGGGGCATCGGGGTTGTTGACGATGGCGTCAATCTCCTGCTTGCCCTCCCTGAAGGCCTGCTCAAAGGCGGGAAGGTAGTGACGGTTCTCGATTTTGTCAAACTGAGGCGCGCCGTAGGGCAGCGGTGACTCTGAAATCAACGGGTTATTCTGCATTTTACATCCAAGCAAAAGTGTAACACTTAAGATACATAGAAATGACCTTCTCATCATTATATTTTTATTGATATTGGTCGCGAAGTTACAAAATATCGCTACCTTTACCCAAATTAATGCTTATATATATGTTCAAGAGAAGCCTATTATTAGTCCTTTTATTCAGTTTGCACGGCGCAATCATTGGACAGATTACAAATTACAAAGCCACGTATTATGTGGACGGGAATGAGGAGAAAGACCAGTACCGTTCTCACATATCACTGGAATCATTAGCACCGGGCGCCAGTACCGTGTATGCCACCAACGGCGTACACCTGGTTCTTACACGCATGCGCCTGAACAAGACATCGGGGTCAATGACCGATCCGGACCGCAGGGAGACGGGCCGTAACTCTGTGTTGCTGGCCGATGCCGGCAGTACCGTAACGGTTGAGTATTGTGAGGTCAACGCACATACACAGAACTCGGACGGCATAAGCGCCTGCGGTGACGGCACAAAAATCAAGGTGGTTGAGGGCACGGTGAATGTCTCAAGAGCCGGATCGGCCGGTATGAATGCCGCCGGCAAGGGCAATATCATCGTTGAGAAGACTACCATAAACACCTTTGCCAACCAGAATCCGTCATTCTACGTATGCAAGGACGGAACGATGGAGGTGCACGAGGCTAAGGGAGAGAACGTAGGGCAGGCATCGCCTCTGTTCTATACGTCTACGGGCGCCATCAGGGCCGATAAATGCCGTATGTCATCGGGCAAGTGGACCATAGGCAGCCTGGATGAGGGACTGCTGGAGCTTACCGAGAATGAGGTGACGGCAGGCGGCGTATGCGGATTCCTGGTTTACGGGGCCGATGAGAAGGAGAGGCAGTTCCGTTCATCTGGCGTCCTGGTACTGAACAAGAACAAGATCACTGTTACTGAGGGCCCGCTCATTTTCGTTACCAATGCGGGTGCGGATATCACTCTGTCAGGCAATAAGATAACCTGCCGTAACGATGAGATTATCTCAATCAAGGCCGATGAGTGGGGTCCAAAAGGCTTCAACCAGGGTGATGCCATAATCAATGTTGAGAATCAGACACTTAACGGCAATATCTATGTGGACAGCATAAGCACCCTGCAACTGGACCTCAAGAAGAATGCCAAGCTTAACGGCAGCATTACCGGCGGTCCCAGCGAGCGCCGTGACGTGAAGGTTTGGATGAAAAAAGGTTCGTCATGGACCGTAAAGGGCGATGTGTACTTGACTTTCATCATGTTTGAACAACCTTTGGAGAAGGGTTTGAAACAAATTAAGGGAAAGCACGTTATATACTATGATCCCGAAGTCTGGACTGATCTGGGCGGAAAGGAGTACAAGACAGGAGGCGGCGTGCTGCGTCCCATGAACAAATGATATGAGAAAGATACTTTTACCTCTGATTGCATTGATTCTGTGTCTGCCGGTCATGGCCGAGGACATAGAGATAAAGCCCGAGCAGCTGCCCGAGACGGCCCGGAACATCATTGCCAAGGCATTCCCTGAAGGCAAGATAAAGAAGGCCAACATCGAGAAGCGTGCCAGCCTGATGCAGTATGAGGTAAAGATATCGGGAGGGGTGAAACTGCAGTTCAGCAAGGACGGCAGCCTTACGGAGTGCGAATGCACCAAGGGCACCGTTCCGGATATGCTGGTCCCTTCCAAGATACGGTCTTTCGTTGCCAAGGAGTTTCCTAAGAACAGCGTGGTCAGGATTGAGCACGACAGCAAGATATATGAAATTGACCTTGATGACGGCACTGAGCTGAGCTTTAACAGTGCGTACCGTCTGATTGACATAGACCGTGTAGAGGAGAATGAATAACAGAAAGGACTTACACTCAGGGAAAAACAGGCTGAAAGTGCTGCTGATGACGGCGGTGCTGGCGGCTTTTGTATCATCATGCGTAGAGAACAACAAGATTGACAACACCTACAAGAGGACGGTGCTTGTGTACATAGCGGCCGACAATAACCTGTCAAACGTGGCGCAGAACAACATCTACTCCATGACCAGCAGCATACGCAACGAGAACGACAACGCGAATCTGGTGGCTTTTGTGGACAGGGTTGACAACGCTCCGGCCTTGCTGTACATACATAACGGAGTGAGGGATACGCTGGTCAAATATGAGGAACTGGATACGACTGACCCTCAGGTGCTGCATGACGTGATAGATTACGTGGTCGAGAAGTTCCCGTCCGAGTCTTACGGACTGGTGCTGTGGTCACACGGAACTGGATGGCTGCCTACATCACAGCTTCATTTCGTGGCTCCCAACATGAATTACGCTCAGCTGCGTGACGGCCAGACCGCATATCTGTCGGCCGCCGACGGAGTGCGTGACCCGTTCTCGGCCGATATGGTGGCCGATACCAAGGCTTTTGCGTGGGAGAACCGTCAGGGAGAGACGCCCAAATACTCATGTATGGACCTGGATGACCTGGTGGGTGCCATTCCTGATGACGTGTTTGATTTCATAGCTTTTGATGCCTGCTACATGGGCTGCGTGGAGGTGATCTATGCACTGAGACATAAGGCCGATTACATAATCTCGTCATGTTATGAGGTGGTGAACAGCGGTTTCCCGTATCACATTATAACACGTGACCTGCTGAACGGCAGTCTGATGAAGATATGCCGCGAGTTCCATACTTACTACAACAGTCTGAGCGGATGGGAGCGTATGGCCGGCATTTCATTGGTAAAGACCGATGAGCTGGACAGTCTGGCCCGATGCTTTGGCAAGATAGTGGCCGAATACGGCGAAGACATACCCAAGCTGGACGAGAACGGCGTGCAGTGTTTTGACAGGTTCTCAAATCATGTATTCTATGACCTGGAGGATCTGGCTGACCAGCTGAACATAAAGAAAGAGTACCTTATGGAGCTGAGGCTTCAGCTGGAGAGGGTAGTGCCCTATAAGGTATCGACAGCGTATATCTTCCCGGGTGACCGTGAACAGATAAAGGTTGACAAATACTGCGGTATGAGCGTATACATCCCGTTTGAGAAGTATGAGACCAGTGGCCTTAACGCAGAATTCCGTGCTACCGAATGGAGCATAGCAACGGGCTACGGTCAATAGAAGAGAAAGTCTTACTAACTGAATATAAGTAACTTAATTATCCTTTTTAGTATATGAAGAAAAGTTTGTTGACCTATGTCCTGTTAGGTGCGGGACTGCTGGTTTGTGGCTGCAAGGGTGATCCCACATTGTCACGTGACGTAAAGAAGTTTGAGGATCCTTTGATGCAGAATGAGAAGCGCATTGGTGAGATTATCTCCAAGATGACGCTTGAAGAGAAGATAGCCATGCTTCATGGCAAGCATTATTTTACATCCGAGGGCGTTCCCAGCCAGGATATTGCCGAGATGAACTATGCCGACGGTCCCTTTGGCATACGTGAAGAGATGGAGCCTCTGTCATGGAATCCGCTGCACTGGAGCACTGACTCGGCCACATTCTTCCCCACAGGATCGGCCCTGGCCGCTACCTGGAGCGATGAGATGGCATACAAATACGGTACAGGCATGGCTCGTGAGGCACGTCTGCGCGGAAAGGACATGATTCTGGGTCCTGCCATCAACATTCAGCGCATTCCTACGGGAGGCCGCACATACGAGTATCTGAGTGAGGATCCGTTCCTGAGTTCAAGGATATCGGTCTCATATACTCTTGGCGTTCAGAACAACGGCGTGGCTGTGTGCGTGAAGCACTTTGCGCTGAACAACCAGGAGACCAACCGCGGCAGCGTGAACGTGATCGTAAGCCCGCGTGCCATGCGTGAGATCTATCTGCCGCCGTTTGAGGCTACGGTGGTTAAGGGTAACGCATACGGCGTGATGGCTGCCTACAACAAGATCAACGGTACATGGTGTGCCGAGAACCCGCTGCTTCTGGACCAGATCCTTCGTAAGGACTGGGGATTCAAGGGTATGGTCATTTCTGACTGGGGTGGCACTCACAGCACTGTGGGTTCAGTCACTGCCGGTCTGAACGTGGAGATGCCCAGCCAGGATTACATGGGCCAGGCTCTGCTGGATTCAGTCAAGGCCGGCATAGTATCAGAGAAGGTTATCAATCAGCGTGTACGTGAGATTCTGCGCGTGCGTCTGGCTGTAGAGCCGGTTCCAGCCGATAAGGCCAACAAGGAGATGACAGGAAAGCCCGAGCAGGCACAGATTTCATACGAGGTTGCCAAACAGTCAATCGTTCTGCTTAAGAACAACGGCGGTCTGCTGCCCATAGACCTGAGCAAGGTTAAGACCATTGCCGTGATTGGTGACAATGCCGATAAGAAGATGGCCAACGGCGGCGTAGGTGCCGGCGTGAAGGCTCTCTACGAGATTACCCCGCTTGAGGGCCTGCGCGGCCAGGTGGGTAAGGATGCCAAGATAGTTTATGCACAGGGTTATACCTCACAGCAGGCACGCGGCGGATTCGGCGGATTCGGTGGATTCGGCCGTCGAAGCGCAACTCCTGCTCAGCCGGATAATACAGCTCAGAAGCTCAAGGATGAGGCTGTAAAGGCTGCCAAGGGTGCAGACATAGTTTTGTTCATTGGTGGTGACAACCGCCAGTGGGAGACCGAGGGCAGTGACCGCCGCAGCATGGATCTGCCTTACAATCAGGAGGATGTGTTGGAGGCTGTGGCTCAGGTTAATAAGAATGTGGTATTCATTGCAGTGGCCGGCGCTCCGGTTGACCTGAACCGCGTTCAGGCTTGCTGCCCGGCAATCATACAGTCATGGTTTAACGGTACTGAAGGCGGTAACGCCCTGGCTGACATCCTGCTCGGAAAGATCTCTCCCAGCGGACGTCTGCCGTTCTCATATCCCAGAAAGCTGGAGGAGAACGGCAGACGTCCGCTGGGAGAGATCTTTCCGAGCGGACGTCTGCCGTTCTCATATCCCAGAAAGCTGGAGGAGAGCCCCGCATACGCATTGGGTAACTTCCCGCAGACCGATGCTCCTGTCAACCAGGATGTGTTTGTATCGCTGGTTCAGGAGGACAAGAAGGCCGAGGAGATGCTTAAGAGCGCTACAGGACGCGGCACAGCTCTCTATTCAGAGGATCTGCTGGTGGGTTACCGCTGGTTTGACACCAAGAAGAAACCTGTGATGTACCCGTTCGGTTACGGTCTGGGATACTCAAAGGTTGAATACTCAGACTTCAAGATTGAGCGCGGCGAATATCAGGACGGTGAGAACATTGTGTTCACCTGGAAGTGTACCAATACCGGCAAGTACGATCAGTATGACGTGCCGCAGATATACGTTCACCGCGTAGATGCCCAGGTGGAGTGGCCTTACAAGGAGCTCAAGCAGTTCACCAAGCTGCCTATCGAAGCCGGTAAGACTATCTCTATCCAGATGGAGATTCCGGTTGACGACCTGAAATACTGGGATGAGGAGGCTCACGACTGGAAGCTGGAGCCCGGTAAGATTGAGCTGCTGCTGGCTCATGATGCCGGTGACGTTGTAGCAAAGGCTACCTGCACAGTCAAGTAAACTGACGATTCGAAACAGAAGCGCTCCCTGGGGTTTCCAAGGAGCGCTTTTGTTATTCCTGTTTGTTCAACTTAAGCATATAGAAGCAGGAGGTGGTGAAGAAATTGCGAAGCCAGGGTATGGCGCCGACCCATTTCCAGAGCTTGCGGGGCTTGAGGTGGAACTTGGTCTCGTAATGCGGGTTGATGAACCAGAACATTCGGTCCATTACAGAGAACGGGCTCTGGCCGATGGTGCGCTGAAACTTCTCAATAGGGCATTTGCAGAGCTTTATGTCAAGCAGCTCATCTATTGTGCCCTTTTCCTCACCGAACAGCCTGAGCATGCCTCTGTACATAAATGCCGGCAGCAGATGGAACCAGGGCAGGTGAGACAGGAACTTGCTCTTGCATATCTGCTGATGTCCTCCAAATGGCATCTGCCAGGCCGGGAAGGACATGAACATTAGGCCATCGGGCTTAAGCAGCGTCTGGCATTTGGTGATGAAGCCCTGCTTATCGGTTATATGCTCTATGACGTCATGGCACACTATCAGGTCAAAACTGTGCTCCAGCTCCTTGAGTTTGAATACATCGGACGCGATGAATGTGGCGGGGACGCCTTCCTCTTCAAAGTATTTAATGGCCGACTGGATCTTGCCTGCGGCTATGTCCACGCCCGTGACGTTACATCCACGGCGGGCAAACGGCAACAGATTACCGCCCTCGCCGCAGCCTATTTCAATGATCCTGAGATCAGAGCCTATGGTGAAGTAGCGCTCTATGTAGGGCAGGAAATATTTCTGGCTGGATATGGCAAGCTCGTCAAAATACTGTTTGTGGTCGCGATGTCTGTCCTGCATTCTTTTGTTTACACTTGTCTGACAGTTTGCGAAGGTAATAATTTTTACTATTTTCGCGGCAATTTAAACGGAAAAGAAAATGGCAATCAGCAAACAGGTTCACACATATACGGTCAAGAGTTTTGAATGCGACAGGAAAGACACGCTGCGTCTGCTTACCTTACTTAATCTGTTTCAGGATATTGCCGATGACAGCGCAAACGCTATCGGCATAGGTTATGACTATCTGCGAACCATAGGCAAGGCATGGGTGCTGATTGCCATGAACGTGCAGATTGACCGGATGCCGCACCTGCAGGAGGAGATTACCATAAAGAGCTGGCCGTCAGATACATCGGCCCTGTATACCGAGCGTGAATTCGAGGTGTGGAGCGCAAGCGGGGAGCGTATCATTCGCGCCTGCAGCCAGTGGATCGTGATTGATTTCAAGACGCGCCGCCCCATGCATCTCAAGGAGTGTCTGCCTGAGTATGAGCCTATACGCGAGAAGGTTATCCTGGAGGACCGGTTCCCCAAGCTGCCTGCACCTGAGCGTGAGGATTATGCCGAGCATTTCCTGGTGCGCTACGATGACATTGACCGCAACGATCACGTAAACAACGCCATATATCCGCTTTGGGCCAGCGAAAGCCTGGTGCCGGAGTTCCGCATAGGGCATGAGCCTGCCGGCATGATGATCAATTTCCGCAAGGAGGGCCTCTTTGGCGA
>Ga0310690_10002457_pt1 | contig 30060 bp, 25 predicted proteins | sample AusTroGonzalo_MG_2_FD_207661 | JGI IMG/M metagenome (GOLD analysis project Ga0310690, IMG submission 207661) | Bovine rumen microbial communities from tropical cattle in Woodstock, Queensland, Australia - Gonzalo_04 (v2) (version 2) | ecosystem: Host-associated > Mammals > Digestive system >...
AGGTCATCATACGCCTTTATGATAATGGTGGTGGATGACATGGAGAGCATACCGCCCAGGAATATGGATTCCATATTACTCCAACCTATAGCCTCACCCACTAGAAAACCAAGTATAAACATGCCCACACACTGCGTCATGGCCGTTATGAGAGCGCTGCTGCCCACCTTTAGAAGTTTTTTGAAGCTGAACTCCAAGCCCAGCGCAAACAGAAGGAATATGATACCTATATCAGACCATTCGCTCACCTGGACCGTGCTGGTCACAGTGGGGAAAAGCCCCATGTGAGGTCCCACCAGGAAACCGGCCACGATATAACCCAGAATAAGGGGCTGCTTTAATGCTTTGGATATTATGGTGAATACTCCAGCCGAGATAAGTATCAGGGCAAGGTCCTTGACAAGATTCGCTTCCTCTGTCATAATCAGTTGATTTTGATACGCAAAATTACAAGATAATTGAATACCGATAAGGAATAAATAACTAATTTTGCGGCGTCTTGTTCCGATGACTCTTTCAGAGTCAGAGGATTAAAAGGGAATCAGGTGAGAATCCTGAACAGACCCGCTGCTGTAAGCCCTCAAAAAAGGGATGTCCAATACCGCAAATGCCACTGCCCCGCTGTGGGTGGGAAGGCGGACATACCGGGGTGAGTCAGAAGACCTGCAAGGCAACATATAAAAAGCCGGACCGGCCTGGCCTGTCCGCATTACTGCCGGGATTCAGTAACTTTTTAACTTTATAATTATGAAGAAAGTATTATCATTTGCTTTGATGGCCCTCGCTATGGGCTTTGTGTTCGTTTCTTGTGACAAAGAGGAAGAGGAAAGTGCAAAATCCTACACTCTGTCAATGAGCCTCAGTAAGGCTGACTCAATTTATCTGGGTACTGATACAACCGTTATATCAGGCTATTATTTCAGACAGGATATATCTGTTGATCCTTTCGTTCTGACACACTCATTCGGAGCATGGGGTTTTGGTGAAGGTTTCACATATACCAGCGGAACTGATAAAACCACACCCGGATACACTAACCTGTCAGCTGCCACAGGTAAGGGCGTAAAGACCAATGCATACTTTACAGCTAATACTGGTGGTATTGCTTACGGTGGTCTGGCTGCCGAGATTTCATTCAAGGACGGCAAAGCATACAATGCTAAGGAGTGCTATGTTACCAACAGCACTTATGCATACCTGGCAATCAAGGATCGTAATGATGGCAACCCAACTCCTTATGTAAAGGAATGGACCAAGGATGACAAGTTCACACTCACCATCACCGGATACAACGGCAGAGAGAAGACTGCAAGTATAGATTTCGTACTTGCAAACGGAACCGATATAGTTGACACATGGCAGCAGGTTGACCTGAGCAAGCTTGGTAAGGTTACAAAAATAGAGTTTGCTACGACATCAACCGACCCTATGACTCCGTCATACTTCTGCCTCGATCAGCTCAAGGTTACAGAGTAATTATGTAGAATGACTTTTGACGTAAAATACTGTTTGATAACAATCTGTACCCTGTGTTTCCACCCGGAGGCACAGGGTCAGGTTTTATCTGACACCATGCGTACAAAAGATATTCCCCAAGTCACCGTTACGGGTGACCGCACATCAAATCCCAATTCCGTAACCACCTCCAAGACTGCCGATGCCCACCTCATGCAGGCCACAGGCTCGCTACAGGTATCGGACGTAATAAAGTATTTCAGCGGCGCCACAGTCAAGGACTATGGAGGCGTAGGCGGACTCAAGACCGTATCGGTTCGCGGTCTGGGAGCATCACACACCGCCGTTGCGTATGACGGCATAATAATTACCGATAATCAGACCGGCCAGATAGACCTGGGCAAGTTCTCCGCATCACAGGCACAGTCCGTACGTATGGTAAGCGGCCCGGACAACGACTTGCTTCAACCGGCCGCCCTTGCAGCCCAGGCCGCGGTAATAAGCGTAAACACAGGCCGTCCATATCTTGAAGGCGGAAAATCCAAAAGCAACGTACAGCTCAAATACGGCAGTTTCAACACACTTTCAGCCCAGGCGGAGAGTGCATTCAAAGCCGGCAACAGCAATATCGTATCACTTCAGGGCGAGTGGCTCAAGACAGAGGGCGACTACCCCTATATACAGAATAACGGAGCAAACTCTGTAGAGATGCACCGTGACAACTCAGACGTACAGCGCCTGCGTATTGAAGGCGCACTATTCAGCGACATAGGCCAAAACTCTACGCTTACCACCCGAGCCTATTGGTTCCAGTCGGAGCAAGGTCTGCCGGCCAACATTCTCTACAACGCGAATGCCGCACGCGAGCGTCTCTGGAACCGTAACGGATTCGTACAATCCACTCTTACCACACCTGTGGGTGACAGGCTTACACTGCGTTTCAACGCCAAGTACGGTATTACCTATACCCGCTATCTGGACCCCAAGGTAAGCAACACCCAGGGCAGGACCGATAACCGCTATACAGAGCAGGAAGGGTATCTGTCTTGTGTAGCACTCTATCGCATAGCGGACTGCCTATCTGCATCAGCAGGGGTTGACGGTCGCCTGTCTGGTCTGAACGGCAACGGAGCTGACCAGGCCCAGCCCACCCGGTACACAGTAAACAGTACTGCCGCAATCAAATACGCATCAGAACGGCTCACCCTTACTGGCCGCCTGAACCACGTGGTCACAAAAGAAAAAACCATACTGCGTGAGGCAGCCGAGAGCTATAACCATCTGTCTCCTACCGCGGGCCTTAACTGGCTGGCATGGCCGGCTGCAGGACTGCATTTCAGAGCATCGTTCAGCAACACCTTCCGCTTGCCCACTTTCAACGACCTATACTTTGAGCAGATAGGCCGCCGCGACCTAAAGCCCGAACGGGCATCGGTGACATCGGCCGGAATTGTAATAGAGAATGAGGCAGGCGGTGTCTCATACTCTCTTTATGCCGATGCCTACAACAGCAGTGTAAAAGACCGAATAATGGCAGTTCCCGGCAAGAATACCGCCGTCTGGATGATGAAGAACATAGGGCTTGTAACCACCCACGGAATTGAAACAGGCTTGGAACTACACGCACAGAATGGGTTGGTCCGCCCCGCCCTGATGGTGTCATACACCTACCAGCGCTCCATGGACAAGACCGACAGCAAGAGTTCCACCTGGAACCATCAGCTGCCTTACACTCCCAGGCACTCGGCATCGGCCGTTACCTGGATAGAGACTCCGTATGTAAACGCCAGCTGCAACCTGCTTTACAGCGGAGAGTTCTACAGCAACGGCTACAACGGGCCCGAATACAGGATGCCATCATACTACGAGGTGGGTTGTTCGCTATGGAGGGAATTCACCGTCAAATCATTTGATATATCTTTGAAGGCCGAAGCCATAAACCTGACAGACAGCCGCTATGAGCTGGTGCGCAACTACCCCATGCCGGGCCGTCAGTTACGTTTTACAGTAACCCTTGAGTTATGAAAAGAATCCTGACCAAAATACTGCCCCTGCTGCTTATCACACTGGCCTGTGATCCTGAGCCTGTATTGCTTGAGCAGAGCCAGGTCATTGCCGACGCAGGCCATTCAGGAGTGTACGTACTCTCAGAGGGTCTTTTCAACCAGAACAACAGTACGCTGTCGTGGATTGACTTCACTACCGGAAAGGCCGATTCATGGACATCGGCCACAGGACGTTCATTTGATGTCTTTGAGAAGGTTAACGGCAGGCGCATAGGTGATACGGCCAATGACATGATTCTGTACGGAAGCCGTCTCTACATAGTTGTATCGGAATCCAGCACCATAGAGATTCTGGATGCGGCAACCTGCAGTTCACTGAAACAGATATCACTGAGCCGCAATGGCAAGGCTTCGCAGCCCCGTTATCTTACCGCCCATGACGGATTCGTGTACGTTTGCTGTTTTGACAGCACAGTAACCCGCATCGATACTCTGACCATGACGGCCGATGCCACCATAAAGGTGGGTCGCAATCCGGACGGGATATGCTATGCAAACGGCAAGCTGTACGTATCCAACTCCGGCGGACTGGAACCGCACAACCCAGACAATACCGTATCAGTCATAGATATAGCCACATTCACCGAAGACAAGCGCATAACGGTACGCTCCAACCCCGGTTCGATATATGCCGATGGTAATAGTGTGTATGTAGTATCACGCGGTATATTTGATTACGGCACCATGGATTATGACAGCCGTCTGCACCGTATAGACACACAGACCGATGAGGTTACCGCCACATATGACATTCCCATCCTGGATATGGATATAGTTGACGGCAAGGCATGGTTCTACGGTTACGGTGCAGGAGGTACGCTACAGGTTCTTGATCTTGCCACAGGCCGTATTCTTGATTCGGATTTCATAACGGACGGCACACGTGTGGAGTGCCCATATGCAATAAAAGTGGAGCCAACCACACACAAGGTCTATGTTTGTGACGCACTTGACTACGTCACTCCGGGATCATTGCTCTGTTTCAGTCCCGAAGGCCGTCTCCTCTATCGCGTCCAGGGCATCGGAATCAATCCGAATACGGTCGGATTCTGCGATGAAAACGTGAATTTTTCAACTTATCAGGGTCCGGAAAAGATAATCGGTGATATAGACCGGGTATTTGAATATATGCCCGCACCCGGACAGTTTGTCAACCTGATGCCCGCATATAAACCGGGTGATGATTCACAAAGTATGGCCGCAAAATGCCTCAATGCGCTTCAATCAGGCAACATTATTACCCTGGGCGGATTCGGAGGTTATATCACCGCCGGATTCAACAGATCAGTTTACAATCAGGATGGACCTGATTTCAGGATTGACGGCAATGCCTACAGCGGCAATGCCGAGCCCGGTGTAGTTTGGGTCAGTGCCGATGTCAACGGCAACGGACTGCCAGATGATCAATGGTACGAGATATGGGGATCGGAACAGAAAGAGGGCCGCGCCACATCAGGATACGCCATAACATACAGTAAACCGACAGCAGATGACGGTGACTCAGAATGGACAGGATCTGACAGCCGTATTGGAAGCATACAGCATAACAGCTATCACAGTCAACCCTACTATCCGCAGTGGTACGACAGTGATTCCGTATCATTCACGGCCACTCTGCTACCCGAGAACGTAACGTATGAGAACGGTATCTACGTTATGTCGTCATTCGGCTACGGTTATGTGGACAATCTGCCCAACAACCCTGAGAACTCGGCATTTGACATAGACTGGGCTGTAAAGTCAGACGGTACGCCGGCAGGTCTGGACAGTATCAATTTCGTAAAGATCCAAAACGGTGTAATTGGATGCAACGGAGTCACCGGCGAATTGTCAACCGAAGTATCTGCCATTTATAATCTCAACTCTAAATCAGAATGAACAGAAATTCCTTATCCATATTAATTGTATCTGTGATCCTGTGCGCCTGCAACGCCGGCACCCAGTTCAGTTCAGAGGGCGGAATAATGAAGCTTGCAAGCCATATTACCGTCAGTGAGACCCCTCACAGTTATCATGTTAGAATAGCCAATCCATGGAAGAAAGGCAATCTGCTGCACACATACACATTTACTGACTCCCTGCCCACTGACTACAGGTTCAACCGTAACGTCAACACAGTTCACCTGCCGCTCAAGCGGGTTGTGGTTATGACAAACAGCCTGGCACATCTTATGGTTGAGCTGGGTGTAGAGGATTGCATAGCCGGAGTATGTGAGCCCGAGTATATCTCAGACACCCTTATCCGCGCCCGCCTTGCTGACGGCTCCATAGCCGATTGCGGCAACAGCATGTATCCTACCGTTGAGAAGATAATGGGTCTGCACCCGGACGCCATAATGGTATCACCATTTGAAGGGACCGGCTACGGCCAGCTGGAAAAACTGGGAATACCACTGCTGGAATGTGCCGATTATATGGAGAACTCACCGCTGGCCAGAGCTGAATGGATACGCTTTTACGGCCGTCTGTTCGGCGCAGCCCAATGTGCCGACTCCCTGTTTGATAAGGTGAAGAGTGATTATATATCCCTTAAGGAGATTGCATCTAAGACTGCAGACCGTCCCAAGGTAATGCTTGATACCCGCAAAGGCTCCGCATGGTACGTTGCCGGAGGAGAGAGCACCATCGGACAGATGATAGCCGATGCCAATGCCCGTTATGCCTTTGCCGATAACAACAGCAGCGGCTCAGTGCCTCTCTCGTTCGAGACAGTATTTGAGAAAGCTTCTGATGCGGATGTATGGCTGCTCAAGAACAGCAACACCACACCCATGACATACAAACTGCTTGAATCTGACTACAAACCATACTCATCATTCAAGCCATTCCGTGAAAAGAACATATGGATATGTGATGTCAACAGCGTTCCATATTTTGAACTGACATCGTTCCATCCCGAGATGCTGTTGGGAGAATTCATCTCCATCTTCCATCCGGAAATAAGTAGCGGACGGTATTTCTACCATCCGCTAGACCAATAATCAATCAATATTATGCACTTATCAGCAGCCCAGGATGAGGCGTGTTATGGTACGGTCAACTGAAGCCTTGTATTTACGTGACCATGTACCACCTATAGACATGAGATATTCAAGTTCAGTAACCGGAATTATATTCTTTCCGTCTGCTTGGGCTGAATACTCAACATTAAGATGAGCAAGACTGCATGCAGCATTGATGAATGTCTTCATATCATCGTTGCAACCGGTAAACACAACTGTGTCACCTCTGCGGAAATCCTTAACCATAAGACCATACGCCAGTTTGCGGACCTGATCCTCAAAAACTCTGGCCGAAACGTTCATCCACTCACCGTCAACAGGTGCTACGGGCTTCTTGTCTCCAATAAGAGACTTGAGCGCTGACTGGTTGCAGTCAAAAGAACAAATGGTAGTCATATGTTTATTGCTTTAATTTCGTTTTCTTTTCGCCACAAAGATAAGCCAACATCCCGATGGGTGAAAATAAAAGGGATACATACCCCTTTTAAGTGACTAAAACCGATATTCAGGGGTTAAATTCAAAATAGAGGGGCGGAATTTAAGCGTAACAAAATTCACCCCACATATTGCGGGACAAAATTTTACCCCTATATTTGCACTTGGAACGCAAAAACAAACGGAAATTATGCATAAGATTCCAGATTCCTATTTTAAAGGCAACATGCTGGCCAGTTATATCCTGCTGATCCCACTGTACGCCTTCTTTTTCCTTATAGGAGCACGTCCCTTTCATCTGGACACCTTCATGAACGTGACACAGGACCAGCTTGCCTTCAGGTCGGCCATAATGGCATCAATTGAGGTCGTGGTAGTACTCATAAGCCGCCTGTCCATGCTGCTTTCACGCAGCAAACATCAGATCAACTACACCGGATTCGTAATCTGGGAACTCCTGGAAGGACTTGCCATCACCATGTTCTGCGCCCTCTTTGTATGGCTGATGGATCAGCGCACCATGCCTTACATCGAGTTGCTGCCCAAGATGTTTATCATAACATTCTCACTGTTGGTTTTTCCGTACGTAATACTGGCACTCATTTCAGAGATCAAGGACCGCGACATAAGGCTGGCAAAGGATTCGGTCACCATTGAAAAGTATGCATCGGGACAGATAGGACGTGAAGACAGCACCCTGCCCTTCCTGGATGACAAGAGGTCCCTTAAATTGGCCGTGACAGCCAACGCCATCCTGTACGTAGAGGCTGCCGATAACTACGTGAACATCTGCTATCTCAATAACGACAAACTGGTGCGTTTCCCGCTGCGCAACTCCATGCGCGCCATAGAGCAGATATGTGAATCAAACAACATAGTACGCTGCCACAGGTCATATTACGTAAACCTGCGTAAGATAAGAGCCATCCAGAAGAGTCCTGACGGCCTCTTTGCCGAACTCACCTACGCCGCGGCACCGCACATCCCGGTCTCAACCACCTACTCCGAAACCGTTACCGGCAAATTCTCAACTTTGGCACAGTAGTACAATTGGGGTCTGACCCCTTTTGTACTTTTTTCGCGAAAATGATACAAAAGGGGTCAGACCCCAATTGTATCATTCTTCGCGATATTGCGTGGGAGTCTGTCCGGTGTGATTCTTGAAAAACCTGAAAAAGAAAGACTGGCTGGGGAAATAGAGACTGGCCGATATCTCCTTTATAGTCATGTCAGTGTGACGCAGCATATTCTTTGCATCCAGAATAAGCAGTTCATTAAGCCATTCGGGAACTGAACGACCGCTTGCCTCCTTCACTATCTTGGAGAGATATTTGGGTGTCACGCACATCTTGTCGGCATAAAAGCCCACCATATGCTCACGGACATGGTTGTTTATGGCCAGTTTAATGAATTGTTCCAATATCTGGCGTTGACGGGTGCCTCGCACAGGCTTTTCCATGTCCTCACGCCGTTTGGAATCAGCCAGGAATCCGGCAAACTGATAGAACACCGATGATACTAGGCCTGCTATACTCTCCTTGACAAACTGCGGATTGGCTTTCGTTATATCCAGCGCCAGATTGACATACTTATGCAGCATCTCGGTTTCATCGGCCGACAAGTGGATGCACGGATCCTTCAGGACCTCTACGGCTTCAATAAGGAACTTGCTGGGATTGATTCCTATACTTGTAATAAAGGTGGAGGAGGCGCAGATAAGAGTGACGCGAAGATTCTGGTCAAGTTCATCAGGTTGTGTAATCCTGACGATATTGCCCGGCGTAAACAACAGCAGCGTTCCCGTTGTAAGATGGTAATCTGTCAGGTTGACAGAGCAGTCCACCGACCCCTCGACACAGTATGCCGCCAGATAGCAATCCACACGGAACGGATATCGCAGATACTTGTATTGGGGCTTCTCCTGCAGTCGCGATATGAAGAAGTCGTCACCTATTCCAAGAGATATACCGGAAGGCACCATCTGCTTGATTTTGGACGGGGTTACCAGCGTTTCTGAGTATGATTCCATCTCTATTGTCTTTGATTTTACTCCAAAAGTAATACATTTTTATGGAAATTGATACCTATTTGTAGGTATTTTCGACCAAAAGATACAAATAGTGTTGAAATAGGTTACTTGCGGGAGCCGGAATGGCACTAATTTTGCACCGGTTTTGAAAACGAAAGAAACAACAATTAAAGATATGAAACGATTAAGTAAAATTCTGGTGCTGATGGGTCTGATGATTGCCTCTGCAGTCAACATGTCTGCTCAGACCGTTCTGACACTTGAGGAGTGCAGGTCAATGGCTCTTGAGAACAACAGCCAGTCCAAGATCGCGCAGGAGAAGGTTGCCGCTGCCGAATATGACAGCAAGACGGCGTTCGCCAACTATCTGCCTAAGGTATCGGCCACAGGCTTGTATCTGCACAACAGTGAAAACATCAATCTGGCAAGTGAGGACCAGCGTAATTCCCTGTCGAATATGGGTTCATCCATATCGGACATATCTGGCTCCCTTATGACAGATGCCGCATTCCTTAATCTATATATGAATGACGCCACGGTCAAGAACACCGTCAATTATATAGTTCAGAAGATGAACGCGGCCGATGTTGAGGGTACACTCAACCAGTTGGGACAGGAACTCTCAAATGACCTGACACTTGACATCCAGAACGTATATGTTGGCGCAATCACCATTGAAGAGCCCATCTACGTAGGCGGTAAGATACGCGCATATAATAAGGTGGCCGCATACGCAAAGGAACTGGCCCAGACCCAACTGAGCGGTGAGGACCAGAAAGTGCTTGTTACGGTTGACGAGGCATACTGGCAGATAGTATCGGTCGCCAACAAACTGCGTCTTACCGAGCAGTATGTGGACCTGCTCCGCCAGATGGACCACAACGTTGAGGTAATGAAACAGGAGGGCGTGGCAACTGCATCTGACCAGCTGTCAGTAAGGGTAAAGCTGAATGAGGCAGAGATGACCCAGATCAAGGCCCAGAACGGTCTGGCACTCTCCAAGATGCTGCTCTGCCAGCTTTGCGGAATGCCGCTGGACAGCGAGATAATGCTTAAGGACGAGATGAACGAGACGCTGGATATCCCGGCCGACACAGTCATCTACACCCAGGAGGACCTCTATGAGAACCGTCCTGAGCTCAAGAGCCTGCAACTGGCAGTGAATATGTATGACATGAAATCCAGGATTGTACGTGCCGACTACCTGCCTACAGTCGCTCTGATGGGTAACTTCCTGGTTACCAACCCATCGGCCAGCAACGGATTCGCCAATGACTTCCACGGCATGTGGAACGTGGGCGTAGTTGCCAAGATCCCGATTTATCATTTTGGAGAAGGTGCCAACAAGTACCGCCGTGCCAAATCAGACGTAATTCTGACACAGTACCAGTTGGATGATGCCCGCGGCAAGGTTTCACTGCAGGTAAACCAATATGAAAAGAAGATAGCCGAGGCTGATTCACGGCTTGAGATGGCGCTCAAGAACATGGAGAACGCCGAAGAGAACCTGCGTGTGGCAAATATAGGATTCAAGGAAGGTGTCGTAGAGTCATCGCTTGTACTTGGTGCCCAGACCGCATGGCTTCAGGCACATTCCGAGGAGATAGACGCCCGAATTGACCGCATTATGGCAACGGTCTACCTGCGTCAGGCTACCGGACAGCTCAAATAACATAAGGAAAACGATAAAAACAAAAGATATGGACAACAAGACACAAAAAATGAACATCGCGCTGTCATTGACAGCATTCTTCGTTGTGGTTGTGATTGTTTGTGCAGTTGGCATCTACACATTCAATCATCGTGTACCTGAAATAGTTCAGGGACAGGCCGAGGTAAGCGAATACCGCGTATCAAGCAAAGTTCCCGGCCGCATTCTCAAGATCATGGTCCAGGAGGGACAGTTTGTACATGCCGGTGATACGCTGGCCATACTTGACACCCCTGATATCAATGCCAAGCAGGCTCAGGCTGAAGCTGTCCTGAGTGCCGCTACCGCCCAAAACGCAAAAGCACAGAAGGGTGCACGCGAAGAGCAGATACAGGGCGCTTATGAACTCTGGCAGAAGGCCAAGGCCGGACTGGAGATATATGAAAAGTCTTATCGCCGTGTGGAGAACCTCTTCAGTGAGGGTGTGGTAAGTGAGCAGAAACGCGATGAGGCCAAGGCTCAGTATGATGCTGCGGTGGCCACAGAGAGGGCTGCCAAATCACAGTATGATATGGCTGTAAACGGTGCTGAGGAGGAGGTCAAGGATATGGCCGCCGCACAGATGCGCCAGGCTCAGGGTGTCGTAGCCGAGGTCAACTCATATATTGACGAGACTGTCCTGACCGCAACATTGGACGGTGAGGTTAGCGAGATATTCCCCATGGTAGGTGAACTGGTGGGCACAGGCGCTCCCATAATGAACATCGCCGTTATGGAGGATATGTGGGTAAGTTTCAATGTACGTGAGGACCTGCTTCAGGATCTCACCATGGGAGCTGTCCGTGACGCATACATACCTGCCATAGACAAGACCGTCCCGGTAAAGGTTACATATATGCGTGACCTGGGTTCATATGCCGCATGGAAAGCCACCAAGGTTAACGGCCAGTATGACCTTAAGACTTTTGAGGTACGCGCCGTGCCGCAGGAGAAAGTGGAGAACCTCCGTCCCGGTATGACTGTAATCATTGACAGAAAGTAATCATGACAAGTAAGCAAGGATTTCTGGCAATAGTGAGACGTGAGATACTGCGCATGCAGTCACGTCCGCTGTATGGGCTGAGCATGATCTTTGCGCCGCTGTTCTGCTTTGTCTTCTTCACCACGCTCATGCATGAGGGATTGCCTCAGGGCCTTCCCGCAGGTGTGGTAGATGAGGACAACACCACGGTCTCCAGGTCAATCCTGAGGAACCTGGACTCATACCAGCAGACCGAGATAATAAAGCAGTACTCAAACTTTGCCGAGGCCCGCGAGGCCATGCAGAAGAATGAGATCTACGGATTCTTCTACATCCCTAAAGGGACCGAACTTAAGGCCTCAAGCCAGCAGCAACCCGTAATATCCATATATACCAATGCCACATACCTGATTCCCTCTTCACTTCTTTACCGTGACATGAAGACCATGGCTGTGATGGCGGCAGCGGCTGTGGGACGCGAGGTTCTGTTTGCCAAAGGTGCCAATCTGGACCAGGCAATGGGATTCCTGCAGCCCATCCAGATGGATATGCATGCCATAAGTAATCCGTGGCTCAACTACAACGTATATCTGAGCAACACGATGCTGCCGGCTGTTCTCGTGCTGATGGTGCTTATGGTGACATGTTTCAGCATCCATACGGAGCTCAAGGACAATACCGCAAAGGAGTGGCTTGCCATGGCCGATGACAACATACTCAAGGCTGTCAGCGCCAAGCTGTTCCCGCAGACCATGGTGTTCTCTCTCATGGCGCTCATATATCTGGTACTGCTCTACGGATACCTGGAATTCCCGGCTCATAACGGATTCTGGCCCATGCTGCTGGCCGCCGAGTTGCTGATACTGGCATCACAGGGATTTGCAGTGTTCATTGCATCGGCCATACCGTCACTGCGCTGGTCATTGAGCCTTTGTACGCTGTGGGGCGTGCTCTCCATACCTATCAGCGGTTTTTCATTCCCCGTCATGGGAATGCCTGAGCCGCTTCAGGCTCTCTCATACCTGTTCCCTCTTAGATACTATTTCCTTATCTACGTGGACCAGGCTCTGAACGGAATACCCATGGTTTATTCCGTATGGTTCTATACTGCCCTGCTTGTGTTCCTGATCCTGCCGCTTGTGGACATAAGCCTGTTGCGTAAGGCGGCTCACCAATATACTTATCTACCTTAAAATAAACTGTTATGTGGGTAAAAGATCTGCTTGACGTGTGTGGAAAGGAACTCCGCAAAACGGTGTCCGATGTAGGGGTGCTGGTATTCTTCATTGTAGTACCCCTGCTCTACCCCCTGCTTTACGCCTATCTGTATGGCCGTGAGGTGGTCCGCGAGGTCCCCGTCGTTGCGGTGGATGACTGCCGTAGCACCACCAGCCGTGAGTTCCTGCGCAAAAGCGATGCCACACCAGATTTGAAGATCATATCCTATTGTTCAGATATGGAGGAGGCCCGAAACGTGGTCCATAACCATAAGGCCTACGGAATAATCCAAATCCCGAAAGAGTTTGACCGAACCCTTGCCGAGGGCCGACAGGCAACCATCAACCTCTATTGCGATATGAGCGGACTGCTCTATTACAAGGCTCTGCTAAGCGGATGTACCATGGTATCGCTCGATATGAACCGCGATATACAGATGGTGCGTCTGGGAGGTATGTCGGATCGTGAGAAAGAGGTGATGACAATGCCTATCGAGAATGAATATGTGAGCATGTTCAATCCTGCCAACGGATTCCAGGCATTCCTTATTCCCGCCGTGCTTATCCTTGTGCTGCAGCAGACACTCGTGCTGGGCGTATCAATGATGGCCGGCACTGAGCATGAGCGCCGCCGTAAGGGAGAACTCATACTGGGACATGAGTATGACAATCCTATAACCGTACTGGGAGGCAAGGCATTGGCTTATCTGCTGGTCTATGGATTCACCGCAACATACGTGCTCTGCCTGGTGCCATGGTTCTTCCACATGCCTCAGCTCTGGCAGCTGCCCACACTGGTAGCATTCATCGTACCGTTCCTGCTGGCAAGCATATTCTTCGCAATAAGCATATCGTTCTTTGTAAGGGATAGGGAATCCTGCTTCCTGCTGTTCGTGTTCGTCTCGGTACCTCTCATATTCATGTCCGGAATATCCTGGCCTACATCCAATATGCCCACATTCTGGAAAATCTTTGCCCAGATATTCCCTTCCACCCATGCTGTAAACGGATTCGCCCGTATCAATACTGCAGGTGCATTGCTTCAGGATGTGCGTTATGAGTCAATAGCCTTGTGGGTTCAGACTGCCGTCTATTTCATGACATCACTGTTCATCTACGAGCGTCTGTACCGATCTGACAAGATGCCGGGTGTGGAGTTTGTACTGGAGATGCGAACCCGCATGCGCAAGGAGATGCGTGAAGTACAGCGCGACCTCAAGGTGATGCGCCGCAAAATCAAATCGAAATTATAAAAAGAAAGGGCTCCGGTTTGGAGTCCTTTCTTTTTGTGAAGGTTATTACTTGACTCTCCAGACATCCAGGGTGATGCCACCGCCTCTGCCACCCATACCGGGCTGGCAAAGGAACAGGGACTCGTTCATCCAGGCGTACTTGCTGTCCTTGGGAGCCTCGAACTTGGGAGCGCAACGGAAATACATGCCGCCCTGACCACCCATCTTGATGATACCGTTATTGCGTACGTGGATGGTTACGCCGTCATCGGTACGGATGCAGTAGATAGCTTCAACCTCATTGCGACCGTCAACAGCCAGCTGATAGTCAGCACCGCCGGGCAGAACCTCACCCCTGATATCGGGACCTTCAAAAGTACCGCCTGTGATAGGTATGATGGTGCGAGTACCCTTGCCGTTGTCGCCTGATGAATAGGCCTGACCAAGGGTTACGTTAAGACGAACTACATATTCAAGTTCAGGAGCCTTGGGCTCAGCCATCTGACGCTGGGCTGCCGGTGTTCCGGGACCATTTCCGGGCTGGCGTGATGCATCTACGTTTCTTGACTGGGCGTTTGCACTCACTGAAAAGAGCGCCATGACGGCTGCTACGAAAAGGATTCTCTTCATAATTGTAATTATTGTTTTATTGGTTTGTAGTCAAAACGGACCGAAAGTTAGGCATTATTTTTAAATTTGTAGCCATAAACGCAGATTATGGCTGTAGAAAGCAGGAAATCAATCACGATAACAGCAGCACTGGTGGTTGCCGTGCTGGTGCTGTTCTTCTTGAATCTATGTTTCGGTACGGTGCATATCCCTTTCAGGGAGGTGATGGCATCACTTACGGGTGGAGGAGCCAGCCGTGAGAGTTGGGACTTCATTATCAGGGAGTCTCGTTTGCCGTCCGCCATCACGGCATTGCTGGCTGGAGCGTCTCTGGCCGCATCGGGTCTTATGCTGCAGACGGCGTTCCGCAATCCTCTGGCTGGTCCGGATATCCTGGGCATCAACGGCGGTGCCGGTCTGGGCGTAGCGCTGGTCATGCTGCTGTTCGGTGGCAACCTTACCATGGGTAACCTCACTCTGGGTGGATCCGTATCGGTCATAATAGGTGCGTTTGCCGGTGCTCTGGCAGTGACGGCGCTGGTGCTCTACCTGTCAACCAAGCTAAAGAATCCAATCATGCTGCTTATCATGGGTATCATGGTAAGTTACCTGGCATCGGCCCTGATATCATTGCTCAACTTTTTCTCAACGGCCGAAGGCGTGCACTCGTACACCATGTGGGGTATGGGTAACTTTAGCGGTGTGTCACTGGGACAGCTGCCGCTCTACTGTATAGTTGTGGCACTGGGACTGTTCATCGCCGTGGCGCTGATAAAGCCGCTCAACGCTTTGCTGCTGGGCGATATGTATGCCGAGAATCTGGGCATCAATATCATACGAACCCGCAACTGGCTGCTGCTCTCTACAAGTCTGCTGGTGGCCATCATTACTGCTTTCTGCGGACCTGTGTCATTCATCGGACTGGCCGTTCCGCATATAGGCAGACTGATGCTGCAGTCCAACAACCACCGCAGCCTTATGCCGGTTACCATCCTGGCGGGAGCCGTGATTGCGTTGCTTTGCAATGTGCTCAGCTCCATTCCCGGCAACCGGGGACTGATTCCTCTCAATGCCATAACCCCCGCCATCGGCGCACCGGTGATACTTTACGTGCTATTAAAAAACAGACATAACCAATTGTAATTATGAGGACTTCAAAGATTATGGCCGTTATGTTTACGGCAGTATTGTGCAGTTACGCTGCTGCTCAGAGACCACGTATGGAGAGTTTCCCCGAGGGCTCGTACTCTCCCGTAACCAACATAAACCGCAACAGTTATCCGCGTGTATTGGCCGATAACAGCGTGATGTTCCGCGTTCAGGCCCCGCAGGCACAAAACGTGCAGATTGACCTGGGCGGCACCAAATACGACATGACCAAGGGTGAGAACGGCGCATGGACCGTTACCACCAAGCCGCAGGTTCCCGGATTCCACTACTACAATCTCTTTATCGACAACGTATCTGTGTCCGATCCCGCCAGCCAGCCTTTCTATGGCTGCAGCCGATGGACAAGCGCCATTGAGATAAAGGAGGAAGGAATGGATGTATTTGAGGTGCAGGATGTGCCACACGGTGAAGTCAATACCGTTTACTACTACTCAAAGGTTGAGGAGGCTTGGCGTCCGCTGATGGTTTATACACCTGCCGGTTACAACGAGGGTAAGCAGGAATATCCGGTTGTTTACATCCAGCACGGCGGCGGCGAGGACCATCGCGGTTGGATGGAACAGGGACGTACCGCCATGATAATGGATAATCTGATTGCCCAAGGAAAGGCAGTGCCCATGATCATAGTCAGCGCTAACAGTAATGTAACATCCAGGAGCGGCGGCATGGGCGGCGGTTACAGCTGGCAAGGTATGCAGACCTACCGCTCGGAGCTGATTGACAATGTGATTCCGTTCGTGGAGAAGACATACCGTGTAAAGAAGGACCGCAAGAGCCGTGCCATGTGCGGACTGTCCATGGGTGGCGGCCAGTCATTCTATATAGGCCTGCGTGATCCTGAGGTATTCGCAAACGTAGGTGTGTTCTCAACCGGTATGTTCGGCGGCATTTCAGGCGCAGCCAATTTTGACCTGGAGGCCGAGTGCCCTGGCATGCTGTCAGATACCAAGAACTTCAACAAGCAGTTTGACGTCTTCTTCCTGAGCTGCGGTGAGCAGGATCCACGTATTGAATATACCCGCAATATCGTAAAGAAGATGCAGGACGCAGGTGTGGAGGTCAAGTTCAACTCATATCCCGGCGACCACGAGTGGCAGGTTTGGCGTAAGTCACTGCATGAGTTCGCACAGTATTTGTTCAAATGATAATTGAGATTCTGACCGAATCGCTGCGCACCGCAATCCTTGTTACGGGACTGGTGGTGATAATGATGATGCTCATCGAGGTGTTCAACGTACGCTCTGACGGACGTATGTTCAGCGGACTCAAGAATCACCGTGTGGGCCAGGTGCTGCTGTCGGCGGCACTGGGTGCCGTACCCGGATGCATGGGCGGATTCGCGTCAGTTTCTCTCTATACCCACGGCCTGATAAGCTTTGGTGCGCTGATTGCCATGATGATAGCCTCATCGGGTGATGAAGCGTTCGTAATGCTGGCTATGTTTCCCGGCAAGTCTGCCTGGATATTCCTGGTGCTCTTTGTGATTGCAGTGGCAGTGGGCCTGCTTGTGGACCTGTTCCGCAGCAAGGATGACAGTTGCCACTCAATGAATGTACATGATGAGGACCGCGAGCCCAAGCATGAACACCATCACGAGTGCCACTATGGTTGGCAGCGCATAGTCATGTTCCTTGGCGTGCTTGTGTTTATAGGTGCGTTATTGGGAGGATGGCTTGAAGGGACTGATGAGGACGCAGGCGGTTTCAATCTGCTCTCCGAGGAATGGATGTACTGGCTGTTCGCAGCGTTGAGCCTTGCCGTTCTTGGCATGCTGCTGTTTGCCGGTGACCACTTTGTTGAGGAACATCTTTGGGAGCATCTAGTATGTCACCACCTGCCAAGCATTTTCCTCTGGACCTTCGGCACAATCCTGATAATCGGTGTCCTCATGTCATATTTTGACATCACGGCATGGATCAGTGACAACACGATTCTGATGATTCTGCTTGCCGCAGCCATCGGTATCATTCCCGAGTCCGGTCCGCATCTGGTATTCGTATCGCTTTATGCCGCCGGCGTAGTTCCGCTCCCCGTACTCCTGGCCAGCTGCATCAGCCAGGACGGTCACGCCTCTCTGCCCCTGCTTGCCCAAAGCCGCGGTGCCTTCCTCAAAGCCAAACTCATCAACGTCATCGTCGCCGTAGTGGTGACAATGGGGACGGTTCTTATTGGCACCATTTGGTGACAGTGGGGACACATCTCTATAGGTCTATTCTCAAAGTAATAATATGAAAAGGAGAGTACTTTTATTAGCAGTCTTAACGGTTTTACTGGCCGTTGGAGTTTCATGCGCGTCAAGCCGTTCACAGAAGAACGTGCCGGTTGAGGAGTGTGACATTGAGAATGAAGGTACCAGAAAGTTCCTTGAGGAGGTTGATTATACTCCTGATACGGCCTATACCGAGTCATACGCCCGTAAATACATGGACGAATACGGCGCAAATGACAGACCTCTCCCGGTTACCATAGCATGGGAAGGGGCATCGGCCTCCAAAATACTGGTATCAGAACAGCCTGATTTCAAAGAGTCATTTGAAGTAGAGGGTTCCGAATCACCTGCCAGTATTTATAATCTCATTCCGGGTGTAAACTATTACTACAAAGTGTTGGACACCAACGGTGAAGTCCTGAAACAGGGATGTGTTAAACCCGTAGGCCCGCTGCGTATGATCAACGGCGTTGCCGAGAATGTGCGAGACCTGGGAGGCTGGAAGGTTAAGGGAGGACATATTGCCTACGGAAAACTGTATCGTGGCGCAAAACTGTCTTCAAGAATGTCCGATAAATCAAAGGACATTTTCCTGAATCAATTAGGAGTCTCAGTTGATATGGACCTTCGCGGCATAAAGGACAGTGAAGCCAAGGTAGGCCCTGTGATTGAAGGTGCAGACTATATCAAGTTCCCGGTTGAAAAGAACATAGGCCGAGGTACCGGCAACACGCAGGAACTCTACCAGCAAGCCATTCGCTCCATAATCAACTATCTGGGTGAAGGAAAGGTGGTCTATTTCCACTGTGCAGGCGGTGCAGACCGTACCGGTTCGCTGGCATTCCTGATAGAGGCTCTGCTGGGAATGTCGGAAAGCGATATGTCAAAGGATTACGAGCTTACTACTTTTGCCCGCACCAACAAAAGGCTCCGCAACTACCGTGCTACCGTGGATGAGACCCACATCCTCTACGAACTTATAACCCACATCCGCAAATTCGGCGACCCCAAGACGGAGTCCATCAACCAACTGGTTGAGAACTGGGCTACCACACGCCATTCGGTCGATGTGGATCCCCTTACCAGGGAAGAGATTGAATTGCTGCGAAAGTACTTAATAGTAAAAGACTGAAAACAAAACGGACTCCAATCGGAGTCCGTTTTGTTTATGAAATCATTTGTTTATATAATCCGCAATCCACTGACCAACTTCACGTGTGCCGTACTTAGCGCCGCCCTCTACTTGGATCTCGGGGGTGCGGACGTTGGCGTCAAGGGAGGCCTGGACGGCTTTGCGGATGAGGGCGCCCTCTTCTTTGAGGCCGAAATACTCGAACATCATGGCGGCGCTAAGGATCTGGGCGATGGGATTGGCAATGTTGAGGCCCTTGCCTTGCGGCCAGGAGCCGTGAACGGGCTCGAATACGGGAGTGTGCTCGCCGGTTGATGCGCTGGGCAGCAGGCCCATGGAACCGGTGATGCATGATGCCTCATCGGTCAGGATATCGCCAAAGGTGTTTTCTGTAACAATTACATCAAAGAACCGCGGCTCCTGTATCATGCGCATTGAGGCGTTGTCCACGAACATGAAATCGGTCTTAACCTCGGGATACTCCTTCATTACCTCCATGGCAACGTTGCGCCACAGACGGGAACTAGCCAGCACATTGGCCTTATCGACCACGGTCAGGTGTTTCTTGCGGGCCAGAGCGTACTTGTAACCTACGCGAAGAATGCGCTCCACCTCGGCACGGCTGTACAGATTCGTATCGAAAGCCTCATCGGTCCCCTCTTTTTTGGGGCCGAAATACATGCCGCCGGTAAGTTCACGGATGCAGATGAAATCGGCACCGCGCACAAACTCATCCTTAAGGGGTGATTTGTGTACCAGGCAGTCAAAAGTCTCGATGGGGCGGATATTTGCGTAAAGTCCCAATTTCTTGCGCATGCCCAGCAAACCCTGTTCAGGACGAACCTTTGATGTAGGGTCGTTGTCATACTTGGGGTCACCGACGGCGGCAAACAGAACCGCATCACACTCCATGCAGGTGCGGAAAGTCTCATCAGGGAACGGGTTACCCACCAGGTCAATGGCATGCGCGCCACAGATTGCCTCACGGTACTCAATCTCATGTCCAAACTTGCGGGCTACGGCGTTTACCACTGCCACACCCTGCTCCATTATCTCGGGGCCGATACCATCGCCGGCCAATACTGCTATCTTAAGTTTCATATTACATTGTTTCTATCTTGTTCAACATCTTTACGGTTGCCTTGATGGCTGCCTCAGTCTGGTCGGCGTCAAGTCCACGTGTCTTAAATTCCGTACCCTTGAAACTCCATGTGATTATGGTCTGTACAAAGGCATCGGTACGGCCTCCGGGCGGGATTGACACTGTATAGTTGGTCAGCACCGGGAAGGGTTTGTCTAAGCTTGCATATATCTTGCGCAGAGCACGTACAAAGGCGTCGTACTGACCGTCACCGGTGGCAGCCTCCTGATAGGGCTTGCCGTCAATCTCAATCTTGACGGTAGCCTGAGGACGTAAGCCCTGAGTGAGACTTAGCGAATAGTTCAGGATACGGATTCTCTGCTCCTCCTGTTCGTGATGCAGCACATCATGAACAATGTAAGGCAGGTCATCCTGAGTCACCTGCTCCTTCTTTACGCCAAGTTCTATGATGCGGTCGGTGACCTTACGCATGGACTCCTCATCCAGTTCAATACCCATGGCCATAAGGTTCATCTGGATATTGGCTTTTCCGCTGTTCTTACCAAGCGCATATTCACGTACACGGCCGAAACGCTCCGGCAGCAGGGCGTTGAAGTAGAGGTTGTCTTTCTTGTCACCATCGGCATGCACACCTGCGCACTGCGTGAACACGAACTCGCCCACCACAGGCATGTTATGCGGAATGTGTATGCCGCTGTCCATCTCAACCTTACGGCTCACCTTGAACAGGCGGTTCTCATTCAGTCCCGTCTTAACGTCCATCTGGTCCTTGAGTACTGCCATCACGCTGCCAAGCGGCGCATTGCCTGCCCTCTCGCCCAGTCCGTTCACTGTCACATGCACACCTTTGATACCGGCCTTGACGGCAGCATAGACATTGGCCACAGCCAGATCATAGTCATTATGCGCATGGAAATCAAAATGTATCTGCGGATAGCGTTCCACCATACGGCGGCAGTACTCAAGCGTTGTATCCGGATTGAGTATTCCTAAGGTATCGGGAAGCATCACGCGCTTTACAGGCATGGTGGTCAGAGCATCCATAAGTTCAAAAACGTACTTGGGTGAGCGTTTCATGCCGTTGCTCCAGTCCTCAAGATATACGTTCACGTCCATCCCGCGGCTCACGGCATACTCAACGGTACTCAGGATATCGGCTATATGCTGTGCGGCAGTCTTGCCCAGCTGTGCTGTAACGTGTTTGAGACTGCCCTTGCAAAGCAGGTTCATCACGCGGCATCCGGCTCCAAGAATCCAGTCGGCCGACCGGTTCTGGTCAACGAATCCAAGCACCTCCAGACGGTCAGCGTAACCGTTACGTGCAGCCCAATCGGCAATTCCGCGCACGCAATCCTGCTCACGGTCCGACACCATGGCCGATGCAATCTCCACGCGGTCCACATTCAGGTCCGACAGAAGCGACTGCGCAATGCTCAGCTTCTCCTGGGCCGAAAAACTCACGCCCGATGTCTGCTCGCCGTCACGCAGCGTGGTATCCATTATCTCGATGTAGCGTCCGCGTGCGGCACGGCTCTCATACGCCTCGATATCGGCCTTACGTGAAAGCAGATAATCTATATCGTCATATCCGTTCAGAAGGCACAGCTTCTTGTAGCCGTCTATCTCAAATTTCTCAGAGTGTCCGTTTGAGAGGTTGGTCACGGTCTGCGCCTCCAGGTCAACCCTTACGCGGGTTGTGGCGTCATGGTTTATGCTTGCCATAAGCTCGTCACGGAAAGCGGTGCTCACGGTTACCGGCAGCACAAAGCAGTTCAGAAGGTTGCCGCGGTGTATATCGGCAAAACGGTCCGATATCACCACCCTGATGCCGTATCCGGCCACAGCCCACGCGGCATGCTCGCGGCTGGAACCCGAACCCCAGTTGGTGCCGGCCACCAGAATCTCGTGGCAACCCTCGTGGGGGCGCTCGCTGAATTCAGGACGGTTCAGCACAAACTCGTTCAAAGGTTTACCATCAGCATTAAACCTCAGGTCACGCATGAAAGCGTCACCAAAGAAACCTGCATCACGGGTTGTTGCCGACAGGTAACGCGCCGGTATTATCAGGTCTGTATTGCAATTGTCTATCTGCATGGGTATGCAGGTTGACTCAACTATTCCCATTTTCCTCTCCATAGTCACATCAGTTTACGCGGGTCAGTAATAACGCCAGTCACGGCGCTGGCGGCCACAGTGAGCGGGCTGGCCAGAACGGTTCTGGAGCCGGGTCCCTGACGGCCCACAAAATTACGGTTGGATGTTGATATGCTCAGTTTCCCTGCCGGAACCTTATCGGGGTTCATGGCCAGACAGGCCGAGCATGAAGGCAGGCGCAGTTCAAAACCGGCCTCCTCAAGTATCTTGTCTATACCCTCTTCTATTATCTGCTTGCGCACGGCCCATGAGCCGGGAACTATCCATGCAGTCACGTTAGGAGCCTTATGGCGGCCCTGCACCACGCTTGCAAAAGCGCGGAAGTCCTCTATGCGGCCGTTGGTGCAGGCACCCAGGAAACACCAGTCTACGGGTGTACCCTCCAGTTTCTGACCGGGTTTGAACTGCATATAGTCCAACTGAACCTTAAGCTGTTCACGCTCGGCATCGGTCATGCCTTCAAATACGGGTACCGTTCCGTCAATGGCTATGCCTGCGCCGGGGTTGGTTCCGTATGTAATGCGCGGCTGGATATCATCGGCATAATAGGTTACCTCGCGGTCAAACACGGCGTCATCGTCCGTGCGCAATTCGCGCCACCTGGCCACTGCGCGGTCCCAATCCACACCCTTGGGGGCGAATTCGCGGCCACGCAGCCAGCTGAATGTGGTCTCATCGGGAGCAATCAGGCCGGCACGGCTGCCCATCTCTATCGACAGGTTTGAGAGCGTAAGCCTGCCCTCCATGCTCATGTCGCGAATAACCTTTCCGGCATACTCAACGGCATAACCCGTTGCGCCCGATGTAGTCATCTGCGCCATTATGTAGAGTGCCACATCCTTTGCCGTCACGCCTTTGCCAAGTTCACCTTCTATGTTTATGCGCATGGTCTTGGGCTTGCGCTGCAGTATGCACTGAGACGCCAGAATCTGTGCCACCTCCGATGTTCCTATACCCATGGCTATGGCACCCAGAGCGCCGTGTGTGGATGTATGTGAATCACCGCACATGATAGTCATACCCGGAAGAGAAAGAGCCTTCTCGGGACCCACCACATGGATGATTCCGTTATCGGGAGTACCCATACCAAAGTACCTGATCCCAAACTCACGGCAGTTCTGCTCTAGAGTCTCCACTTGTTTGCGGCCTACCGGATCCTCTATGCGATCCTGCTGGTCCGATGGGGTATTATGGTCGGGCATTGCATACACCTTATCCGGGCGCAGCACGCCGCAACCTTTGTCACGTATGGCGTCAAACGCCTGCGGGGTGGTAACCTCGTGGCAGTACAGACGGTCTATGTAAAGCATGTCGGGGCCATCAGGGACCGACTGCACCACATGTGCATTCCAAATCTTGTCAAATAGCGTCTGTCTCATCCTGCTCCGGTTTAAACTTGTTTATACAATCTATGTAAGCCTCCACACTGGCGGTAACAATATCGGTATCCGATCCGAATCCGTAGTACAGATGGCCGTCATTCTCAACCTGCATATGCACCTTACAGGCGTCATCAGATCCTTTGGAGAGAGCCTGTATGGTCATCTCCTTAAGTGTCATGGTACGCAGTATTATCTTCTTGAGTGCCTTGATCGATGCATCCAGCGGTCCGTTTCCGGTTGACTGTGCGGTGAATGACTCGCCGTTCACATTCAGCTTGATGGTAGCATCGGGCACCACACCCTTACCGGTGGTAACCTCAAGCGCCTCCAGTTTGACATGTCTCTTGGCCGATAAGTCCGCACCGGCCAGCATCAGGATATCATCATCGGTAAGTTCCCTCTTCTTGTCGGCCAGTTTAAGGAATGCCTCATATATGCGGTTCATGGCCACGGCATCAACCTTTACGCCAAGTGCACCCAGACGATGCTTAAGGGCTGCGCGTCCGGAGCGTGCGGTCAATACTATGTCGCTCTCATCCAGGCCCACATCCTTGGGGTCTATTATCTCATAGGTCTGAGTATTCTTGAGCACACCATCCTGATGTATTCCGCTGGAATGGGCGAATGCGTTGCGGCCTACAATGGCCTTGTTGAACTGCACCGGCATGCTCATGAGTGATGATACCAAGCGGCTGGCTGCGGTAATTCTCTGGGTATTGATTCCGCACTCCAGCGGTATGTTATGATGGCACTTGAGTATCATTGCTATCTCCTCAAGCGATGTGTTTCCGGCCCTCTCGCCCACACCGTTTATGGTAACCTCAACCTGACGGGCGCCGTTCAGCACACCGCTCATGGTATTGGCGGTTGCCATGCCCAGGTCATTGTGGCAGTGGGTTGAAAGTATGGCCTTGCCGTTGGCCAGACCATCTACGTGTTCCATAAGGAAGCGTATCTTGGCTCCGTATTCATCGGGCAGGCAGTAACCTGTGGTATCAGGTATGTTTATTATGGTGGCACCCGCCTTGATTGCGGCCTCGGCTACACGTGCCAGGTATTCATTATCGGTACGGCCGGCATCCTCGGCATAGAACTCCACCTCGCAGCACTTGGACGCTGCATATTTCACGGCAGCAACCGCACGCTCCAGGATCTCCTCCCGGGTGCTGTTGAACTTATAGCGGATGTGCTCATCACTGGTACCTATTCCGGTATGGATACGCTTTAGCCTGGCGTACTGCAGAGCATCGGCGGCTGCGTCTATATCGGCCTCAACGGCACGGGTCAGGGCGCAGATAATGGGGTTGCTCACGGCTTTTGATATCTCCACTACCGAGTTGAAATCACCCGGGCTGCTTACCGGAAATCCGGCCTCAATCACATCCACGCCCAACTGCTCGAGCTGGCGCGCCACCTCAATCTTTTCGATCGTGTTCAACTGGCATCCCGGGACCTGTTCGCCGTCCCGGAGTGTGGTGTCAAAGAAAATGATCCTGTCTGACATTCTATTTTGTTTGTTAATGTTGGTCAAACAAAAAAGCCTCTCTCACATCTGTGAGAAAGGCTTTTGCATTTTATTTCTTAGTTCAGATATATGCGTCAGGCTCTCTCACACCGGTTATCCGGAATGATAATGTCAATAATAATGAGGCCCTGCAGTCGCATAAATCTTTCTAGTCGTTTTCTCTTAAATCGGCGCAAAGATAAACACACTAATCAAATTGAACAACTTATCATCCGTTTTTTTTGTTTGTTATGAGGATATTGTATATCTTTGTAATTGATAATATTTTATTCTTTTAGGGATACATAAAATGGATACTAATAATATATTATCACTTCTTGATGATTATGTCATGAAATCGGCCGATGACATAGCAATCAAATTGGCACATGATTTCAGGAACAGAAGAATCGAGAAAAACCTGACCCGTGAACAAATCGCAGAGCAGGCACAGGTTGCCGTCAGCAATATAGTACGCTTTGAACAGAAGGGTCTTATCTCATTAAAGAATCTGATTGCCATTGCAATGGTTTTGAATTACACATCTGAGATCAAGAGCATATTCCAAACCCCCAAATATACTACCATGGAAGAGTTGACACAGATACGTCGCAACACCGGCAAGAAGAAAGCCCATAAAATAGGATGACCGTATGGACAGACTGACAGTAAAATACCACGACCGTACAGTGGGAACGCTCTCACTTACCCCCGACAATAAGCTGTGCGCATTTGAATATGACAGCAGCTGGTTGGCCGACGGATTCAGTATTTCACCTTTGGAACTGCCTTTGCGTCAGGGATTATTTATTGCCAAGCCGCAACCTTTTGGTGGTAATTTTGGCGTTTTTGAGGATAGTCTGCCCGATGGTTACGGCAGATATTTGCTTCATAAGGAACTCTTGCGCCAAGGCATTAATGACTCAAACCTTTCATCTATTGACCGCTTGAGTATGGTTGGAACTAACGGGATGGGCGCTTTGACCTATCATCCACAGACAAATATCCATCTGGAAAACCATAACCTTGATTTCGACCTGCTGCAAGCCAAGGCACTTGAAGTTCTCAAGGAGAAGCAGGACACTGATGCAGGACTGCTTTTATACAACAGCGGCAACAGTGGCGGCGCTCGCCCCAAAGCAGTTTTCAGCGATGTACACGGTCATTGGCTTGTCAAGTTCCGTCACACATATGACCCTCTTGACATGGGCCGTCAGGAATATCATTACAACGAAATAGCCCGCAAGTGCGGTATTCAGGTTCCTGATTTCAGGCTTATAAACGACAAGTATTTTGCTACGCGCCGTTTTGACATCGGACCGGATAACCAACGTATCCATACCGCCACTGCCGGCGGACTGTTGTGTGTGTCAATGTCAGCACCCGTACTTGACTATAACAATCTACTTGCACTGACCGGGTATCTTACCCAAAAACCGTATGATGTGGAACAGATGTTCAGGCGCTTGGTATTCAACTATCTGACACAAAACAAGGATGACCATAGCAAAAACTTCAGTTTCATCATTCAGCGCACAGACAATGGCCAATACCGCTGGCACCTTGCGCCCGCTTATGACCTGACTCTATGTACCGAAGGATACAACGGAGAGCATGCCACCTCGGTGAACGGGACAGGGCATCCTACTCTCGATGATTTTGTAGCATCAGGAACCAAAATCAAGATAAAAAAACAACGTTGTTTGGAAATTTACGATGAGATATATTCATCTTGCGGAGACATTCTATCCATATGACCGATGAGATTATCATAAAAGAGGCTGTCCGATTGGTAGCAGACGGAGTAAGCGTAACCTTCCCTGTTAAGGGACGGAGCATGATTCCGTTTATAATAGGCGGGCGAGAAAGCGTAATCCTGCAACAGCCCGCAAATCTCAAGGTTGGCCATGTGGTTCTTGCTAAGGTAGGCCCGGAGCGATATGTAGTTCACCGCATAATACGTATTAGTCCCGATGGGCGAATTACCCTTATGGGAGATGGAAACATTCGCGGCACCGAGAACTGCAAAGAAAAGGATATCTTGGCCCGCGCCACCCATGTGGTTGATTCACAGGACAGGCGGCTTCCTTTGGATTCACGCGGACAACTGTTTAAAGCCAAGATATGGTTTTTTATCCGCCCTTTGCGCCGATATCTGCTTGCCGGTATGCGTTTACTCAAACCAAGTATCTATAAATGAAAGGAACCCAATATTACATAGTAGCTGAGCATACTTTCTGTGTTAAAGCGACGGATAGCATTCTGGCGCTTATGCAGAACTATGAGCCTTTCAGAACTGCCCCGATTGAGGATCTCCTTTTTGGACTTACCGTGACCAACGGAAGTCCAGTTGACTACATCGAGGAGTGGCGGCAGGATGAGGAGGGACAGGATACCATCTGCGGACATACGGAGCAGGGAGAACCTGTGTTTGAGTTCCGGTTTGGCGGCAAGACTGCGGGATGGCTGGTCTGCGTGCCGGGGTATCGCAGCGGTGTGCTTTACCTTTGCGGATTCCAGACTATGGCGGCTGTGGACAATGCGCTTATGATAATGTTCGCAATGGCATCGGCCTGTCTGGGGACGGTGCTGTTCCATGCGGCTGTAGTGAGTCTTGATGGACGCGGATATATGTTCCTGGGCAAGAGCGGCACGGGTAAGAGCACCCATGCAAGACTGTGGCTTGAGAACATTCCCGGTACTGAGCTGATGAATGATGACAACCCTGCCGTACGTATCAAGGCCGATGGCACGGCTGTGGTCTATGGCACTCCCTGGAGCGGCAAGACTCCATGCTACCGTAATGTAAGCGCCCCGCTTGGTGGTATTGTGCTACTGAACCAGGCACCATACAATAAGATTGTGCCACTTAAAGGCGTAGGTGCATACGCGGCAGTTGTGCCCAGCATATCGGGCAAACGATGGGATGAACGCATTGCAGATGGTTTGCACGAGACTGAGAATGCTTTGACAAGCAATATACCGGTATGGCATCTGGACTGCCTGCCCGATGCTAATGCCGCTCTGATTTGTAAAGAGACAATAACACAATAGGAAATGAAGATAAAGAAAGGATTTGTGCTGCGCACAGTGTGCGGCGAGAACGTGATAGTTGGTGAGGGCCTGGATGCCATCAATTTCGGGCGTATGCTCTCTCTTAACGAAACTGCCGCTTTCCTTTGGAAAAAGGCAATGGAATACGGTGACTTTACAGCCGATAGCCTGGCCGATGCCCTCTGTGAGGAGTATGACGTGGATAAGGCTCAGGCCCTTAATGACGTAAAGGAAACCCTGGACAACTGGACTAAACTGGGAGTTATAGAATGAAGTATTCAAGCTGGATATGGCGTAACACACAAGGCATCCGCCTTAACACCGCGGTACGCATTGTGACAGGTATTGCACAAGCAGGACTTGGCCTGCTTATGGTGTGGCTCAGCCGCCGTTTCATAGATGAAACCATACACACCGGATCGGCCCATGACGTAACCGTCATGATCATCTGGCTGGTGCTGACCATAGTAGGCGGCGTTCTGCTACGTCAGGTCTATTTCCTGCTCACCACCAAGGCAAGCATCCGCCAGACAAACGCCATCCGCCTGCGCATGTTCAGCGGTCTGTTCCGCCGCCAGCTCTATGACGAGGAAGAGATACACTCGGGGGACATCAGCTCCCGCCTTACCAAGGAGATTGAGGTTGTGTCAGATACCACCACCGATACCCTGCCCCAGATGTGCATCACATGCATCCAGCTTATAGGTGCGTTCCTGCTGCTCCATTACTTTGACCGCTGGCTGGCCTGGGCTCTGCTTATCATGACTCCGCTTGCCATTCTGATGGCTAAGTTCATCGGCCGTAAACTGCGTCAGATGACACTTGACATACGTCAGGACGAGAGCCGCATTCAGATGCAGGTGCAGGAGGGTATGGAGAACAACGCCGTGCTGCGTGCAATGGGCAGTGAGGAGTGGATGACCGGACGCCTGGACACCACTCAGCAAAAGCTCAAGGGCAACATAATGCGCCGTACCCGCTTTACAATAATGATCCGCATCATACTGGGCTGCACATTCGGACTTGGATATCTGCTGGCATTCGTATGGGGAGGTCTGCAACTGCGCAACGGCGCAATAACCTTTGGTATCATGACATCATTCCTGCAGTTGGTAGGTCAGATACAGCACCCCGTGATGCAATTGCTCAACCTGGTGCCTCAGGTGATACATACAACCGCCAGCATAGACCGTCTGGCCGAACTTGAGAGCAATGCCGTGACCGATACCGGCACGCTGCACCCCACCCTTCGCGGATTACGTTTTGATAAGGTTGATTTCCGATATGCAGGCGGTGACCGCCAGATACTGACCGGTTTCAGTCATGATTTCCTTCCCGGCACCAAGACCGCCCTTATGGGCGAGACCGGCATAGGCAAAACCACCCTGTTCCGCCTGATGTTGGGATTCATAAACCCCGACAGCGGTAGCATAAACCTTTATGGTGACAATGAGAACCTGATAGCAGGCGCAGAGACCCGCCCCAACTTTGTGTTCGTACCCCAGGGTAACACACTCATGAGCGGCACCATCCGCTTCAACCTGCAAGTAGCCAATCCGGATGCATCGGACGAACAACTTATTGAGGCTCTGCATACCGCCTGTGCGGATTTTGTACAGGAACTCCCCGACGGTCT
>Ga0310690_10002458_pt1 | contig 30052 bp, 29 predicted proteins | sample AusTroGonzalo_MG_2_FD_207661 | JGI IMG/M metagenome (GOLD analysis project Ga0310690, IMG submission 207661) | Bovine rumen microbial communities from tropical cattle in Woodstock, Queensland, Australia - Gonzalo_04 (v2) (version 2) | ecosystem: Host-associated > Mammals > Digestive system >...
TTGAGCCAGCAGCTCATCGTCAGCGCCGGCGACCACATCAGGAAAGGCCAACGCCTCACCGAAGGCGCCATCGAGCCTCACCAGCTCTTGGATGTCTGCGGCGTCCGCGAACTCCAGGGCTATCTCTTAGACCAGGTCAGGGAAGTTTACCGCTCCCAGGGCGTGGAGATCAACGACAAGCACATTGAAGTCATCCTGCGCCAGATGCTCCGCAAGGTCAAGATCACGGATCCCGGCGACACCGAGTTCCTGTATGACGACGAAGTCGAGCGCTCCCGCTTCGAGGCCTGCAACCGCAGAGCTGCCAAAGAAGGCAAGCGTCCCGCCAAAGGTATGCCTTTACTGCAGGGCATTACCAAGGCCGGCCTCTCCACGTCTTCCTTCGTCTCCGCGGCTTCCTTCCAGGAAACCACGCGAGTTCTGACCGAAGCCGCCGCCACCGGCCGCGAAGACCCCCTGATGGGCTTCAAAGAAAACATCATCATGGGTCACCTCGTTCCCTCCGGCACAGGCTTCTCCAAAGAACGCTTCACCGGCGAACTGGACGAACGCGGCGAACTGGATCTCGGCTACACCGCCCAGAGCGAAATGGATTCCTCCTTCCTGCTCGACACTGACGACAGCGAAGGCGAGATCCTGGGCTCCATGGATGAGATTCTTGGCGGCGATTTCTCCAAGGGAGAAGGAACCGATTCTAACGAATAAAAACCAAATTCTAATAAACAAAAAAAGAGGAAAATCATGCCTACTATTAACCAATTAGTACGGAAGAGTCGTCAGCCCAAGCAGCAGCACACCAAGGCTCCCGCCTTGCAGAGCTGTCCTGCCCGCCGCGGCGTTTGTCTGGTCGTTACCACCCGCACGCCGAAGAAGCCGAACTCCGCCTTACGTAAAGTTGCCCGTGTCCGTTTGTCCAACGGGACGGAAGTAACCGCCTATATCCCCGGTGAAGGTCACAACTTGCAGGAACACTCCATTGTTCTGGTAAGAGGCGGCCGTGTCAGAGACCTTCCGGGCGTCAGATACCACCTTATTCGTGGCGTCCTGGATACCGCCGGTGTGACTAAACGCAAACAGAGTCGTTCCATGTACGGCGCCAAGCGCCCCAAATCTTGATCGACAACGCATTTGCTTAACAACTCTATTTTTGGACAAACATAATTTATGGCACGCAGACATAACGCAACGCGTCGGGTAATCACTCCCGATCCGAAATTTCAAGACAGAATCGTCGCGAAGTTCATCAACAACCTTATGATGGACGGCAAAAAGACTTTGGCCCAGCGCATCTTCTACGAAGCTCTGACCAAGGCCAGCCAGATCGTTTCCGTGGCTGAAGAGATCGAAGTCTTCAACAAGGCTCTGGAAAACGTCCGTCCCACCGTGGAAGTCCGCTCCCGCAGAGTCGGCGGCGCGACCTATCAGGTCCCGGTGGAAATCCCCCAGTATCGTCAGGACGCTCTGGCCATCCGCTGGATCATCGGCGGCGCCAGGGGCCGCAAAGGCACCGAAATGGCGCAAGCGCTGGCCTACGAACTGGCCGACGCCTATAAAGGCGAAGGCGGTGCAGTTCGTAAGCGCGACGAAGTGCACCGCATGGCAGAGGCCAACCGCGCGTTCGCTCACTACCGCTGGTAAGTGCACAGACGCTCATAATGATGGCCTGCCGCGGTATCGCGGCGGGCCATTATATTTAATAAAACGAAAGACACCACTATGGCAAGAGACATAGCATTAGAAAAGGTTAGGAATATCGGCATCATGGCCCACATCGACGCCGGTAAGACCACCACAACGGAACGCATCCTGTATTTCTCCGGCGTTACCTATAAGCTCGGCGAAGTGCACGAAGGCACCGCCGTGATGGACTGGATGCTGCAGGAGCAGGAGCGAGGCATTACCATTACCTCCGCCGCTACGACCTGCTATTGGAAGGAACATCGTATCAACATCATTGATACTCCGGGGCATGTGGACTTCACCATCGAGGTGGAGCGCTCTTTGCGCGTCCTGGATGGAGCGGTTGCTGTCTTTTGCTCCGTAGGCGGCGTGCAGCCGCAAAGCGAGACCGTTTGGCGCCAGGCTCAGAAATACAGCGTTCCCATCATCGCATTCGTAAACAAAATGGACCGCGTGGGCGCCGACTTCTTCGGCACCATCGAGCAGATGAAGAATCAGCTGAACACCAACGCTGTCGCCATCCAGTACCCCATCGGCAAAGAGGACAATTTCCACGGCGCTGTGGACCTCATCAAGATGAAAGCCTACATCTGGCACGACGAGCTCAAAGACAATATGTACACCGAGGAGGAGATCCCTCCCGAACTTATCGACGCTTGCAAAGAAAAACGCCAGATCTTATTGGAAGCCGTGGCGGAATGCGACGACGCGCTTTTGGAAAAATATCTGAACGGCGAAGAACTCAATGAAGAAGAGATCATGGCGGCTCTGAGAAAAGGCGTCGTGGATAACAAGATCGTCCCCGTGATGTGCGGCTCTTCCTTCAAGAATAAAGGCATCCGCCTTCTTCTTGATGCCATCGTCGCTTATCTTCCTTCTCCTTTGGACGCCAAGCCGATCGTCGGCATCAACAAAAAAGGCGAGGAAGAAGAAAGGAAGCCCACTGACGGCGCGCCGTTCTCCGCTCTCGCTTTCAAGATCATGGCCGACCCCTATGTCGGCAAATTGACCTTCTTCCGCGTTTACTCCGGCTCCCTCAAAAAAGGGCAGACGGTCTTCAACGCCAACACCAAGAAGAGAGAAAGGATCGGGCGTCTTTTGCAGATGCACGCCAACAACAGGAAAGAGCTTGACGAAGTCCACGCCGGCGAAATAGCCGCGGCGGTCGGTCTTAAGAACGTCAAGACCGGCGAGACCATCTGTGACGAAGGGCACCCCATCATTATGGAATCTTTGAACATTCCGGATCCCGTCATTTCTCTGGCCATCGAGCCGAAATCCAAGGCGGACCGCGACAAGCTTTCCGAATCTCTGAGCAGGCTTTCCGAGGAAGACCCGACCTTCACCGTGTCCACCAACCAGGACACCGGACAGACCATCATTTCCGGCATGGGCGAACTGCACCTTGACATCATCAAGGACCGCCTTATCAGGGAATTCAAAGTTGACGCTACGGTCGGCCGTCCGCAGGTCGCCTACAGGGAAGCCATCACGGCATCCACGGAGATCCATTCCCGCTTTGTAAGGCAATCGGGCGGCAAAGGCCAGTACGGCGACGTGCACATCAGGTTTGAGCCCCTGGAAGCGGGCGCCGGTTTCCAGTTCGTGGATGAGATCAAAGGCGGCGTTATCCCCGGCGAATTTATTCCCGCGGTCGAAAAAGGTCTTAGGGAAGCGATGACCAGCGGCGTATTGCTCGGATATCCTTGCACGGACTTCAAAGCCACGCTCTTTGACGGCTCCTTCCACGAAGTGGACTCTTCGGAAATGGCCTTCAAGATGGCGGCTATTTTCGCCTTCAGGGACGGCATTCCCAAATGCAAGCCGGTCCTTATGGAGCCTGTGATGCACGTGGAAGTGACGACTCCCGACACCAACCTCGGCGACGTGATCGGCGACCTCAACAGCCGTCGCGCCAAAGTGAGGGAAATAGTGCCCAAACAGCATCTCCAGGTCGTGAAAGCCCAGGTGCCCCTGGCCGAGATGTTCGGGTACGCCACGGCTGTCCGCACGCTGACCAGCGGCCGCGCCAGCTATAGCATGGAACCCGACCACTTTGAGCAAGTGCCCAAGGCGATCCAGGAGAAACTGCTGGCCGGGAAGTAAAGCGCGGTTTGCATTTTCAGGGCTATTTGATTATAATATCCCTAAAGTAGTCTAGTTTGCTTTAAAAAAGAACAATTCATAAATAAAGGAGAAACCATGAAACGTGTAAACACGAAAGGCTTTACCTTGATCGAATTGCTGGTCGTGATCTCCGTTATCGGCATTCTTGCCAGTCTTGGTGTCGGCGCCCAGGGTCCTATCAAAGAGAAGGTCGGTCAGTTGCAGCGTAGCGCTATGCTGCGCGACCTGTACGTCTATCTTCAGACGTATCAGCAGGACTTCGGTTCTTTCCCGAGCGTTCAGCCCACTGCCACCCGCTATGAGCAGGGCGGCGGCGTGCGCGACTTGTATCCTCTGGCTTACACCGGCCGTATGGATGAGAAAGAGCTCAACGAGCTTCTCCATCCGCCGGGAGGTCAGTTCGACAAGTTCAGTAAGGAACCGCGTCCCGAAGAATTCGACAAGAACCACATCGGTTGGTCCTACAACTCCACCGCCCGTATCGACAGCACGGATCCCTTGCTGGCCGACCAGGGCGTGAGCAGCGGACAGCTTCGTCTTCAGACCCAGGACCGCGGCATCAAGCCTCTTTCCAACAAAGGCGTGATGGTCCTTCTGGCGAACGGCCGTATTGAGAAGATCTCGGCGCACAAGACGTCCGGCAAACTTCTCGGCGGCGACGTTGTCAAAGACTGGGGTGTTTTGAAAGACTAAGTCTTTTTTCCCTTGAAGACCGGAAGAATTTTTCTTCCGGTCTTTTTTTTCTCCAAATTTATGCCGAACGCTAAGAAAAAATTTCCTTACGAACACGTCATCGCAATTTTGATTGGGATCGTGCTGTTTTATTTCGGCTGGCAGTTGAAAAGCTTGGTGTCGGAAAGAAGCGCGTCAGCTGAAAAGACCATAAGGCTCAGGAATCTTTACGTTCATTTGAAAACTTACTGCAACGAATACGGTTCGTATCCTAGCACGATGGGGAACGAACGCTATTCAAAGGCAGGTTCCGCTTCCGATCTCTTTTTGCTCACCACGATGGGTTACGCCGACGAAGAAGAGATAAACACTAATCTTTGGTCTTACAATGCCAACGCGCTGCCTGACAGCGAAGATCCTCTGGTCTCGGAAAAAGGCGTGAACAAAGGAAGGGCGAAGAAATCGGTATATCTTCTCCGCGCCAATGGCGAAATATTGAAAGCCGAGCCGAAAAACGGCCAGCTTCCGATTAGCATCTGCGATTGGAAAAAGCTCAGCGATTGATTTAGCTAGTGGCGCCACAAAGGAGTGGAGAGCTGCAGAGCGAAAGAAGCACATACCCCTAAGCGAACTCACGGAGGACGCTAATGTTTGCAAGGCGCGCGTAGTCCGTGAGCGAGGGGTATGTGCTTTTTCGCTCGAAGTTATTTGCTAAAATATAAGCATGAGATTTGTCGTCAGTCTGTTGGTTTTGATCTTAGCGATGTCCGCGTTTTCCGCAGGACTTAAAGACGCGCGCCTGTCCCGGCGCGCCCTCAAAGGCTTGGGCATAGAGGACGACAAGTTCTCGGAACTTCCCGTTCAGTCTTTCCCTGAGGACGGCTACATTGTGGACTCTTTCCAGATATTGCCGACAGACGGAAGCAACGGCTTCTACCAGATCTGGGACGAAGTGCACCTCGACGAAACGGACGGTCTGGTGAAATTGCTGAAAAGCGACGCGAATTCCAATGAGCTTTGGAAAATAACGCTGAATGATTTCAAGGGCATGCAGCGCCACCCAAGGCTTCTGGATTTTTCCGACGGAACGCTTTTGGCCGCCTGGGAGAGCGCCAGCGCCGGCACGAACAACGTCAACCTTTGGTGCATGCGGATAGACAAGGACGGATCTTTTCTCTGGCCGCTTCCCGGCGTTTTGTCCTGCGCTCCGAAAAACCAGCGCAACGTAAGCCTGGCCAGGTTGGCTGACGGGGGAATAGCGGCTGTCTGGGAAGATTACCGCAATGGCGATCCTGATATTTTTTTCCAGGAGATAATGCCGGACGGCAGCCCGGTCTATACGCCCGACGGCGTAGCGATAGAAAAAGTGGAAGGAGCGCAGCTGAAGCCTGGTTTTGTTCTGGACGAAGCTGGCTTTGCCAAAAAACTTTTTTGGGAAGACTACAAGGATTTTACTTATCCCGTTTGCACGATCACGATAGACCTAGACGACCTTTCCGTTCCGGAGGCTGGAGCGCTACCGCTTCTTTTATCCTTTGTTTATCTGCTGAGGAAAAGGGCCTAGAATTTCAGATCCAGCGTCATCTGGAAACGGCCGCTCTCAACTTTTGTCTTCTGGTTTTCCCAGGCTTCCGTGAGATGGAAATAAGGGGGATCGTTGTCAACCGTTACTTCCAGGTCGAGGTTGGCGTTTTCCAAAGAGACCGCGGGAATGGAGACTTTCTTGTTTTTCAATTCTGATGATTTCAGATCAAGCCCGCGCATTTTCAGCTTGATCGTTCCCGGGAGAAGTTCTTTGCCTTGAAAATGCAGCTCGCCTTCCGCGGACAGAAGCCCTTTTTCGCAGACCCAGTTGCCGTAGTCTTCGGGCACAAGGTCGCCCAATATTTCCGCCGGAAAGTCGTTCAGGGAAAATTTCAAAGTCTTGACGTTGTTTTCAGTCGTGAGGAAACCCTGGAAAACAGTTGCGGGATTTTCTCTGAGCTTAATTAGCCAGGAAGACTGTGGGTTCTCGGCTTTTTCAGGCGGCACGGCCAGGTCCTGACCGTCCAGTTCGACGATATCCCAGACAAAAGGCTTCGTGCGGCCTTGGAAAAACACGCTGCCGCCCATTATGCGGGCTCTTTTAATGAAGAGGGGATCCTTGCTTTTTTCTTTCTGTGAAAGAAGGTAGGGGAGTTTTCCCAATTCCACTTTCTCGGCGGAATAATTGAGCAGAGAACCGCTTTTGCTCAAGGGCATGACCGCAGATTTTCCGGAGAGCGCGCTGATAAAATCGCAAGGCGCCATGATCGTCGCGTTTGTGGCGGAAAGGAAGACGCTGCGCCTTCCCTTTGCCAATTCGCTTTCGTCCAAAGTCAGCACAACTCTTTCCACTGCGGCGGTGAAGCCCATGACGGGTTCGACCGCTCTGACTTTCTCGAAGACCGCTTCGGCTTTCGGCAGGGAAAGGTCAAGCTTGCCAATTTCCAGCGGCATGCCTTTCTTTGCGGAATAGGAAGTCAGCCTTTCCTTGACGGCCAGGTTGTCAAGTACGCCTACGGCTAAAATGGCGCCGAGCAGCAAAAGGGGAATGAGGACCAGAATGGCTTTTAAAACGCGCATAAGGCCTAAAAAGGTGGCTTTTGGATAAGAAAGGGGAAACTATATCAGTCCAGGGGATAACGGGCCGCCAAAACGGAAGCGTTGTGGCCGCCGAAACCGAAGGAGTTGCTGAGGGCGTATTTTATCTCGGCCTTTCTGGCGACGTTCGGCACGCAGTCCACGAGGCATTCCGGATCGGGCTCCTCCTGGTTGATGGTCGGGGGAACGAGGCTGTTGTTCATAGCCAGAAGCGTAGCGATGAGCTCGATGGCGCCCGCCGCGCCGAGTGTATGGCCGGTCATGGATTTCGTGGAGCAGAGCATGACCTTCGTGTCTTCGCCGAAGAGGCGCTTGACCGCCATGACTTCCGAGATGTCGCCCAAGTGAGTGGAAGTGCCGTGGGCGTTGATGTAATCAATTTCACTGGCTTTGACGCCGCCCTGCTCGAGGGCTTTGCGCATGGCTATTTCGGCGCCCCGGCCTTCCGGATGGGGAGCGACCATGTGGTAAGCGTCCGCGGACATGCCGACGGCTTTTATTTCGCCGTAGATCTTGGCGCCGCGCTTAAGCGCGTGCTGCAGTTCCTCCAGGACGACTACGCCGGAGCCTTCCGCGATAACGAAGCCGCAGCGCTTGCTGTCGAAGGGACGGCTGCCTTTTTCCGGCTCGTCGTTGAAACCGGTGCAAAGCGCTTTCATGGAGCAGAAGCCCGCTAATCCCATGGAGACGATGCCGGCTTCCGCGCCGCCTGTAACCATAACGTCGGCGTCGCCGAACATGATCGCCCTGAATGCGTTCCCGATGGCATGGCTGGCCGTGGCGCAGGCGGAGGAGACGCTGTAGTTGGGCCCTTGGGCGTTGTAGCGTATGGAAACGATACCGGAAGCGATATCGCTTATAAGCATGGGAATGAAGAAGGGGGAGACGTACCTGGCGCCCTTATCGAGGAGCGTACGGTATTGGTCTTCGAAGGTCTTCATGCCGCCGATGCCGGAACCTATTATGACGCCGAATTTGGAGGGATCTTCGTTCTCGGGAACGATGGCGCTGTCGGCTACGGCCTGGCCGGCCGCGCAGACGGCGAACTGCGCGACGCGGTCCATGCGGCGCGCTTCTTTCCCGTCGATGTATTCGCTGGGATCGAAGTCCAGGACTTGGCCGGCGATCTTCGAGGGATAAGGTTCAGGATCGATAATGGAAAGCTTAGTGATACCGCTTTTGCCAGCGGCAAGATTTTGCCAGAAATCAGAAACTTTGTTTCCCAGAGGGGAAACAACACCCATACCAGTAACAACTACGCGGCGCGTGGTATCCATACTCTCTCCATTATTTAAAGACAAAAAAAGGGGAGTTCGACTGAACTCCCCTTGGAAAAATAGCGTTTACTGCTGCTGTTTTTCGGCCAGTTTGGCGTCGATGAAACGAACGGCGTCACCGACGGTTTTGATCTTTTCGGCCTCTTCGTCGGGGACGGGGGCTTCGAATTCTTCTTCGAGAGCCATGACGACTTCCACGAGGTCCAGGCTGTCAGCGCCCAGATCGTCTGTGAAGTTGGCGTCTTCCGTGACTTCCTCCGGCTTGACGCCGAGCTGTTTCACGATGATGTCCTTGACTTTTTCAAACGTTGTAGCCATGTTTTTCTCCTTTGTAGGTATGATAAAACTATATTGATTATAAAAAATTACATTACCATTCCGCCGTCCACAACGATGACCTGCCCGGTGATGTAAGAGGAGAGGTCGGAACAGAGGAAGAGTGCGGTATTTGCTATGTCGTTGGGTTCGCCGAACTGCTTGAGAGCGACCAGCTCGAGCATTTTGGCTTTGACTTCGTCGGATAAGACTTCCGTCATTTTGGTCTTGATGAAGCCCGGCGCGATGGCGTTGGCGGTGATGCCGCGGCTGGCCAGCTCCTTAGCCGTAGTCTTCGTCAGGGCGATAAGGCCGCCTTTGCTGGCGGAGTAGTTCGCCTGGCCGGCGTTGCCGATAAGGCCGACGATAGAGGCCATGTTGACGATGCGGCCGCTTCTCTGCTTCATCATGATGCGGGCGACGGCTTTCGTGCAGTTGAAGGCGCCTTTGAGATTGACTCTCAAGACGGCGTCCCACTCGTCTTCGCCCATCCTTATGAGCAGCGTGTCTTTAGTTATGCCGGCGTTGTTGACGAGAATGTCCAGGGAGCCGAAATCGGACTGGATCTTCTCCATCAGAGACTGCATTTCAGCAAGGTTCGAGACGTCGCCGGCGTAGCCTTCGGCTTTCACGCCGAGAGCCCTTACGGCCGCAACAGTTTCAGTTGTGAACTCTTCTTTCAATTCCACGACGGCGATGTTAGCGCCGGCAGAAGCCAGCTTAAGGGCGATGGAAGCGCCTATGCCGCGGCCCGCTCCGGTGATAACGGCCGTCTTGGAACTTAAATTGATTTCGTATGCCATAATTTTCAAGTGTTATTTAAGGATATTATACCAAAACGCTCCCTCAGATGCTAGCAAGCTCATCGAGTTTGCCGCAGAGTTGCGTTTTGGCTTCTCTATCGATTTTTTTCGCAAGTCCGCAGAGCACGTTGCCGGGACCGCATTCCAAACTAAGTTCCGCTCCCAAAGCGATGATGGCGCGGAAGTCGTCTTCCCAGCGCACGCTCTCAACGATCTGGCGTCCCAGTAATGTGGCGAAGTCGGCGTCCTCAGGATAGAGGCCGCCCAGCACGTTGGAGGCGACGGGGAAACTGGCTTTCTGCCACTTGGTTTCTTTCAGCATCGGCAGGAGTTTTTCCCTGGCCGGATCCATGAAGGGGGAGTGGAAAGCGCCGCCGACGGCGAGGGGGATGACGCGCCTGGCGCCCGCAGCCATTAATTCTTCCTGCGCTTTCTCAATGCTCTCCTTGGCGCCGGAAATGACGATCTGCCCGGGGCAGTTGAAATTGGCGACGTAGAGGGAAGGATATTTTGCGCAGATATTTTTCACGACTTCACCGTCCAGCTGAAGGACCGCGGCCATGGTTCCCGGGGCTTTTTCAGCCGCTTCCTGCATGAAGAGCGACCTGGAGCGCACGAGCTCAAGGCCTTCCTCGAAGGAGAGCACTCCGGCAGCCGTAAGCGCCGAATATTCGCCTAAGCTCAAACCGCCGGCGGCAACGACATCCAATTCAGGCTTCTTTTCCTTGAGGGCGGCGAAAGCCGCTAAGGAAACGGTGTAGATGGCGACCTGGGTGATGTCGGTCCTCTTCAGGTCCTCTTCCGGACCTTCGAAGACGGTCTTTAGGAAACCTTCGCCCATAAGGGCTGAAGCTTTGTCAAAAATATTTTTCGCGGCCGGGGAATTTTCGTAGAGATCCTTGCCCATGCCGACGTACTGAGCGCCCTGGCCGGGGAAAAGCAAAGCGATTTTTGTCATGATCTTTCAATCTCTTGGGGTTGAATTAGCGCTTCCGCGATGTAGTGGTTGAGGTCGTGCGTTACGATCTCCTGGGCGCGGAAGATGGCGGCGCACAAAGCGTCCGCATGAGAATTGCCGTGGGCTATGATGCAGGTCCCGTTCACGCCGAGCAAAGGAGCGCCTCCGAACTTCCTGACGTCGAAGTGGCGCCTGATCTGCTGGGCCGGGGACTGTGAGAAAAAGCTTGCGAACAACCTAGAAAAACCGTACTTGTTCGACTGCGGGTGGCTTACCATCGTCTGGATGCCGCTCGCCATGCCTTCCATGACTTTCAGGGCGACGTTGCCGACGAAACCGTCGCAGACGATGACGTCGACTTTGCCGAGGAAGATGTCCTGGCCTTCCACGTTGCCGTAAAAGTGCAGGGGAGAATTCTTCAAAAGCGCGTGCGCCTCCCGCGTCTCCTTGTTGCCTTTCTCGTCTTCCTCGCCAACCGACAAAAGGCCCACCACAGGATGGGTCTTCTTGAGGACGTGCCTGGCGTAACAGGCGCCCATTTTCGCAAACTGAACGAGATTGACGGCCTTGCAGTTCACGGTCGCGCCGGCGTCAAGCAGCACGGTCGCGCCGAAAGGACCGGGGATCAGGGTGGCGATGGCCGGTCTGTCCACGCCCGGCAGAAGCTCCCATTCCATAAGGGCGGCTGCAGCCAGGGCGCCGGTGTTGCCGGCTGAGACGATAGCGTCCACTTCTCCGGCGGCAGCCATTCTGGTCGCCACCGCAATGGAAGAATCGCGCTTTTTTCTCAAGGTGACGGCGGGAGACTCGTTCATTTCCACGTTCTGGGAGGCGTGGATGACTCTCACAGGAGCGTTGCTGGCGTTCAAGTCGGAAAGACAAGCTTCGATGCGCTCAGCGTCTCCCACCAGGATGATGTTGGCTTCGGAGTCGCCGCTGGCAAGATACTTCAGGGCGCCAGCGACGATCTCGTTGGGGGCGTAATCGCCCCCCATAGCGTCAACGGCAATACGCATTGCGTAATGCTTTGGAAAGGAATTATTCGGCGACGGTAGCCAGAGCGATCACGCGGCGGCCTTTGTAGAAACCGCACTTCGGGCAGACCACATGGGGCTGCTTCTCATAGCCGCAATTGGAGCAGGCCTGAGTCTGGGGCTTCGTTAAGGAGTCGTGCGTGCGGCGTTTGTCGCGGCGGGTCTGAGAATGTCTGCGTTTTGGATTTGCCATAAAAATCTCACTTTTTGTTGTTTATTTCATTTTTAATTGTGAATAGAGATTGTACCATAAGCGCCCCTTATTGTCAAAGCCAAGCCTCTTTGGAAATTTGCTAAAATTTGACCATGACTTCTTTTAGGCTAAACTACCTGGAAACCCCTAAGCTTTCCGTTGCGGAACAGATCGCTCTGGACAGAGAGCTTATGTCCGAAGTCGGGAAGGGGACAAGGCTTCCGCTGCTCAGGTTTTATGACTTTCCCGACGAGGCCATTGTCTTAGGCCTTAGCCAGGAAGAGGAAAAGTACGTCGATAAAGCCGCGGCTGAAAAGGACGGAGTGCCCGTCCTCAGGCGTTTCTCCGGCGGGGGAACGGTCTTCCTTCACAAGGGCTGCCTCGTTTACACGATAGTGACAAATCTAGCCCCGCCTTTCAAGCGCTTTGACGTCATGGGCGCTTATAGGACAGCTTTTGCGCCGTTAGTTGAAGCTTTTTCCAAGAGAGGACTGCAGCTGGAGTTTCACGAACCCTGCGATCTAGCCATCGCCGGTAAAAAGATCGCCGGCAACGCCCAGAGCCAGCGTCAGGGCGCTCTGCTCATTCACGGCAGTTTCCTCATCGCTCCAGACCTCCGAAGAATCAAACGCTACCTTAAGGAGCCCGATGTTCGTCCCGACTACCGCGCCGCGCGCTCCCACGAAGATTTTCTTCTGCCGCTTTCAGAAGTCGGCTTTGATGAGCAAAAGCTCAAAGCGCTGCTAATCAACGCTTGGTGCTGATAGAGCGAATGCTTGAATAATGATAGAATAGAACTTAGTTGTAACAATTGCGGAGAACGCTCGCATGAAGAATATTCATTTGATCATCTTGGCGCTTTTTGCCGCCGCGAACGCGCTTTTCGGAGCAGAGAACGTATTTTGCGACCGTGCCGGAGAAAGTCAGCAGGTCTTGGTTCTGCCGAATGTGGTCTGCAGTGCCGAAACTATCGTTCCCGACAGTTCTTTTCCCCTCGACTGGGAGGGGACCTACGACGGCGGCAGCGGCAAGCTGGTCATCCGCCGCAGCATGGATATGCACCTTGACCCAATAGGCGAGGGGGAAGGCGACACGGTGGTCACGGGAAGCATAACCATCTGGCCCTACGAGGGGGACCTCAACTCCGTTTACGAGGGTTCGTATAAGTTCAGCGGCACTTTCAACAGGACCACCGGGGAAATAGTCATCCAGGGCAACGAGTGGGTAAGCTATCCTGTGAAGAAAGACGGCGGGGAAGCGCCGGACTGGGACTTTTTCGTTTTCAGCGGGAATATGGGCTCCGGCAAGCTCACCGGCGCCACGGTCCGGGGTAACTGGAAGATGTACCCCAAGAACTATGACGGCGACGATATCGATTCCGGGTTCCAGCTGGCGAAAGACAACAACAGTTTCGTGCACAGCAACAAAGAATACGGCGGATTTACCGGAACGACCAACTATGTCGTCAGCGCGGAACTTTTCAACAGGCTGAAAGAGTTCACTTCAAGCGAATCGGAAGTCAATCTCCTGAAAAAAGAAATGTACGAAGAGTGGTACGGCTCCTGCTACGGCATTTCCACAACCATGGCGTTAACTTTCAAAAAGCTCCTGGATGCCGAGGATATCTCGGGAGAGACGCTGGTCTCGAACGAATATTTCCGTATGCCTCAGCCCAAGGAAGACCAGCAGCTTAAAGACATCATAAACTATTACCAGCTCTCCCAGTTTCTGGAAAATTACGGCGACACTGCCGGGAAACGTAAAAATTACAACCCCTCCTTGTGGAGCGGCTGGATCTATAGCAATGACACGAAGTATCCCAACGTCAGCCTTTCGGGCTTTTTGGGCAATCTTGTAAATGCCGCCAAGGACGCCTGCGAAAAGGGCAGCGTGCTGCTTTTCGGGTTTAGCTGCTATGACTTCGGGCATCTGGTCATTGTCACGGGATACTCTGTCAGCGAAGACGGCTACCGGCTGACGATTTATGATATGAATTCTGTGGGGGAATTTGGGGATAGCGGCCATTTCTCTTACATGAACATCCCCAAGGATCTCTTGTCTTTTAACTTGGTCACCGGCGACGGCGACATCATAGACGAGGACAATTACATTAACGTAAGTTATTTGGAGCCGACGCCGCTTGACGAGATCAAATACTGCGCCTCGGCAGAAAAAAGACGCAACTCGAAGGACATTACGCTAATCTTTGGCAAAGACAGCCAATTCACCCTGAAAACTTCCAAAGGGAAGACGCTGACCTACAGAAGATCCGCCTTCAGCGGAGACCTTCCCATCGACGACGTCAACTACAAGGAAAACAAGATCAAAATAAAGACCAAGCGCTGCGAAGCCTTCAAGATCTTTCCGCTTGGGAAAAACATCGACATCCAAATTTACGACGACGACAATTACAAAGGCGTAAAAGGCAAAAACATCAGATCGATCGATCTTGCCCTCACAGGCGACACGAAGCTGCACGGAAACTCCTACGCCTTCAAAGCCTATTCCTCCGTCGAGGAGATGCTGGATGAGGAGGAAAGCGGCCTGGCTTCCATCAGCGGCAAAGCCAGCGGCTCTGTCACCATCCGAAGCGGAAAGGAAAAAGTGGAAGCCAAATCCAGCAGCAAGATCTCGCATGTCAGAACGGCTGTTTATCAGGACGTTAGGATCGCGGGAGGAGAGATCAAGGGCAGAAGAAACTCCGTCTCCGTCAATGCCGCGGAAGATCTTTCCAACCGCGATCTAAGGGAAAGCGGCAAAATCTTTTTCGGGAAAGACGCCTACATTTTCCGAGGCAATCCGGTCAAGCCTAAAGTCACGGTCTTCGCGGGCGCAAAGGGCTTGAAGAAAGGAAGGGATTACAAGATCAGCTACTCCGACAACAAAAAGCCCGGAACCGGCACGGTGACCGTGACCGGCATCGGGGAATACAAGGGCGAGATATCAGCCACCTTCCAAATCGTGTCAAAAAAGGCGGATTTGCTATAATCGGTGTAGAATGTTCGCAACTTTTTAACTAAAACATTACCTCCGGGAGAAAAATATGGAACCTCTGATCATCAACGGAAACGAAACGGCGGCCGCCATCCGCGCTGAGATGGCTAAAGAAGTGGAAGAAATGAAAAAGCAGGGCGTCGAGCCCGGACTTGGTTTCGTTCTGGTTGGCGACAATCCCGCTTCCCAGGCTTACGTCAGGATGAAGAAGAAAGCCTGCGCGGAAGTCGGTATCACCGGCTATGACTATGAGCTCCCGAAGGAAACCACCCAGGAAGAGCTTCTGAAGCTGGTGGACGAACTGAACCACGATCCCAAGATCGACGGCTTCATCGTGCAGCTGCCGCTGCCGAAGCACATTTCCGAAGAGGCGGTCATCGCCGCCACCGATCCCAAAAAAGACGTGGACTGCTTCCATCCCGTGAACGTCGGCAAACTCTGCATCGGCGACACCGACGGCTTCTATCCCTGCACGCCCTACGGCGTGGTGGTATTGCTGCAGAGAGCCGGCATCGAAGTGAAAGGCAAACACGTGGTCATAGTCGGCCGCTCCAACATCGTTGGCAAACCGCTGGCCAACCTGCTCGTTCAGAAACGCGACGGCGCCAACGCCACCGTCACGATCTGCCACACCGGCACCAAGGACATCCCCTCCATCACCAGGCAGGGCGACATCGTGGTGGCCGCCATCGGCCGCCCCAATACCATCACCGCCGACATGGTGAAAGAAGGCGCTGTGGTCGTTGACGTAGGCGTCAACAGAGTCGAGGATCCCACGGCCAAGCGCGGATACCGCCTGGTTGGCGACGTGGACTACGAGAACGTGGCGCCCAAGTGCTCCGCCATCACGCCGGTCCCCGGCGGCGTCGGCCCGATGACCATCGCCATGCTTTTGGGGAACGGCCTGAAGGCGGCCAAGAGGAGACTCCCTAAATAAAAGATGCTAAGCGCCGCGCTCATACTGGCTCTGGCTATTTTCGGCCTGCTGCTCTTTATAGGGCGCGTTTCCTCCAGGCTGACTGAGAGGATCAGCGACCGCTATCTTTCTTTGGACATACCGTCGGGAATTTTGTGCGTCCTGGCGGTATGTCTTTATTTTTATATTCTCTTTTGCAGGCGGGATCTTTTCAACGAGCCCATCTTTATCTGGATCCTCATCGGAATAGCCGTTCTGACGCTCTTGGAGCCCTGCATCAGGCACAGCAAGATCCTTCAGAACAAAATAAACGCCGCGAAATTCCTTAGGACGCTGGAACCCAGGAAACTCGGTCCGGTCGTCTGCCAGCACTACGAGATAGGGATTGGCAAGGAAGGCCAGCGCTTGGTACAGCTCTCAGACCTGCATTACAACGATCTTTCCAAGCTTTTCCTCAAGGAAGTGATTTCCGAGGTCAACAAACTTGAGCCAGATTATATCGCCATCACAGGCGACTTCATCCAGAAATTAAAAGACATCCCGGAATTAAAAGAGCTCCTCGGTAAACTCAAGGCCAAGGAAAAAATATTTTACGTCCTGGGCAATCATGACTTTTGGATCGGAGCGGAGAAACCCCTGACGGAAGCCCTGGATTCCCTGGGCTTCGTGCATTTGAGGAATGAAACTTTCGCGGCGGGGGAGACGATCTTTCTGGGCTCGGAAGCTCCCTGGGGAGAGGAAATGTCCAAGTTTGCTTCCCTTGACAAAGAAAAACTTATTATCGCTCTGGGCCATGACCCGGACGAATGGGAGAATTGGCGGGAAATAGGAGCGCATCTTGTCCTCTCCGGGCACACCCACGGAGGACAAATTCGTTTCGGGCTCTTCGGGCCGATGATCCTGCCCTCGAAATTTGGCGCCATGATGGCGGAGAGAGTCCTTGCCAAAGACGGCAGCGTTATGCTCATAAGCAGGGGATTGGGAAAGCCTTATTTCCGTTTTTGCAATCCAACTGAGATCACCATGATCGATATTCGTTTATAAAGCATTTATCAGTTAACAATCGGCAAAGAATCAATTCAAAGAGGCGAAGATAATGAATAAATACTTTTTTTTGCTTTTTCTCTTTTTAATAAATTTTCTGTCATATTCAGATGATTTTTATTTTCTTAACAAATATTCTGAATCAATAATGCTCAATGTCCCTTTTTATGAAAATGGATCAGATAGAATAAAAATGATGGAATATATTTTAAAACCAGGGGATCTTTATCAATCGGTCCATGGTCACAATGGTTTTGTTCATAAAAATTATGGTTTGATGCCCAATATTTCTAGCAATGTTGTTCAATATCAAGATTCTCATGTCCCTTATTTATTTTCTAAGGTGGAAAGGGAAAGAGAATTTAACCTTTTCCAAGAAGGTTCTGTTTCAACCAATATGCCAAAATGGTGGATAGACAAGAATCGAGAAGATTATAAAAACAGAAAAGATTTTGTTAAGATGCAGATTGATAATTTGAGTGAATTTAAAAATAGAAGAAAAGACTTTGAAGATTACAATAAGGAATATAAGAGTCTTGTTGAAACAGCAAATGTTCCAATTGATCAATTGACCGACCCATTAGCTGATCCCGATCAAGACGGCCTCAATAATCGAGAAGAACTTAGGTGCGGATCCAACCCTCTTATTAAGGACTCAGTAGTATTCACTCCTCATTTTTTGGAGATAAAACCTGATGGCAATTCGATTATAACTGGCAGATTCGATGTAATTAATTTGACAAATACGAACACCTCACATTTGGTCAATTTTTATTCGACTAATATAAAGAATTATAATCCTAAAATCGTATGTGACGAAATAAAGCTAAAACGCTTCAACTATTATGAGTATTTTATCTTAAATTTGAAACCCAAACAAAAGATATCTTTTTTAATTCTCTTTGAGAAAGAATTCATTCCGTATAAATACGCTGATTTTTCCCTTTCTTTGTGTACAACTGAATATGATTGCATTAATAATCTATATTTATATTTTTCCCAAGAAAATTGTAGAACACTTGACCGTCCAATACTTAAAACTCCAATGAATGGGTCCTGTTATACATCAATGAAGGACGTTATATTTTCTTGGTCAGGAGAAAATGAGATTAATGAAAAAGACGACTTTGGAGAATTACTTTATAAACCGCAATTTTTTGCTTTAAATACGTCCAAACGCAACAATTACAATTTTTTGCTTTCAAGTCATGAATCTAGAGCGGGGACTTCTTTGAAAATTCCTAAGAATAATTTGTCTATTCCCCCTAACATATACATTTGGAGAGTGATTAAACAATCCAATGTAAGCAATCCTGTTGCTTCTGAATGGAATTGGTTCTCTTTGGGGGAAGAAATTAAGTTTGATAGGGAAGCCTCTTCCGAGCGTGATTATCACGAGCATGGATCAGGTAATTATACAATTATTGAAACAAGGCTAGGCGTTCCTTTTAGCTCTGTTACCACATATGCAGGGAATTTTTCTTCCCAAATGCCGAAAGGAGTCAAACTGGACGTAAATGAAGCTGGCAAAACGGTGATTCACGGACCTTGTGAAGAAGTGGGAATATTTACAAATGTTTTTCTCATTACGAATCCCAACGCTGATAGAAAGCAGGAAACATTTTATTTTGTCGTGAGGAATGACAGGAATGATGTGCTTTCTCGCTCGGCGTATAGCATTGATAAAAAAATCATCATTCACGACCTTACGGTGAATGTTTCCTTTGCCTATAGGGAAAAGGGTTTTTATAATGATTTTTCTAAAGCTAAGGATCTTGAATGGGATTCTGCTTCAAAAAAACAATTTTTACTACCGTTGCCAGATGGATTGGAAGTTAAAAAGAGCGATGATGATATCTTGATTTCCGGAACGCCTTTGAAAGAGGGTATGTACACCAATGTTTTCGTGGTAGAGAATAGCAAGTCCCGCGTAGAGGAACACCATTTGTTCCGCATTAGAAATATAAAAGAGCCGGGGGAATTCAAAATACAACCGGAAAAACGGACTAATTTTTTCCTTGATTTTAAGAACAATCGCATTGTTCACTATTGTTATTTGAACATGGATATCGAATTCCCGCTGATTTATGATTTTGGAAGGATCGATCATTCGCATTATCTCGAGGTACTTACGAATTGTTCTTTCAGAGTTTTGGGCAATCTGCCTTCCGGTCTTGAATTGGGGAAAGTTCACTTTCCGCCTGATCCTGAAGCCGACCACAAAACTTACAAAGGGCCAAGGATACCTTTAGACGCCATAGTTGGGAAGCCTTCTCGGGTGGGTAAATTTACAAACGAAGTGATTACCATATATCACGGCAACGCAATCACTAATCGCCATATTTATTCGATTAAACCTTGATGTGCTTTGGGCGGTTGAGATCACTATGATCGATATTCGCCTGTAAAATCGGCGAATAAGATATATCCTTGAAATAGCAATTATTTTTTGCTATGCTTAAGGTCCAGATACGGGGTGCTTCCCCCAAAGTGGGGCGAGGCTGAGATGATACCCATATTAACTTGATCCGGATAATACCGGCGTAAGGAAAAAAGATATGACCCAACTTCAAAGTGCAATTGAGGGCGTCATAACTGATGCCATGAGGACAGTGGCGGAATTTGAGCATGTGCCGCCGGAAACAGTCCTCGCTGAAGTGGCGGCGGGAAGAGCCGTCATTCCTTTCAACCCCTCCCATAAGAATTGTCGGCCTGTTGGCGTAGGGAGGGTCTTCACAACAAAAATTAACGCCAACTTAGGCTGCAGTAAAGACCGCTCGTCTCTGGATGAGGAACTGAAAAAACTTGCAGTTTCTCTAAAATACGGCGCGGATTTCGTCATGGACCTGACCGTGGGGAAAGATGTCTCTTATATTCGCAAAGAGATGATCAAAAATTCGCCCGTGCCTTTGGGGACCGTGCCTGTTTACGAGACCGTTTCGCGTTTGGAGGGCAGCGTTCCAAAGATGGACATGGCTTTGCTGTTGGACGTCATTACTGAACAGGCTGAGCAAGGCGTAGATTTCATGACTCTGCACGCGGGGCTTTTGAGAAGGCACATTCCTCTGGCTGTTAAAAGGACCATGGGAATAGTCTCCCGAGGCGGATCTCTGATGGCGGAGTGGATGCTGGAGCATGACGCGGAGAATCCTCTTTATGAGAACTGGGACAAAGTGCTGGATATTTTGTATAAGCACGATGTGACGGTCTCTCTGGGGGACGGACTTCGCCCGGGGTGCATCGCGGACGCTTCCGACGAAGCGCAGTTCGCCGAGCTTTCCGTTTTGGGAGAGCTTGTTAAGGCTTGTAGGGAAAGAGGCGTGCAAGTCATGGTGGAAGGTCCGGGGCACGTGCCCTTCGACCAGATAAAGATGAACATGGAAAGGGAGCAGGAAGTCTGTTTCGGCGCGCCCTTCTATGTGCTCGGCCCCGTCGTTACGGACATCGCGCCGGGCTACGACCATATCGTGTCCGCCATCGGCGCCACCGCCGCGGCGACCTACGGAGCCTCGCTTCTGTGCTACGTGACGCCAGCGGAACACCTCGGTCTTCCCACGGAGAACGACGTGAGGGAAGGCTGCGTAGCCTATAAGATCGCGGCGCACGCCGGCGACATCGCCAGAGGTTTGCCTGGGGCAACAGATATCGATCTTAAGATGTCGGAAGCCAGGAAGAATTTCGACTGGGACAAGCAGTTCGAATGCGCGCTCGACCCCGAGACCGCCAAAGCCAGGTGGATGAAGGGAGAGCCCGAATCCCACGACGAGGATCACTGCACGATGTGCGGAAAGGAGTTCTGCGCTGTCAGGACAACGAAAAGGATCAAAGAACTTTTAGCCAATAAAAATTGAGGAATATAAAATGAAGAAAGAAGTAATGGAAGAGACTATCTCCGGCGCTATAGTAAAGAGTTTTTTCAACAAGCTGCAGAATAACATGGCCCTCGACGTGGCCATCGCGGGCGCCGGTCCGTCAGGTTTAGTGGCCGCTTATTATCTGGCCAAGAAAGGCCTTAAGGTCGCCATCTTCGAATCGAAGCTGGCGCCCGGCGGCGGCATCTGGGGCGGCGGCATGCTGATGAACGAAGTGGTCGTTCAGGACGACGCTGCCAAGATACTGCATGAATTCGGCATCACCACCGTGCCCATAAAGAAGGGCTACCACACCGTTGACTCCGTGGAAATGGCCTCCGGGCTTATTTTCGGAGCTAGGCACGCCGGCGCGGTCATCTTCAATACGGTGACGATAGAGGACGTGGTCATGCACAACGATGTTGTCTCCGGCGTGGTCATCAACTGGAATCCCGTGGTGAGGCTTGAGATGCACGTTGATCCGCTGGTCGTTACTACGCGTGCTCTCATAGACGGCACAGGACATCCCAACGAGATCGTAAGGAAGGTCGTCAACAAGGCCGGCGTGAAGATCGATTCGCCCACCGGCGGCGTGATGGGGGAGAAGCCCATGTGGATGGAAGACGGCGAAAGGACGACTTTGATCAACACCAAGAAACTCTATCCCGGGCTCTACGCCTCCGGCATGGCGGCCAACAATGTCCAGGGCGGTTTCCGCATGGGGCCCATTTTCGGCGGTATGCTTAAAAGCGGCAAGAAAGTCGCCGATCTCGTGGAAGCGGATCTGAAGAAATGAAAATAGAAGACGGATTCGGACTTTATCTGGTGGTGACGAACCCTGTGGCAGGGTACGCCAAGTGCGCGGAGGCCGCCGTGAAATGCGGACTGCGCTTCGTGCAGCTCAGGATGAAGAACGCCCCGGAAGCGGAGATCCTGAGGGAAGCGAAGAATATGCGCGCGGCCACCAAAGGTACGAAGACGCTCTTCATCGTGAACGACGATCCGAAGCTCGCGGCGTTGGCCGAGGCCGACGGCGTGCATCTTGGGCAGGGCGACATGCCGATAGCCATCGCGCGCAAGCTCTACCCGGAGCTGGCGGTCTTCGGGCTCTCCACGCACAATATAAGCCAGGTTCGGGAAGCGGCGAGGCTTGCTCCCGACTACATCGGCGTGGGGCCAGTCTATGCCACTCCGACCAAAGCGATCCCCGACCCAACGCTGGGCTTGGAGGGTGCGGCTGAAATGATAAAAGCCGCGCCCTGCCCGGCGGTGGCGATAGGGGGCATTAATTGTGAAAACTTACCTTTAATAAAACGCGCCGGCGCCCGGAACTATTCCGTGGTGCGGGCCGTTTGCCAAAATAATGATCCGGAATCAGCCATAAGGAGGCTTATGGAGATCTGGGCAACCCAAAATTAAAAAGAGATGAAAAAAAGAACAAAGTACGTCTTCATCACGGGCGGCGTGGTGTCGAGCTTAGGGAAAGGCATTACGTCGGCAAGCCTTGCCCTTCTTTTGAAAAGCCGGGGCTACAACGTTTTCATGCAGAAGCTGGATCCTTACCTGAACATCGATCCCGGCACCATGAGCCCTTACCAGCACGGCGAAGTTTTCGTGACGGACGACGGAACGGAAGCGGACCTGGACCTCGGGCACTATGAGCGTTTCGCGGGCGTCACTTGCAGTAAAGCCTCCAACTATACCAGCGGAAAAATTTATTCCGCGGTCTTGCAGCGCGAGCGCCAGGGTGGATATCTGGGCGGCACCGTGCAGGTCATTCCGCATATCACCAACGAGATCAAGTCCGCTATCCGAAGCGCGGCCGGCCCTGAGGTGGACATAGTTCTTTGCGAGATCGGCGGCGTTTCCGGCGACATCGAGTCTCTGCCCTTTTTGGAAGCGGCACGCCAGTTCCGTTTTGAGGAAGGCCCCAACAACACCTGCTTCGTGCATTTAACGCTCGTTCCGTATTTGAGAGCTGCTGGCGAACTGAAGACCAAGCCAAGCCAGCAGTCCGTGGCGGTGCTGCGTTCCATCGGCATCATCCCGGACATCCTGGTATGCCGCACGGAAATGCCGATCCCCCAGGAGCACCGGGACAAGCTGGCGCTCTTCTGCAATGTAAGGAAAGAGCGCGTCATAGAGGAGCTGGACATCACCACCAGCGTTTATGCTATTCCCAAAGCTTTGAGCGAACAGCATCTGGACGAGGAAGTCTTAAAGCAGCTCGACCTTGAGATGAAACCCATTAAGCACACCTCCTGGGACGAACTGGTGAAAAGAGCCACGAAGCCGAAAACGGAATGCACCATTGCCCTGGTCGGGAAATACGTGGCCATAAAGGACGCTTACAAGAGCGTGCACGAGGCTTTCCAGCACGCCGGCATGGGCCATTACGCCAAGGTAAAGGTCAAATTCATCGAGGCCGAGGATTTGGAGAAGAGCACGCGTCCTCTGCAGGGCGTGGACGGCATATTGGTGCCCGGCGGCTTCGGCAGCCGCGGCGTTCCCGGAAAATGCATCGCCATCCGTTACGCCAGGGAGCACAAGATCCCCTTCCTCGGCATCTGCCTCGGCATGCAGTGCACGGTCATCGAGTTTGCCAGGAACGTCCTGAAATGGAAGGATGCCAATAGTACGGAATTCGACCCCAAGACCACGCATCCTGTCATCGACCTTATGGAAGAGCAGAAGAAGATCACCGACAAGGGCGGCACTATGAGACTTGGCGCTTACCCCTGCAAGCTGACGAAAGGTTCTGTAGCCGCGAAAGCCTACGGCAGCACGGAAATTTCCGAGCGCCACAGACACCGCTACGAGCTCAGCTATGACAGCGAGAGCTGCAAGGCGCTGGAGAAAGCCGGCCTCAAAGTCGTCGGCCTTTCCCCGGACAAGAAGCTGGTGGAAATGGTGGAGCTGCCCAACCATCCTTATTTCGTAGCCTGCCAGTTCCATCCGGAATTCAAGTCAAGGCCGACGAAGCCGCATCCTTTGTTTTTCAACCTGGTAAAAGAAGCCCTTCTTTACAAAAAGGCGAAGGAAAACAAGAAAAAATAAGCGTTTCATTTTAGGTTGAAATTTGTTAGAATGTACCCATCAAGGAGGTACTAACCTAAAATGAAAAACAAAACAAAATTTGTCTTCGTGACCGGCGGTGTAGTTTCCAGTCTGGGAAAGGGAATCACGTCGGCCAGTCTGGCCTGTTTACTTAAAAGCCGCGGGTACCGTGTCTTCATGCAGAAGCTCGATCCGTACCTGAACGTCTATCCGGGCATCATGAGTCCTTTCCAGCACGGCGAGGTCTTTTTGACCGACGACGGCACGGAAGCCGACCTCGACCTCGGCCACTATGAGCGCTTCGCAGGCGTCACCTGTACGAAATGCTCGAGCTACACTAGCGGCAAGATCTATTCCGCCGTGCTTCAGAGGGAAAGAGAGGGCGGATATCTGGGCGGCACCGTCCAGGTCATTCCGCACATCACCAACGAGATCAAAGCGTCCATCAGAAGCGCCGCGGGCCCCGACATCGACATCGTCCTTTGCGAGATCGGCGGCATCGCCGGCGACATTGAATCCCAGCCGTTCTTGGAAGCCGCGCGTCAATTCCGTTTTGAGGAAGGCCCGAACAACACCTGCTTCGTGCATTTGACGCTCGTTCCGTTCCTCAGGGCCGCCCAGGAACTGAAGACCAAGCCCAGCCAGCAGTCTGTTGCCGTGCTTCGCTCTATCGGCATCATCCCGGACGTTCTGGTCTGCAGGACGGAAGTGGAGCTCCCGCAGGAGCACAGGGACAAACTGGCGCTCTTCTGCAATGTCCGCCCGGAGCGAGTCATCGAGGAAAGGGACATTACGACGAGCGTTTACGCCATTCCCAGGGAACTGAGTAGGCAGCACCTCGACGAGGAAGTCTTAAAGCAGCTGAATCTGCCCCTGAGGCCGATCAGGCACACCAATTGGGATACGTTGGTTAGGAAGGCCACCCAGCCGAAAAAGAGCTGCACGGTCGCGCTGGTCAGCCGCTACGCTATCATAAAAGACGCCTACAAGAGCGTCTATGAATCGCTGCAGCACGCCGGCATGCAGTGCGACGCCAAGGTCATTACCAAAGTCGTGGAGCCCGAAGAACTCATGAGAAACGCTAAGAAAGCGCTCTCGGGAGTGGACGGCATCCTGGTCATGGGCAGCATGACCAACTACGGCGAGAAAGGCAAGAGCCTGGCGGCCAAATTCGCCAGGGAAAACAAGATCCCTTATTTCGGCATCTGCGCCGGTATGGAATGCGCCGCTATAGAATTCGCGGAGAATGTTCTGAAGATCAAGAACGCTTCGCTCTCCGACAAGGGCGAAGAAAGATCCGCCATCGGCATTATCGATGAGCAGAGGAGCGGCACCACCAAGCTCGGCGCCACCGACCTTATTGTCGAAAAGGGGACGAAAGCCTTCCAGCTCTACAAGGCGAGGAAGATCTCGGAACGTCATCGTCAGCGCTACGCCATGCTTTACGACAAAGCTTTGGCGGAAAAATTCGAGAAAGCCGGCCTGAAGGTCTCTGCTCTCTCGGCGGACGGCAAGTTTGTTGAACTTCTGGAAATGCCGGATCATCCCTTCTTCATGGCCTGCCAATATCATCCGGAATTCAAATCCCGCCCGACAACTCCGCATCCTCTTTTCAAAGCTTTCATAAAAACGACGCTTGATAAGAAGAAAAAATAATTGGATAGCCCCCGCCTCGCGCGGGGGCTTTTTTGTTGACTTTGATTCGTGATTTTTGATAATATAAATAACACTAACAACTGGAAAATTATATGAAGAAGATCACGTTTTTGGCAGTTTTACTGGCGTTGTTTGCTTCGCTATCCCTTGTCGCGGCCGACAGGGATTTCGACTCCATGGCTCCGGACCCCGACCACACTATGGGCAAGGGCTTGCTGAGAGGTCTTGCCAACGTTGGCTGCTCGCTTATCGAGCTGCCCGCCCGCACGACTTATTACTCCTGCCTCTACAGCTGGAATTACATCCCTTACGGCCTGCCGATGGGCATCATCGACGGCGCCAACTTTTCTGTGATCAGGGTGGTCGGCGGCGTCTTCGACCTTCTGGTCCTGGGAACCAATGCCCGCAACCATACGCTGTACACGATCTTCGAGATCCCCACGTGGCCTTGGGATTCGCCTTGGCTGCCGACCGAGGAGGAGCGCAAGGAGATAGAGTGGTGAGTTGACAGCAAAAGTCTCTTTTGCTAGAATACCAGCAGTTTATTAATTGAATAATAAGTTAATCTACCATAGATACGGAGGAAATATGCGCATCTTGGTTCTTTTGGCCATGGCTCTCGCTTTAGTCGGCTGCTCGACGACCGCTAAGGATACGCAGACGGCTATTCAGGATCTCTCTTACATCTATCCGGATGATGAGATCGTCCATGAGACCTACAAGACCGTAGAGAACGCCGAATGGCTCTTCACTACGGACGAGTACGCCGGTTGGGGCTACTAAGCCGAAGATGGATCTAAAATTCATAATTAAGACTCACTGCGCGTGCGCGGTGAGTCTTTGCTTTTTTATCGCTAGCCATATCTGTAGCGCGAGCGATGTTCACCCTGTGGGCGAAAAGCTGACCTACAAGGCTTACGCCGTCGGTTTCCTGCCGATTGGCACGGTCACGCAGGAAACTTTCACCAGCAATTTCGAAGGCCGCACGACTTACTGTTTCACCGGGCGCTGCTACGGCAATTACCTTGTTTACCTGGCTGACGTGCGTTTGGCAGCCCAGGTCGCCCGCTACAGCGGGGAATCGCTTTTTCACGATCTGGAGCAGTACGGCACGGAACGCCGCGGACGCAAGCTGCTTTTTGACCGCGAAAAAAATAAAATGACCTACACCAGGCTGGAAAAGGATAAGGTCACTTACAAGGTGCGCCGCGTCATAGACGCCGGTCACGACGTGGACGATATTTTCGGCGGCGCCTTCAAAGTCAGGGCCCGCCTTGGCTCCAATATCGGCGACTACACAGAAGTGAAGCTCGTCGAGACTGACAAGATATTCCACCTCAGGGTGGAAGTGGTCGAGAAGACGATCCTCCCCATAAAGGACGTCGGCAATTTTCATGCGATGAAAGTGGTCATAAAGCCCCTGAACCTCAAGAAAGAGGAAGTTTTCAAGGGGCTTCTCGAACTTGACAAGGATGTGACCATATATCTGGAAGAAAAGACCAAGACGCCTCTGCTCATATCCTCCACGGTTCCCTTCGGCTTCGTCAGGCCGAGGATAACCGTTTTGCTGCAAAATTGGGAGACGGTCCCGGGTTTTGAGCCCATGCCGGTCACGGAAGAAGAGCTCAAGGAATTTTCGGGGAAAAAATAAATGCTCACACGCGGCGAGTATCTGGCAGCCTGGCTCGTCGTCGCGCTGACGATAGCCTTTGGTTTCGTAAGGCTTGTTTCCAACGAAAAGGAAGATGAGAAAACGATAACCCTGCGTTTGGAGAGCCGCGAAACAATTCTTCTTGAGGAAAGCGAGCCGTGACTGACATTGACGCCCTTCTGATCCTGAACCACTTGCGCGTCGGGCCTATCTCGGCCAGAAGGCTTCTGGAATATTTCGGCTCGCCTGCGGAGATCTTCCGCTCTCTGCCAAAGGAGAAGAAGGCGCCGGAAATTGATTTCCTTTCCGGCGATTATTCCCAAAGGCTCACGAATTGGCAGAAGGAAGTCGATCTTGCCAAAGCCTGGGAAATAATCAAAAAAGAGAGAATCAGGCTGGTCACTTTCTACGATCCCGATTATCCTGAGCTTCTGAAGCAGATCTTCGACCATCCGCTGCTTTTTTACATGAAGGGTAAACTCTCAGCCAATGACAATGAAGCGCTGGCGATAGTGGGCTCCAGGGACGCCACGGAATATGGGCGCCACATCGCTTACCGCTGGGCCGCCAGGCTGGCTCAGGCGGGGATCCCGATCGTTTCCGGCATGGCGCTGGGAATAGACACCGCGGCTCATGAAGGCGCGCTTTCGGTAGGCGGACGAACGATCGCGCTTTTAGGCTACGGCTTCGGCTACGTTTATCCCAAAGGCAACGAAAGGCTCTTCGACGAGATCGCGGAAAAAGGCGCCGTCATAACGGAGTACGCCTGGCACAGGGCGATCGGCAAAGGCTCATTCCCGCTGCGCAACCGGCTCATCGCCGGCATGGCCAGGGCGACGCTCGTTGTCGAATCAAGGGAGAAGGGCGGGTCTCTGATCACGGCCCATTACGCCGCGGAATACAATCGCTCCGTTTACGCCGTGCCGGGCCCTGTGACGGCTCCGCTGTCAGCCGGCACGAACAATTTGATCAGGGAAGGCGCGACGCTTGTCACGAGCCCTGAGCAGATGATAGATGAGTTCGAGCTGATGTTCCAAACGCCGCCCCAGGACCTTTCCCTGGAAGCGCGGCAGAAGGATACCGAAGAAAAATTGGAAGGCCTGGAAAAAGCGATCTTTTCCGCTTTAATGGAACCGATGACGCCGGACATGATCTCGACCTTGCTGGACGAATCCATAGATAAAGTTTCCGCTTCTTTGGTATCATTGGAAATAAAGGGCTACGTTCTGGCTCTGCCAGGCCGGAAATACGTTCGCTCGGAGACTTAAATGCGACTCCTTTTTGCCATACAGAAACTGGATAAACGATTGGGCGGAGCCGAGCGCTTCACCACGAATCTTATAAAAAGCATGCTCAAAAGAGGGCATGACGTTACGATCGCCTGCTACTCCTGGGACAAGCAGTACGAGGAGCTGGGCATCAAATTCATAAAGATCCCTAAGATAGGTTTTTTTGGCGATCCGTGGGAAGAGTATTCCAAGAGCTTAAAGGAAGAAATAGAAAAACTGGAAGTTAAGCCAGACATTGTCTGCGGCCTAACCCAGATGTATCCCCAGGACGTTCACCGCTTCGCCGGCGGCATCTACGCCTACTGGCTGCCCAAGAAATATCCCAGGACCTGGTTCTTCCAGAAATTTATGCCGAGGAACCGCCGCATCCTTGAGTTTGAAAAGAAGATCTACGATCCCAAAAATCTCAAATATGCCGTGGCCATTTCCGAAATGGACAAAGCGCTTTTGAAAAAATACTACGCTTTCCCGGAAGAACGCATAATTACGATCTACAACGGCATCGACCAGACGGAATTTCACAATAACGGCAGGGAAGAAGCCAGGCAGAAATTAACGCAAGCCAACGCGATCGATCCAGCAAAACGCATCGTGCTTTTCTCGGCCAACAATTACAAAAGGAAAGGTCTTCCCGAAGCGGTCGAGGCGATTCTTAAAACAAAAGATCCTTCCCGCTTTGCGCTCGTAGTCATAGGCAAGCCCGACAAAGGCTTGAGAAGCGCGCTTAAAAGAAAAATTGGGGACAAATTCCAAACCGTCTGGCTCTCCCGCGTTGACGACCCGGCGGAATATTACCGCGGAGCGGACATCATGCTTTTCCCCACGCACTACGATTCTTTTGCGAACGTGACCGCCGAGGCCATGCTCTGCGGTCTGCCTTTGATCACCACAAAAGACGCTGGCGGATCAGAAATGGTAACGCCCGGCGTCAACGGGTTCGTTGTGGACGATAGCTCGAAAACGAAAGAAATGGCGGAAGCCCTTGATATCCTTCTGGACGGGAAAAAGCTCGAAAGTTTCTCCCAAAACGCCCCCAACACAGCCAAAAATCTGACCCTTGACCTCTGCGCCCAGAATTTTGAGGCGCTTTTCCAGAAAATCTTAGAAGAAAAAAATTAGTTTTTTTGCTAAAATTAACTGATGTTTTTAATCTCCTAGAAGAGGTCACTTATGAAAAATCATTTTTCCATGTTGCTGGCGCTTTTCGTTGCGCTTGCCGCTCTTTGCGCTTCGGCTTACGAAAGGGAACTGCTTAGTATTGGGTTCGAGTCCGGCGAAGGCTATGAACTTGGTTCCGTCATTGACCAGAACGGCTGGACGCACAAGGATCCCAGGTACAATCCGGACACTTCCAAGAATGAAGTCACGGACGGCATAGGTCCGGACGGCTCCCGGGCCCTGCATCTGGAGGGCAGCTCGAACTTCGTGGGACTGAATTTTGACCTCAGCACTATGGAGTTCGACAGGAATACGGAATATCTGGTCTGGTCTTTCAAACTGCAGCCTTTTGAGGATACGGAAGGCCGGGGCGGCATAGACGGCTACTATAAGCTCGGCGTGGACGACGGGGCCAGTCATTCCTACGGGCCGCCGTCGATCTTTGAGACCAAGAACTGGAACGGCGAGAGTTTCCGCGTTTACGGCTACGATCTGGTGGCGGGCGCGAACAAATGGTATATCCTGCCCTACGAGCACGAATACGAATACAACGATATTGCCGTGACTGTTGATATGGCCAAGTACCAGATCATCTCCTGGCAGGTGGGCAGCCTCGTGACCAATGTGTCGATGGCTTTCACGAGCCAGCAGAAGAAGGACCCCAACTGGATGTCCTTTGAACTGTACGGCAATATCGACGACATCAAGCTTACGGCGGTCTCGAAGCCGGCGCCTCCCGTGGCTAAGCTGGAGAC
>Ga0310690_10002459_pt1 | contig 30046 bp, 44 predicted proteins | sample AusTroGonzalo_MG_2_FD_207661 | JGI IMG/M metagenome (GOLD analysis project Ga0310690, IMG submission 207661) | Bovine rumen microbial communities from tropical cattle in Woodstock, Queensland, Australia - Gonzalo_04 (v2) (version 2) | ecosystem: Host-associated > Mammals > Digestive system >...
TTCTCCGCGAGGTCAAAAATTTAATCGATTGATGGGGGGGGATTCATTCCCCGACAGTTTCAATTTTCCCATTTTCAAATCTCCATCGTCTCTGTTTCGTTTCGAAATGCTCGGCGTTGTGACAATCAAAACACAAAGCCTCGAGATTATTGAAGCTCAAAGAGATATTCGGATCATGGACATTCTTCGAATTCAGATGAATCTTATGATGAACGAACCGAGCCGGAACATACAGACCTTTCTCGCGGCATCTCTCACAAAGATGATTCACTCTGTCAAGATATTGTTGCCGACAAGTCTTCCACTCTGCCGTCTTATAAAAAGATTCATCAATACTTCTCATAATTCTCAATTCAAAAAAGGAACCGTGATGGCTCACGGTTCCAAAAGACTAAACAATGGAGATTGCATATGGTGTGGGAAACAATTCAAAATCCCTACTATCATAATACGGCTTTTTATAGTGACATTCAATGACAATCATGAATATTTATTGTCGATATAGCATAACCAACAATATATAACCACTATAAGCACAAATGCAAGAATCCAAACTAAAATCATAATTCACCTCTCGGAATAAATGGGAATACCGCGTCGAGTGCCTGGATATGATACCGATACAAAGTCCGCTGTTCCGTATTCGTCAATTCTGAGATCGCAGACCACTTGAGCCGGTTGACATATCTTTCAGTTAAGATCGTGCGGAACACATATGATTCAACTTTGTCAATGACATTGACTGTCTCAAGATCATGATTGAACAGAATGATTTCTTTATTCTTGAGTTCATCCAAGAAATCCAGATACTCCGTCAACTTGTTTTCCTGAGAGTTGTCGTCATGATTGACCTGGCTCTCACGTCTCGAGAGCGGCTTTGTCATCCGATCGATTTCAGATTCAAGACGTTCGAGTCTCCGTCTCAGAGAATTGATATATATCGACTCTCCATAATTTCGGTTTAACCATTCTTTGGCTCTTTCTTCATTGTTCGTCATCTGCTATCTCCTTTCGGTAATGACATCTGACACATTTTGCAATCAAGTCAATAGTATTTTCAGAATTATCACAGCCATCGCACAATGCATGGTCGGGATTTGTAGTATGATTGCAACCGACATCAGATTCACAATGTTCGGTCCAAACTAGTTTCTCCCAGGATTTACAAGCACCTTTTTTCTGGTCACAAAGATAAATCTTTTTCATCAGGAACCTCCATTTCTTCACCACATCCGCCGCAAAAACTCGGTATATCACAAACCGGACAAACAAGATGATAATCACATTTTTGATGTTTAATGATGCATGTCCATACTCCTTTTTCTTCAATTACCCATCTATCCATGAAATCACCTCAATCCTCTAACTCTGTCACTCTGATATGAATCTGTGCATGATCATGTACGGAATATGCTTTCTCGACAACAAGTCTTGCAATCTGCGCATCATCATTCCAATAGTTCAATTGAGTCATGCAATCTTGTAACAATTTGACCAGATTATCGCAATCGGGTCTTGTGACCTTGTATTTGCCCTTTTTACGCTTGTCTTTTATCGGATAGAAAAATTCAAAGGTTGCGGCGACGGGAGCGATTAAAGGCCGTTCTGGCGCGTTTAAAGACAATATCTGAATATATGTCTCCCTTGCACTTTTCAAATCGGCACCTTCAAAAAATGTCCGGTTCCTGAAATTGGCTCTTTTCATCTGTGCTGTGCCTTTTGGAATCTGGTCCATGATCATATCAAATTCAATCTCTTTCATCACATCACTCCTTTACATAATAGCAATAATTGCTTGTCTGATATAAAACCTTGAATCCTGGATATCTCTGCATGAACAATTCATGAGTCAAATCATCTTGGATATGTTCCTCATATGGGTTTCCGTATATCGGCCCTTGCTTGTACCGATACGGAACCGCAACAATGACCTCATGAGAATGATTTCTTGCGTATTCGAGTTCTTTTTGAGCTGATTCAACAGTCATATGCTCGATGACATCTCCATAAATAACAACATCATACCAATCGAAAGCAACATAACGGACATCATCATTAATTACCTGACGATACTTTGATTTGAGATCGTGATTTCTGACATTCGGTTCCCAAATCTCAACGGCATCCATTTCGAATTTCCGATCAATAATGGCTCGCCATTTCCCATCACAGGCCCCAACATCAAGAATAGTTTTCCAATCTGGCCAATGAGCTTCGATATATGATTTGACAATATCTTTACCGATATCAAGACTACTCATTTTTTAATCTCCCACCTCTTTAACTCGCATATCCGCGCCACAGTTCGGACAAAACTCATAAAGTTTCCCCTTCATTCTGATTTCAGGCACATCTTCAAGCAAAGATGTGCGACAGTTCGTGCAATAAATACTGCCTTTGTCAAAATAATCTGTTTTCCCCCACTCCCACTCTCCGTGAGGTCGATCGGGTAACGGCAGAGCCTTTGTTTTTTCCTCCAATGCGTTTATGGCTTTCGTCATGGCTTCGATATAAAGTTCTTGTGTTATTTGTTTTGCATTACCTCTAGGAACGCTCAAATAAATTCGTGCTTTCTTCAAGAAATCAACTGCTTCTATATCTGTCACTTCTCGTCACCTTCTTTCGCCTTTAATCAGATACTTAATCACCCATTCTGTCATATTCATTCCGCTTTACCTTCTTTCATGAGTTTCGCGCCACAATGCGGGCAATAATTGTCATCTTGCAGTAAGCGATACGCTCCGAAGGAAAATTTCCATTTGCATTTCGTACACATCTGATATCCACCGCCAGTATAATCATCATCCTCATAAGATTCTAATGTTGCAGTAGATGGCTCATCTCCTTGTGATCGTTTGAACATCTTCCTTGCAAGTTCATACCCATTCAGATATGATTCTAGCTCGGCCTCGGAATTAAACTTCAGCTGAATCTTACACATTGACATCACCTTCTTTCATTCAAACAATCCTGGCAATAAATACTATTAATTTTGTAATCTCTACTATCGATGTCCTGTGGTACAAACCAATCAGCTTTCGGTTCATGATAGGCATTGATTTCAGCTAATACTTTGCCACATTTCTCACAATGGATAATTGCAGTATAATTACTCATTCTGATTCACCTCTTTTCAATTTGTAATCATAAACACCCTGGTCAATCAATTTGTTCATGATTCTTTTTGTCATGATCGGTGGGACCGACATACCACAGACATATGAAACATTAGTCAAAGACCAGTTTACAAAATCATAATCTTCTGGGAATGTCGAAGCATGAACAATATCATCAATAGAGACTCTTGCTAATTGTTCAATTCTATTAAGATCCCTTCCGGCTCTACAGGTCACAGTCGGCATAACAATATTACTCCAAACAAAAATCTGATTAAATCCAGACCTTGACTTATAGCCCAATCTTTTTTTTACATCAGCAATTGACGAATCTTCACGAATAGCCAACTTCATAAACTTGTATTTTTCAGTTTTTTTGGAAACTTTCTCATAATGAGAGGACATAATCTCTCCGTACAGAATTGGCGCATAATTAAAAGACATATCGAGAAAAAACGGATCGATTCCCAGATCATTCCTGATGGCCACAAAAAACACTCTGTGCCGCGTCTGAGGGATTCCCATCCTTTCGCCTTTACAAATCCAATGCTTGATCTTGTAGCCAGCTTCATGGAACCCCGAATAAATTCTCTGAACATAACTCCAAGCTTCACCGAAAATCAATCCTTCGACATTCTCCATGATGACTGTTTTTGGTCTGAGTTTCTTCACGGTATCGATAAAGATGAAAGACAGATCATCGAGAGTCTGTTTCGCCTGTCCCTCTCTAAACTTTTTCTCTTTGCCCCATGTCTCATCACGGAGTCCGGCCATTGAGAATGTCGTGCAAGGCGGAGAGCCGTCCAGAATATCCAGATCAAACAATTCTGCCGGTACCTGATCATTCGGCAATTTGTTGAACTCCCGAATATCCATCAGGAAATTATATTTCGGATTATGGTTCTTGACATAAATATCATTCATTCTCTTGTCGATTTCGACACATCCCAGGACCTCGCATCCTGCGAGCTTATATCCCATGGTCGAACCGCCGCCGCAAGCGAAGCATGAAAAGACCTTGAGTCCGTTCTTTTCTTTCGGATAATCGGCAAAAGACCATTTCCAATCAGTCGATTCAAAGACCTTGAATTTGTCTTTCTCCTCATTACCGAGCAAATCAAATATGTTCATCTGTTCCATTGTCAGTCTTCTCCTCTTTCAAATTAAGATATTGTATAAACTCATCAAAAATAACCAGAATGCTTTCGATGGTGTCCGGTGGTACCAAGAAAAACATATAGTTATTTTCCGAATCAAGGACCTCTTTTTTGGTGTCCGTGATCCACTTTTTCAATTCATCTTTCGGTCTCATTTTTCACCTCCAAAATGTCAAAAGAGTTAGAGTTTGAATCAGCCGTCTCAAGTCGGAAAGCGCGCCTCAAAGGGCGCTTTTCGTCTTGCGACTGATTCGGTCCCATTTTCCTACTTTTTTAATAAGGTGGAAAATCTATATATATATACTGTTTCCACCTTATTTTCCACCTTATTTTCCACCTTATTTTCCATCTTCAAATTATGTCATTTATGTCGAAATCATGACTTTTTTCGTCTTTTCGCCATTGGATTTTTGTGAAATTTCCCGCCCCTGAACCGCCGATAATAACCTCATATTTTTCAGAATCTTTCAAACGATTTTTAATGGTCTTAACAGAGATTCCGAGCCGCTCCGCGGCCTCTGAATATGTGGCAAACCCGCGAGTCATAATCAGACTGTCAAGAGTGATCTCGAGAGCCGATGATTTCATCTGTTTACGCTCGGGAGTTTCCTTCTTGAACTGGGCCTGAATGTGAGACTCTGGTTCAGCTCCTGCAAGAAGCCCGTCAGAATCCAGATAATGAAGTGGCCACGAAAAGAACAAATCGATCGGTTCCTGTGATGGGAATTCTCTGAGAGTCGTCTCCATTCTCCACGCAGTAGTCTTAGATTCAAATGAATACCAATCGGCGTCAATGGTCTTTTCGAGCTGTTTAAACTTCTGTTCGCCAAAATGCCTCAACACGAAATCCGCTAGCCAGCCGGAGGATTGACGTTCACTAATATTCGTTTTCTTTTTCCATCCTGGAAGATTCGAATCGAGGAACTGAGTCCAAGCATCGATCTTGAATGATTCACGAATGAGAGTCTTGGTTTCTTTGTCAAGTTCCAGTTGTACAAGGTCAAGAATCGCGTCTGCATCTCTGGAGAACACACCTGAGCCGCTCGCACGGTCTGCCGCTTTTTTAAAACCCTGGTCACCTTTGGAGTGATGCTGGACATAGACGACCGATGAGCCTGTCATGCTCGCTATTTTGTCGAGCTGGTTGCAGAACCGAGAAACATCACGAGCGTCGTTCTCTGATCCGTCGTTGACCTTGTAGATCGGATCAATGATGATCATGGCGAACGGCTCCGCGTCGAGTTTTGATGATTCGTTGATCTCAGCAACCAAGGCTCCGACCATTTTTCCGAGCGGGACCGATTGGCCACGGAGATGAAGCATCTGAAAATTGTCCTCATACATCTCAGGTGTCAGCTCAAGAGCGCTGGCAACGTCTGTCACTCGGTTGATAAAAGAATTCGAATCAATCTCAAGATTGAGATACAAGACTTTTCCTTTTCTGCAAGGGAACCCGATGAACTCTGTTCCGGCCGCGACGGAGAGCGCGAGTTCGATCATAAAGAAAGATTTCCCCGCTTTGCTTGCTCCTGATATCATCATCTTGTGTCCTTGCCTCAGAATCCCCGAGACCAGTTCAGGAGCCATTTGCGGTCGCTCCCGAAACTGATTCATTTTGGTGATCTTCGGAAGAACAACGCCCTCTGACATCTGCTTCAAGAGTTTTTTCTTCTCTTCATCAAGAGCGAGCTGGGCATCGATTCTGATTCGGTCCATATCGGGGATAACAGGAGGCATGACCATTTCGGTCATGACCTCCATGTTTTTTGTCTCTGATTCGACAGTTGTTCCGATTACTGAATCCCAATCCATCATATCACTCCCAGGGTAACGGTTCCTCTTCATGCGCTTCATGAACTTCATCAACTTTGTCGATATATGCTCTTACGCGGTTATTCTTCTTTGGCTGACCGTCGTTTCCGACATACTCATTGACTTCTATATCGGCCTTACCTTTCGCACCGAGGACCTTAGTCCAGTCCATCTTAAATGCGACACCAGTCTTTTTCTGACCGATAGACTTGAAAAATGAACACAATTTCCATTCGACTTGAGCAGACAATAAAAGATTCTCTTTGATGACCGTCGTACCTTGTGGTGCGGTTATGGTCAATTCAAGAGCGGCTTTCGGACACGGCTCAATCTTGGTCGATCCGTCAAACCATTCTTTTTCGAACTTAGTGACGGTAAAATCATAGATTCCCTCCGGCAATAAAACAAACTGACTTTCATTCTGAATAACATCATCCCAATTCATGATTTCTTCCCTCCGTTTTTAATGAAAAATTTGAATCTGTCCCACTTTGCAATCAAGTTATTTTCGATGTAATCATCAGGAATTTCATCGAGTTTACTGTATTTCCCACCGAGCGCCTCGAGAACCTTTTTCTCTGAAATCTTGTCATTCTTCATGAGCGCTCGGAGCGCATCTTTCATATTCATTGGTTCATCTGGAACCACGGACTCGATGTCGAATGGCTGATCATTCTGATTACCCATCAACGAACCTGCAGGCACACCGAAATCAATCTCGGCTTTTGGCGCGGAGTATAATTGATAGATCGAATCATAAGAGAGCGGCAATTCTTCCGCAAGATTGAATCTGTTCTTAGCATCCCAACAAGAATGATGAGTCGTGTACATGACTCGTTCTCCACCTTGAGCCTTTTTCTTACGGTCCGGTCCTTCACCTGAAACAATGACTGTTGTTTTGTAGTTACAAAACAATAACAAGTCAGCCCATTCCTTGACCAATGGTGCGGACCTCTTTGTCAGCTTGAGTTCCCACCGATCATATGCGCCCATTTCATCAGGTTGTTCGAACTTTGTTATTTTGGCATGAGCCAATAATGTGACATTGAGTCCGGCAAAGATAGCGGCATCACATTTCTCGAGGAAACGTTTCATTTCCTCTGCAACATAAGTATAACCTTTAGAATAACCGAAAGACTCGATTCCGTCTTTCCCGTATTTCTTGCAGACCTGTTTCGTGATCAGAAGTTCCAGAGCATCGACCGTATCAAAAACGATGGTCTCGATCCCGAGTTCTTTTCTTCTGTTGATGATCTCCGTGAAATCGGCCATGATCTCGTTAAAATCCTCGAATGGTTTCGAGATTGGTCTTGTTCTCTGGACCGCAAGTCTCGCTGTTCCGCATTCGATATCAAAGAAAATCGCTTTCGGCATCTTTGATGCGAGAGTTGATTTACCGATACCCTCGGCGCCGTATATTACGGCTTTTATTGGAGTATTTTCAACCCCGTTTGAAATTTCTATCATAGCAACCTCCTATTTTTTATGAAAATTCTGATGAATAGCCAAGATTCATGACTTGTTCTTCAAGAACAAAATTATCATGATTGACTTCAACTTTGGCATCGTTTTTGATTCTCTCAAGCCTTTTGTCAAAGCAAGCCTCACAAAGATACTTTCCGTCAAGTTCATAAGCATCCTGGCCGATCTCAATAGTTGTGCCGCAATCGTCACAACGGATGAAATTGTAACTCTTAATCATATTTCACCTCCCTTTCTGACATTAATATAAACGAGTCTGAAATCGCCCTCGCCTTTTCGGCACCTCATCTTAATATCTCGGTCCGCTTTAACACCAAGAATCAAAGCGAGTTCTTTTGCCGAATCCGCAAGTGCAATGGGAAACTCATATCGGTCATGTGATACCTTCATGTAGATTTCTTGTTTCATTTTTCGTCATTCGGAAATTCAAGCGGTTTATCATCATCAACAACATTCATCTTGAATTGTTCATTAAACCGATTATTGAATGCACGAATCGATGATTGAATCTTCTCGAACAATAAGTTTTCCGTTGTTTTCCGTAAATCCTCTTTCCTCATCATCTGAGAAAGAATAATGATCAGCTCAGATTGTTTATCGATTACTCTGTGCAATTCTTCAAGTTTCGAATTACAAGAGCCAGTCAAAACAATGATCGCAAGAATAAGAGCGACATTTGCAAGAACACTAATAATCGAAAGCAAAAAATAAATTTTCTCCATTTTATCTCCTTTCATGGTCGGGTGATCGGCTCAATCTCCGATATCCGATACCAATTGATTTCCTTTTTTTCTAATAGCCAATGAGGAATATAAATCAAAAACTCACCAGTGACGCGATTTCTCTTAATATTGATGATAGACTTAGGAAGATATTCCGTCCGATCATCATAACCAGTCAGACTCGGTCCCTGAACCGTGATTTTAATTGCACCTTTAGTCTGATTGATTTCTTTCATTTTACCGACATAAATCATTTATCCCTCCACAATATCATCAATAGTGCAATCAAGGACATTTGCAATCTTGACAAGACTTTCGAACTTCGAAAAAGTTCGGTTTCCGTTCTCCCAACTAGCAATAGTCTGATACGGAATACCTGTCTTTTCCGAAAGTTCGGCTCTTGACATTCCTTTTGCGGTTCTCATCTGTTCAAGTTTGTTCAACCATATCACCTCCCTCCGTAAGATTCCATTACATCAGAAATCATCTTTCTGATATCATCTTCACCATTCAAGAATACACCGTATTCATCGGCATTATCACGGACGATCATATCAACGAGATTCTCATTGAAATCCTCACCATCATCGACAAGAAAACAAATGGTCTCAAGACAAACATTGATAAAAAGATTCCATTCTGTCTGAACTAAAGTCTCATAATTCATGATGCACCTCCTATTAGCAATACCATACATAAACTTCATGATATCCACGGACACAAGTTGAACATTCAACGAATCTGATCTCGTTGTAGCCCTCTTCGAAAAGCTTATCAAAAGCCTCATTCGTGGACTCTCTGAATCCTAAATGATGCCATTTATACTTTTTCGGAACATCATTCCCGTTCCACATGACAGATTGCCAAGCACCGAGATTCGTTTTGACGGTTCTGCCATTGATGAGAAATTTCTGCATCGGCTTGCCTCTCTCATCTCTCATCTCTCTTACTAACATTGCGGTTTCCATTGTCTTTGTCATTGTTCTTACCTCCATTATGCGTTTTCAATCTCCAATTCGTTTATCTTGATTTAATTATACATCTGCATAATCATATTGTCAACACATTTGCATAAATTATTTTCAAAAAAAGAAACCGCCTGTCGGGGGTAATGACAGACGGTCCCTTCGTGATATGATGTTCGTTCCGAAGAACGGAACAACCTTTGTTTTTGATGAATTACATTCTATTCATCAAACAGACGGTTTTTTGCACAAAAAAAAGGGCAGTATACGTTGATATACTGTCCTTTGAATGAGATATACTGAGCTTATTGCTCAATGCTTTCTATGTGTCTTTTGAAAGTCCTGATGACAGTTTTTGTTCTTGTCTCAGATAATTTATACTTAGTCGCAACCTGAAAAATAGTCATTCCATGAATCAATCTGTCTCGAATAATCTTCTTATTTCTTGTCGCGTTTCTACCGATCACCCATTCATTTATTAAATATTCGAGTTCACTCTTAGGATATTTTTTCATAAATCACCAACTTTTTTATATCTTTGTTTTATTCAAAACAGCTTCATCTCTTTTCCACTCCTCAGATTTTTCAAACTCGATCACGGTCATCGCGCGTCCGTTCTTTGGGATATAATCGAGCCAGAACTTGAAACCGTCTTTATCCGGCTCACGGTTAAAGAAAACCGCATACAGGATCGTCAGAAACTCTGAGTCATTGAGTTGTCTGTTCACGAACTCTGGACCTGTCAAGAACTCAAGGATCACTTGTGATGGAGTCATGATATCATTTATCAACTGACCGCGCCAGAAATCAAGGCCCTCGCGTTCCGGTTCGCGCTCGAGAATCTCCCGATATAACCGAGTGACAAAATCTCCGATTGTTTCATAATCGAAGAACGGACAATAACCCCATATTTCGAACCCGCGGTCTTTGATTTTTGACTGGACTACGCCAAAGGCATGACCTTTTGCCTCAATACATACTCCATTACCGATATAAACAGCGACATGCTTTTCTTTCCAGACGATCAATCCTGGCATCTCTGGAATCGTTTCAATTGGGCCGCTCTCCGTGCAAAGTTCAATCATCTGGTTTGCGGAAACGTCTGTCTTCGGATCGTATTTCGGACTAGAAGAAAAAGTCTCTGACCACATGGCACCTTTAATGAGTCCAACACAGTCATGAACACGTTTTCCGAATTGTTCACGGAAAGATTGTTCCGTCCATTTTGCAGGCGGGTACTGTGTTTTATACTGCGCCTTTTTTTCAAGGAACAATTTTTCCGATGCGATCTGACCGAATGTCCCGTACCAGTATGGACGGCCGAGCTGGGAGTAACAATATTCAACCAAGAATTTATTTTGTTTCATTTTTCTTATCCCCCTTTTCATCAATTTCCTGTTTTGCTCCTGTGAGAATCTTCTTGATCCACTTCGGCAAACTCTTGTTGTTCGTTTTCATAATATTCTCGGCGATGCTGATCGATTCATTTAGAATGATGTAAACGCCGACAATGGAGCCGAACAGCAAAGACCTTTCGAATGGCAGTGTGATCTTGACTACATCGAGAAGAAGCGGAAAAGCGAGATCAAGGAAGAAAGCAAACGCCATAGAGAACAGAAGAATCATCTTTTTCCAGAATCCTTTTGTGCCGCGAGCGCTCGTGATAGGAACACCCGTCGCAACACTACGGATCAATCCAGATATGATATCAAGACAGATCGCCACAGCGACCAGGATGATCAAGATAATATATTGCTCTGCCATAGTTGCAATCAAGCCGACGGCGCCGGAGATAGCCAGGAGTGTTTTGTTAATGTGTTCCATATCACTCACCTCCTTACAAGACCGTCATTGAGTATTCGATTCGCATCGACATCGTTGGCGTCTTTTCGACCTGTTCTTCGAGATTGTTTATTGTCGCTAGATAGAAATTCGAATAACAGAATCCGCTTCGTGTATATCTCTTTGCAAGCGGCGAGAAAGATGAGAACATCATCGCCGGATAGCAGTTCTCAGGTGAGTAAACGATTCCGTCAGGATCGAACGCATCGGATGAATGTCCATTCGGTCGACTAGGCAACCCGCAATGATAAAATTTCGAACCGTTCAGCAAATAGGCCTGATACTCATCATTCATGAGATACAGTCTTCGGCCGAGCTTTACTGTATTCGGTGACCAGAATTGAGAGCCGCGGTTCGGCGCCGATTTCATAGTGAATACCCCGTTCGGATTCGCCGGATTACCCACAATCGTTGAATCAATCAATTCAAAGTCGGAACTCAAAGCATCCCTTGTGACTTTTACCCATATCATACCGTTAAACAAAGACTCGGTTCCGCTTCCTGTCCAAGCTTGAACGCTTGCATAAACTGGGATCATTCCATCATCAAACGGAAGTCCGTTGATTGCAAGCCACGGAGCGGACGAGAGAGAGCCGAAAATATAAAGCTGGGCGATGATATCTGTATATGTTTTGGAGTAGAGATTGGCAAAGAACCGGCAGAGATTCTCTTGAATCTTGTATGTGGAAGAAGTCATCTCAAAAGTTGACTTGCTGATCTTGTATTGCTTAACAAACGTTGCGACGCCGCGAATCTCACTCTCGTCACCAGACTGAACCATCGAAAAGACTCTGACAAGGTACACATAATCGTCATCGTCACATATGATATACTGTCTCAGATCATTTGAGGTCGGCACATTCTCAAGGATCGTGTATCTTTCAACTTCCTGATACTCGCCCGCTTCGGTCTGCAAAGAAGTACACAAGAAAACGTGTTCGACCTTCAAGATATACAGATTACAGGTTTCCAAGCTGGAATTATACTCGACAGCTACGGAATATCCGTATCGCGGATTAGTGACATCGATCCAGAGCGGACGACGTGACGCGGCTTTGACTGTCCATGAATTACCCGTGTTTTGTGTGTTTTCATCTGCGAACATGAAAGCGTTCGATGAGAGATTCGAAACTGTATCGATCGGAGATAGTGTCTCGCCCTCGATTGGTTTCAACCCCATGTTGCCGCAGACACCACTAGTTAATGCTAGACTGCCAATTTTTCCATTACCTTGAAGAGTTTGCCACTCCCACACCTTAGTAAAAGAATTGAAACTCGATGAGCTTGCAATAGCATTCGGGTTTCCACGGTATGGATTCAAAGTCGAATGTGCTTCGTCTCCGGCGCACGCCGTCATTGAAATTTCGTCCTCGTTAGGACAATAGATATCGTTTGCGCTAGGATTCGTGAACGCATCTTTGAAACACAGGATGCCGCTCAACATCTTCTCAAGAGGGAGTAAAGTCGAGATATCGGCATTGCTCATAAAGTTCTTGCCATAAATCCGATTCACGGCATTGGTCACAAGATTCTTGTGTTCAATCATCTCTGTCTTGCCCGTCTGTTCATCTTTGAGAATGATCTTGGCTTTTCCTTCGATCATGGCGCCAGCTCTGAGCGCATCGGCCAGGCCGCTCGGTGACATCTTGTCTGATTGTTTAATTAACATCGTTATTGCCTCCTTATGGATTGTAGTTCGAGAGTTTTTCGATAATAGATGCGTAGTTACTCCATACACTTGCGGCCTTATACGTATTCACGGCATCGTCAGGCACATAGATGTGTGTCGGCGCTGTTCCGAGAGTCGTTGTCAGCGCTGGCGGCGTCGACCGATTTACGATCAAGTTCGTGCAAGATGTTCCGTTTAACATATTCGCCGAAATAGATGTGCAATCTGATCCGATCTTGAGTGTTACTAACGTGTTCTGACTTCCAGCAAAAGCATACTGGCCGATTGTAACCACGTTAGATATATCAATTTCCTCTATGTACCAGTTCATTCCGCTTGTCGTTGAGCGGAAAGCATTCTGTCCCAAAGATGTGACCGAATGAATATCGACCACAAGTTTGTTCGACGCACTCGTATTCGTTCGCATATTTCGAAACGCCGCGGCTCCGATAGACGTACAGAGCGGAAGATTGATTGACGTTAAAGCCGTTGAAGCGTCTTGGTGTATAGCCTCAAAAGCTGACTCCCCGACAGATGTACATAACGGAAGATTGATTGATTTGATATTTCGACCGTTATAGAAAGTGAAAGCTCCAACGTCCGTGATGTTTGCAAGACTGATGTGACCGACATTTCTGTTGTAATAGAACATATATTGCGGAATCTTTGTCGAAAGCGTGTGAATTTCTGCATCCGTCAAGTCAAAGATAACAGGCGACGAGGACGATCCCGCCGCCGCTAGTGCCATAAGGTCTGCAAAGTTCGTTCCAGTCCCGCCGCCACTACATTTATACCAAGCCATCATGATACCCTCACTTTCACTCCTAAGTCAGCCTGTAACGCCGCAAACGTCAGCGTCACACTTCCTGTCGATACGGCTAAGTTTGTCGGATTAATACCGAACATGTCCGTGTATACGTCTATTGTACTGCTAGTCGTTATCGAAGCGTCAGAGATAGTCAGAGACGTATTCCCTGCCGTCAGCGTTCCTGTCAAATCCGTATATCCGAGCTTTTTTGATAAAAGCGTCATCATTTGCGCGTTCTCGTTATTAAAAGGAAAATCAGGAATAGCCGGCGACACCTCTTGAAGCGAAATAGCTTGTAAAAAACTATCTGTTGATGTATCGGACCTTAGCAATTGTATAGAAAGACTATCGGCAGACAAATTTAGTCGATAGATTGTAAAATTCACTCCGCCAAGAGTAAACGATACTTGTATTTGTGGCAACTGACCGGCTACAAGCTCTATTTCATGATAGAAAACGCCTTGCGATCCGACCTTGATAATCATTTTTAAGATATGGTTTTTTGACGTATCAAAAGTCATATAATAGCCAGGAACACAACCAATTTCTAAATTAGTATACAAATTCTCGTTGATAATAAACCCGTTCCACGCCGCAAACGGCATACTCGTAGTAAAGTTCGGCGGCACAAACTTGCCGCGGAGATCGTCGCCGCCAAAAATAAGATTTGGCGCTTCTTGCGATCCTCCGCCGCCACCTGTGCCATTCTCCCACTTTTGCGCCGTGGCGTTGTACTTCAATACGTCTCCATTTGACGGCGTAGTGATATCAACATCGGTCAAGTCATCAAGCGCAGAAGCGCCACCGCCACCAGTCGCAGAAATAACATCGTTGGAAATGCTGATTCCTGATCCTGCCGTAAGTGTGTTCTGTTTACCGCTCAACTCGCTACTGATTTTGCTACTACTCCACGTCTTATCCAAAGCCGTTGTCGTATCGTCAATGACTGCGCCTCCTCCGCCTCCGCCTGTCGCTGAGATCACATCATTAACGATCGTGATTCCCGAGCCGGCTGTCAATGTGTTCTGCTTCTCGTTGAATCCGGCCGCGATTCGACTTTCGAGGTTGTTCATGTTCACGCTGTCCAGAACATCACCTGCCTCGTAGATGGTACCTTCATTTCTGTTTACAGATACAACCTCTTGAGTCAGATCATCATGAGTGATCGTCCGGCGATTCGGATATTCGACCAGTCTGTCTTTCCATTGTTTACTAACGTAAGCCATTTTTCAACCTCCCTATATAAAAGTAAATCTCTTCGTTTAATTCAGCCGGAGTCAGCATTCTTTCCCTGAAATCATGATACACTAATTCCTTGTCTTTGTATATTTCCAGCTCGAGTGTCCGCATATTCTGTAAAGCCTTATAAATACCTAAACTTGAACCGATAATCATAGCAACCACCCCTGTCCGACATGAGTTTCACCGACGTATGTCACAGCGTCGATGTGTTCAAGAATGATATTGATGGTTTCGTTGCCCATCAACGGCACAAGTAAACCGTCAATGCCGACCTCATTCATAGTCTCAGACTCTTCAATCTCTGCGACTTGGATAAGATCAACATCGAACTCCTCGGAATCAAATTGCGCGACAGCCATTCCACCAAGGAAAACGACATTCATTTCATCGCTAGCAAACAAAATGCCAGCGAAATTGACCATATCCGTGATACCACGGCCCCACAAGTAAGAACGTATTTTATATTCAGCGATATTGAATGACGGAGGCGTCGTATCGATTACGGGATCGGGCAATTCGCCACCGTTGTTGATATAATCTTCAATCGCGATAATCCGCGCCGTCTGGCGTCTGTCATCTGTTTCAAAATACTGAGCCTTGGCATAGACTCGAAGCAAAACGACATCATTCTTGGAAAAGAAATAGTTCTGATCAACAGTCACAAGATTGTGACCGCGATCAATCTGATCCGTGAAGACATCTCCGTCATCGCCATTTATATTAAACTTGATCGATATATCTCCGTCTAGTGTGGACTCAATCGGAAGCATGAGATTAATCATGACATGACTGTCAGCAACAGAGCCGAATTTATACCTAGATACCTCAACCCACTCATCAGAGCCGATATCCAAAGCCTCGGAGTTCGTGTATGAAATGGAGATCATGGATGACGCGGCACCTGGGGCCGTTCCTCCTGATCCACCTCCGCCGGACGCGGAAGAGCTTCCGATCTTCTCGTTTGCTCCATACCCTTTTATTGTCATTCCTTTTCCGAATCGGAAATTGATATATTGAATGACCGATACCGCCGAGCCGCCGTTCCTGATGCTTGTATTCAAGATATGATCGCCCAGCTCGAACCGAGGATCACAATGAGTCGTTAGTTGCATCGGATAAAACTGATATGTTCTCAGCTTTTCAACCAAGGATTGACAAGCATAATTCTGATATCCGTATTCAAATTGAAGGAACGGATTCTTTCCGAGTTCGTATACTCGCCCTGGCTCGAGAGAATATGTGTTGTGATAGTATTCAAGGCCATCATCGATGTGCGTCAATGTCAATTCCTGATAGTTCACGCAGAAGTCCGAGAATTTCGCACTTGAGCGCGTAGACGGGAAAAATGTCTCATCGATATCATCCTCATATGATCCATAGTCTTTTATCATGAGTTTATTGTCGCGTGTAAAATACGCGAATCCACCGACAATCTGTGCAAGCCAATAAACAAGATCACGACAGGTTGCACAATCGTTCTCAATGTAAAGATCATAGATCAACGCTTGATTGATAAAATGATCGGCAACATAAGCCGCATTGAATCCAAGCTGAACATTACAATTGATTGCAATCCTCGAAATCAACTCGAACCATGTACCAGTCAAGGAAATCGACTCAAAAGTCTTGTCAAGTTTACTCATTCCATCATAAGCCGTGATGACTACACCTTCACTAGAGTGATCTGCTTCCATGATATAAAATGTACCAAGCGGAATACTTTCCCACTCATCATCGACCAAAATATCAAAAAACGGATTGATTTCCGTGTTGTACAATTCTCCACGGAGATTGGCAATGATAGAACGGTTTATAAGAGTGAACTTTAGCTGTCCGACATAGACTCCACCAATGGTGAAGTCCGTCGGATCGGATGATTGAAGCGTTAAAGAGAAAGTATCAGCTTGAATATCATCAGACGTAAAAGCGATATCATCAATAGTGCCGCTCAATCTGGTCTTTCTCACATCTGATGCCAGAGCTTCGGCAATGTTTTGATTGACAATGAGCATGTCATACCTCCTCAAAAGTCATTGAAATCGTCCATAATCCATCGGTATTATCAACAACATGTGAACCATCAAACAAGTCACAGCTTGTCATTCTCGGTCTGCATTTAAATGGCAATTCAGTTGATCCAATACCCAAAAAGATAGTCGATTCATCTGCTAAGTCCTCGAGTTTCTTTTTCCATCTCGAGGACACATGAAAAGCGCAAGTGACTGTCCGTTTCTGGAGACGGATAATATCAACAATATCCGTCCCAGCTTCACTCGTAATAACATTCTCACGATTTTTCTTTTTGATTTTGATTGGAGATGTCGGTGTTGGTAACCGTTCACCATCAGCAATGAGATAATTTCTTCCTAGCATAGATTATCGCCTCCCGCTTATATAATCAGCAGACCGAGTTGCTTTGACGACTGTGTTCTCAATCTTTTCATCACCAATAAATACGGAGACAGATGTTGTTGTTTCTGCCTCAGCCAAAGAATTCAACCCTCTGTTTAATCCTGAGAGTTGCTCGGAATAGTCCGGCGTCATTCCTGTTTCGATTGTCTGTGCCGCAAGATTCAAAGCCGCTTCAAGAGTCGGCAACTCGGACTCAATACCTTTTGCGAATAGATCGATCATGTCAGGACCAGACTTATCAAAGTCCTTAAGAGGGCCTTTGTCCGGTACAGAGAATCCTAAGAAATCAGCGATTCCAGAAGCGACATCTTTGACAGTTGACCATAAGCTATCAAGCATCGAGTCAATACCAGATATCAAACCAGCAATAATATCTGCACCCCAACCAACAGCATCGGCACCGAGATCAAGGAATATTTTCACAAAAGCACTACCTATTTCTGGAGCCAATTCAAAAATCGCTTTTCCGATCATAATCATCATATCCAGCAAAAATGGTGCCAATGTCTCGACAATGGTTGAGATTGTACCAGAGTCAAGAAGTGCCTCGAATAACATCGTGCCGACTTCCGTAATCAATGGCGCCAGGATTTCAATAGCCTGGCAAATAGCTTCGACTAATTTCGGTATTTCTTCCATCAATTGAGGCATCGCATCCGCAATACCTTTTGCCAGAGCAAGAATCAACAATATTGCGGCATTGATAAAAGCATTCAATGTCTCAGGTTTCGTCAATGCATCGATGATTGTAGTAATTGCATCTGCAATGGCCGGAGCCAGTCGAGGGATAGCTGTCGCAAGACCATTTATGATCGATACAATGATCGTCACTCCGATATCAATCAGCTCCTCACCATGCTCATCGATAAATCTCAAAAACATCTCGATGATTTGTGTGATCGCATCTGTAATTTTACCTATACTTTCTGGAGAAAGAAGTGTATCGGCAATAGTTTCAATAATAGAAAAAAGACCATCAAGAATCTCAGGTAAATTATCAAGAATCGACTGTAATATCGTCTGAATTAAGTCATTCGTGATACTGATCCATTTAGGAAGATTTTTCATAATTGAGTTGATCGCTTGGGGAATGATGGTTTGAATCACCGATCCGATTTTCTCGATGTCTCCGTCAGCCTCTGCGACACCCTTTGAAAACTGGCCAAGTAAATTGACACCATCAGTCGCGAGTTCTGTCAGAAGTGGCAAGAATATAAGACCGAATCCGTTTTTCAAAGATACGAGTCCATTATCCAGCAACCTCAACTGATCATCGAACGCCTGATAGCTATCGAGTACTTTCTGATCAAGAATGTACCCACTTTCATCGGCCATCTGTGCGAATTTCTTCATTCCGTCCGAACCAGCCAGAATCAATGGGTTGAGTTCCTTAGCCGACTTTCCGAGCAAGGTCATGGCTAACAAATCGCGTTCGGCACCTGATTCCATTTGGCTCAATCCGTCGATGACATCCCAAAACACATCAGCCGAATTCCTGAGATTTCCGTTTGCGTCTTTAATATCAACGCCAAGTTTTTTGTAAGCCTCGGCCGTGTCGTTCGTCTTATCCTCTGTTGCTTTTGCGGCTGTCGACATCGCTTTCAGATTCTTCGTCATCGAGCCGGAAATAGTGTCAAGGCTGACATCGACTAATTCCGCGGCGAATTGTAATTCTTGGACTTCCTTGGTTGTTAGTCCAGTTTTCTTCGCAATAGTGTTTACGGTGTCGGCATATCGACCGCCTTCTTTCGTATATCCGGCAAGCTGTTTCTCAAGATCGCTGATAGTTTCAACGCCAGTTTTTGCGGCTTCATATAAAGTCGTTCCAATCGCTTCCGCGGTTTCCAGAACAGCATCGGCAATAGACTCGAATACCGCGATTCCTGTCTTGGCGATCTCATAAAGAGCCGTCAGTCCGGCTGTCGCGATGGCCATCGGATTTGAAAGCGCATCCATTGCCGAACCAAATAAATCAATCTTGACAGACGAATCCTGCATCTGTTCGCCAGTCTGCTCGGATTGGTCTCCGAGCTGGTCAATCTGTTCGGTCGTCTCTGGATCGCCAACATTCTCCATCGCTTCGGCCGTCTGCGTCGCTTCTGCCTGGAGTTCATTCAAAGAATGTTCCGTCTTGACAATCTCAGCGGAAAGCTGGGCATATTGTTCCTTTGTGACAGTACCTTCCTCGAGTCCTTTTGCCGCATCCTCTGCGACCTGTTTTAAAATGTCGAGTTCTTTTTCCGTATCGGAAATAGCAGACGTCAACAAGTCTTGTTTCTGTGCAAGAAGTTCTACGTTTGACGGATCAAGTTTTAACGCCTTGTCAAGGTCTTTCATCGCGTTCGTTGTCTTCGAAACAGATGAATTAACTTCTTTCAATGATTTCGTTAATCCTGATGTATTCCCCTCAATCGCCAGAGTGATTCCGACTATCTTTCCGCCTGCCATGAACAAACCTCCTAACCGAACATCTCATCAATGTCCGCTTGTGTTGCTTTATAATCGTATTGTGCGTGATCATTAGCCGATTCCGTGATCATGTCCATCAACTCGCCATAGTTCAGATTGAACAGTTCATCCAGAGAGAAACCGAGCTGTTTCGCCCTCAAATGATATAGCGCGGTCGTGAACTCTCTCACGTTCGGCTTTTTCAGTTTTTTGGTTTTACCGATGTACGGGAATTCTCATTCCACATGCTCATAAAATCGGTAATATGCGACTGCAAATCACTCGACTCAAACTGAGAAAGCCAAGTAATATAGTCCAGCTCGTTCAGTTTCTTGAATAAAGCCTGTTGCTCAAGATGCGCCTCGAGCCACATGATATAAGCGAGCTTCGGGAATAAATCCATCGCCATCAAGGACAACTGTGATATCAACGGATTCTCAGACATTGCCTGATATTTTTCAACCTTGATCTCATCTGTATCATCATCAAGAACCTTAAACTCTTCTTGTAGTTTCTTTACTTCTTTGAAGTTCTTCACATACTGCGAGAACTCGGATGTCAAATCATTTCCGAAAGTTCTCTTATATAAAATGGACGTCGCCGCGGACGCCTTGAATTCAATCTGTTTTCCCCCGATTTCAATTGTGCGTATCATCATATCACCTCGTAAATATTAAAAATGGGGAGGCCCTTTCGGACCTCCCACCTTAAGGAATAAATAAAATCACGTCGTAACAGGTGGCGTGAATGTCGGAACAGGAACAGCAGAAAACCAATTTGTATATGTGGTTGAAGCTGTACTTTCATCAGCAACCGCGCGAATATACTGATCCTCGTCCGCTCTCGGAACAGCAGTCAATGTGACAGTCTCGGTCTGAGGTTCTGCATCCTCTTCCTTTGTCGCGCCTGCAATAGTCGGTCTTGTAAGAGAGACTTTGTAAAAACAGAAGCGACGTGCTTTCGCATCTCCGTCGATTTCAAACAAGAGCGCGAAATACTTGTTCTGATTCGAATTTGTAGCAGACTCAACAAGAATATCATCATCATCACGTTCCATATTGAGAATAGACTCATAAACATCATCTGGAATGAGTGCAGACTCAAAGTCACCAGAATAACCGTTGTTCTTCGTAACACGATAATACACGCGGTCATCTGCATAAAATGGATTGTCTGATCCTTGTGGCTCAAGTGAAATATTCACAGCGCCTGGCCATGACTTGACATCACCATAAGATGAAGTGATTTCGCCTGTCGTACTATTAACAGACTCGGTCAAAATGGCGTAATGAACGTTCTTTAATCCGAACTTAATTTTGTTTGCCATGTGGCACCTCCTATTATTTTATTGTTTTTAGTTTTTCAGAAACCCTTTTCGGGAATTCTGATTGAACCCAACTCTCGACGGGTTCAATATGCGGGTATGCTTTCGCGCGCCCGCAAACAACCCCGTTTCGCACAATCGGATGTCCGTGTTCGAGTAAGTGTGTAAGCCAACCGGATGAATTATAAACCAAGGACTCATGATTACCATTCTTCGAAGCCATCTTTTTATACTTCCAACCGCGAGCATATGTATCCGTATTTTGGGGACTTGATGCTTTCAGTTTTTTGACAGCTTCTTTGCCGACCTCATCAACCGCCTCTTGAATTTCATTCGATACATCTATACCGAACTCTTTCAAGAATGAATCGACGGTTTTTGAAATCTTGTCAGCATCGGCAATATCAATCTTGACATCATTCATCTCAATCAACTCCTAGCGCATCGAACTCGAATTCGACCTCGTAAGTTTGATCATCATCAATGAATTGCTCCGTCTTCGTCCAAAAGATTTCGGCTTCATTCAAAGCACTCTTGATGACGTTCTCGATATCGATATTCTTTCCGACCGTGTAAATATCAACCCTGAAATGGAAATTCTCGACATAGACTTTATTGTCTGCCGCGAAATTGTCCGGCTGAGTTATATGAACAGCTATGAACGGAAGTTTTGTTCCGACTGGCGCGTGATCATAAAAAACGGGAATGTTAGTCGCCTGGAGAATAGACAAAATCTCACTCTGATTCATCCTTCGTCCCTCCCTTTGATTCAAGATACAGCTCAAGTCGGTCTGTCCCTGTGATCTCATAGATTCGATAGACGGAATATCTCGCACCTTTGACCTCGACGATCTTTTCTCCGTGCCACTCGAAAGAATAAATAACAACTTTCAGTTCAGGATTGAGACCGTTTCTGCCCGCTTGGAAGAATTCATTCTTAGAAACAGAAGTGACGTCTCCGATGATCTCTCTTGCCGTCTCAGTATATGTCTCGACTAGAATATTGTCAGAATCCAAAGAACGGTCAATCAACTTGATTTTCTGTACCATGATTTTCACTCCTCATAATCAGAATACACAGACGAAACAGCCATTTTGGATTTATGGTCATTGTACATGACAAGGAACTTTTCGTCCTTGTACCATTTATACTGGACATAACAAATCACGGCTCCGCGCTGATAAGAATCAGCGTTATCGGAAGTGAATGGTTTAATGTTTGCCGTGGATGTCAGGTCAGCGATGGCCTCATCGATGAGATCAACAATTTCCGAATCAAACCCGTCATCATCTGTTTTTCTGAGAGCTAGTTTTACTTTAGCAAGGAACGTTGGTGAAACAGACATCGTCAGTCTCCTTTCTTGCGAATCGCCGTCTTCTTCTCAGCTTTGAAGACGGCCGTCTCAATCTTCATCTTTTTTTCCGCCTTTGCTTCGACAAGTTCCATCAGCTCAGATGAAAAATCATCAACATCGATAATATCACCCTTCTTGTGAATACCCGTCTCATCATAGAACGGAACTTTAATTCTGACTTTCATGCTTCATCGCCTCCTCATTAGCCAGGAACAAAGACTCTGTAACTGTCATATGACCGACATGGCCACATTTGATTGATGAGTCACAACAGATTTTATAACCGAGTTCTCTTGCTCGCCAGCAGAAAGACAAGTCCTCTCCGACCGAATTGATCGGAGAGAAAAAGTCTTTATATTTGACAGTCATTGCAAGAAGAACCTCAGATTTGACAGCACAACAACCGAATCCGATACCCTCGACAGAAAATAAGCTGTCTTTCGGATAATCATCATAATTAGACCATTGACAATGATTGCCGTTCAAATCCAATTTTTTAAAAAGAACAGGAGTGAACGGAACAGCACGTCTGAAATACAGACCTGATATAATATCACAATCATCTTTTTCGAGATGCTCAATCAGTTTCTTTAATGTGTCTGGCTCGAATATCATGTCCGAGTCAAACCATACTGTATAATCAGCCCCACACTTGAGAGCCTGTCGCGCGAGCTTGTTTCTTGAGTCGTAAACTAATGATCCGCAAATAAATGAAATCGCGCAATCTCCGACTTTATTCAAAGTGGCTAACGACTGTGCAAACCCTGCGGCAACCTGGTCCATCGATGGAACACAAATCAAAATCTTCATGTTGTTGTACCCCCAAAAATATTATCACTTCGTAACAGTTACGAAAGACTTTTCAGCAACTACGCCGATACCGATCGGCTCACGGCCTACCAGCTTAACAAGGTCTCTCTCAGCAAGAGACTTGTCATCATATGTGAACTTCACGGAATCACCAATCGGCATATTAGCCAGAGCGCCATTACCAAAGTCACCAACGATCATAAACGGAACACCTGTTGTTGCGGCATCAAAAGAAGTCAGCTTGCTGGAGAACTTGACCGGCAGACCTTCGAACGGATCGGCCGCATAACCATTAGCATACTGAACAGCCTTGAAGTTAGCATAAGTCAGCTTGTTCATAACGATGACGTTGTTTGTAGCCTGATCGGAGAGCTGAGCAATAGCCTGAGCAACAAGAGCCATAGAAATTGTTGTGGATGCAATACTCGGAACAGCAACATTGGTTGTCGGCGTGTTTGTGGAAACGGTACCGCAAGCCAGGATTGTTGCGATCAGCTCATCAGCCGCTTTCTTCACGATCTGGTATGTGATTTCAGAATAGATATACTCGAGGAAGGAACCATCGTCCATGTCGAGAACTTCGTCAGAGAAGGTGATCCACTTCTTGAATGTCTGCGGAACGATGGAAACGATACCGAGAACGATAGTCTCTTCTGCCGGAGCGGCCGCGCCCTCTGTGTGGATCACAGCGCCTGTTGCGGAAATCTCGAAACCGATCTTGATATTGCCCTTGATATTAACCTTCTTAACGAGAGACATGATCTCGTTCTTCTCCCAAGCTGTGCGGATAGCACGGTCAACGATGTCAGGAACAGGAATGATACCACCAGCGACATTGGTTGTCAGCATGGTGCGGCACTCTGTGTCATCGCCAGTCATTACGTAGTTTCTGAAAGCCTTGAGATACTCTTTCGAATTGCGAATTTCTTTTTCTGTCATTTTTCTTTCCTCCTGTGGAATTTCAATGTTCACGGGTTCCGTCTGAACGGTCCCCATCGCAACGGCGGCGCGCTCCTCTTTCTTAGCGTCTGCCTCCGCTTTGAGTTCAGCTTTGCGGGCTTCGAGCTGATCGACTTCGGAATTGAGAGACGTGATAGTCTCCATATCAGCCGAATCAATCTGACTCTTGATCTCGCTCACTCTGGACTCGATTTCTTCAATGTTCATCTCTTTGATTTCCATCTTCAAAACCTCCGATTTTTAATCTGAGAGCGAGTCTCGCTCTCGCTTCTTTTATTTCCTGCGCTTTGAGTCTCTCCGCCCGAATCTCAGAGATCACTCCGTCACTAAGATTCCGCGCTGAAATAACAGTTTGATCATTTGCCGGCAACGAAACAGCCGACACGTCGAATAACTTACCGATTCTCTTGATCGTTCGTGTGACGATCGTGATATCATCCTTGTTCTCTTCGAGATATTCATCTTCGGCAACCGTGAATGCAAAACTCATTTTGTTGATGAGTCCGGCCGCAATGTCCTCATGTAACTGTCTTGAACCCGTTGTCAAGCTAAGATCAGCATTGACTTTCAATCCGTGTTCATCAGTTTTGAGATCAAGTGATCCGTTCGAAGTCCTGGCGTATACTCGGCCAGTATGGTCATACTGCATGATGACATCTCTCATGTCCGTATCTTTGAAAGCATCATGATCAACCTGTTCGAGCATTACAAAATCTTTGTCTCGATAAAGTTCATATGGACTATCGAAAGTAGTTGCATATCCTGTTACATGAAACTCATTCTCTTTCTCGGCCTCGAGCTTCAAAGACCTGTATTCTCTATCATTCTTGATTGGCATTGTCGTTCTCCTTTCCCTCATCCAAGAAATAATATTCGCCTCTAGCAATAAATCTATCGCCTCCCTCAACAGGAGCGAGATTCCAGATATCCCTAATTTCATTAATCGTCATGATTCCTCGGTCGGCCATCTGAGCCGAAACATTCAGTTTGTCTCGATTCGTCATGAACTGGACTCTGTTCGCGGTCAACATCAGTTTGTTTCCCGTGTTCAATTCAATCGGAGAATAGAGCATCTTTGAGATGACTTCCGAGAACTGAATTGCAAACGGCTCGACTTTGCCCTCGTAGAAAGCCGATGCGGAATCACCAACGAGTCTGTTCTGCAACAAGTCCTCATTTACACCGAAATAATTAAAGACATTCGTCTTAATAAGATTCATCTGTTTGTCATCAATGGTGAACGCCTTTGAGTCAATCTGTTTAATATCTTTGTATGTCGACGGGAACAGCAAAAGACCGCCGGACTCTGTTTCGAAATTCTCTTTCATGAATCTCTTGCGCTCTTTTGTAAGGTCCTCATCACTTGCAAAGTTGCCATATTGAGCCATAAATCGGAACGTCGCCGAGTTCTTAATCGCTTCCGCAATTCCCTGTTTATTGAGGTCAATCAAACTCATGGTCGGCTTGAGTGCTGAGTTCGAGTCACCAAAAAAATCGTGATTGTACTGGAACTTCGTCAAAACGCCGCATCTGTCATACTCAATGGCACCGACTTCTCCGTTCGAGAATCTGTATCTGAGATAGACAGTCCCTCTCGACTCTACAAATTCGCAAGACGACGGAAGAACGGGAAATATTCCAATAGTTTCGTCATACTGATCAACAATCGGCACAATGAACGCGTTATTCTGCATCTCAAGAATCGTCACGGTCCGATACAAGAATTGATACCAGGTCTGAAAGTCATTCGGTCGATTCTTCAATCTGGTTTTCAATTTACTCTTGGCCGAGCCGGAGAACTCAACGGCTAGTTTAGCCGTGTTTCTTGCGATCGCGTCAATGGCCGATCTGACAAGTTCGGACTCGTAGAGTTGACCATTCCAATTGGTGAACACGGCCCGATATGCGGTCAGCGTCTTCCAAAAGTTCTGCTCGACGAGCCGTTTCTTTTTCGGAAACAAGATGTCAAAAAGTCCCATTTTTTCACCTCTCATTTTTCAACTGGTTCCCGATTTCCGCGAACCATTTATTTTTCACGATGAGCGCGTCGAGCAAAGCCGCCGTTCCATCTATGTGACTGTACTTATTCAACTTAACTATCTTAACCCTCCGGCTTTCATTGTCAGCCATGAGCGCCGTGTCCAATAAATGAACTTTTAAAAGATCATTGTCACCGATCTTCAATACTCCGTCTTTCATCTCACCTTCGAGCTGGCGAATTGCCGGCGTGAGATTGAATCCCTGAAATACATCGTCCATATGGACGCCCGAGTCTTTCATCGAGTTCACCAAGTATTGACTAGAATACCTGTCATATCCAACTTTTAGAGGATATATATGATATTCCTTGATGGCACGCGAGAACCACTCATAGACATCGCGATAATCAATAAAGTTATCGCCGGACGGAGACAACCACCCTTTTTGTATGAATTCGCGATAGGGCAAGCCATCGCGCTCCGTCGCTTCCTGAATCTTTTCACTCGGCAACCAGAAATGAGAGATAACATACTCGATCCCATCTCTTTCGATCACTAAACAAGCCGAAGTCAAGTCCGTCGTCTGCGACAAGTCGACTCCGCCGACACAATAGCAATTCGCGAAATCCTCCATGCTGATTGGATCAGACACGGCATTATTTACAGTCTTCGTTGATAACCAAGCTTGAGACGAATTCTGTTTGATATTACAATACTTCGTCTTGAACTCAGCCTGTTTACTGAGCGACTGTTCAGCTATCGCAATCTCTTCAAGCATATAGTCGATAGTTACCGAAACACCGAGATTCGGATTCGCTTTTCTCAGCTCATTTATATCATTCCACTTATCGATGTCATCGACCTGATACAGAAGCGGAAACAGCCTCTTCTCTTTCGAGTCTCCCAGGAGAACTCTTGTGCCTCGTTTCACCAGTTCATCATAGGCACCCTCGTTTTCATATCCACCCGTGCTGATCGAGATCAACAGTGGCTGTTTTCTGGCGCCGAATGAGGATTTCAAAACCTCATAGAATTTCTTTCCCGCTTCGCCGTGCCAGGAACTAAGCTCATCACATATGCAACAAGAAATATTCAGGCCATCAGATTTTTTTTCCGAGAAAGCCAATGGTGACATTGAAGTATTCGAAGACTCGATATAAATATCAGTTCTTCTTTTCTTCGCCAGACGGTCAAGTTCTGGTTCCTTCTTTATCATCTGATAACAAGCATCATAACAAAGAGCCGCTTGCTGGAGTTTCGGCGCCGCGAAATAAATTCGTCCGCCATACTCTCCGTCGCAGAACGCACAGTAATTCGCCCATGCGGCCGCGATCAACGTCTTTCCGTTTTTCCGGCCCATCCCCAACAGAATTTCACGAAACTGGCGAAGTCCGTCATTACCGACAACACCAAAAACAACCTGTGTCGCGGCTTTCTGCCATTCTTCAAGAACGATTCTGTTAGGAGCAAGCGCTCCCTCATGATGTCGGCAAAAGCTTTCGACAAACTTGATGGCCTTGTTCCCTTTCTTCTCATCAAAAAAGAACTCCTTATTCTGGAGTCCTTTTATGACCATCTCATAAGCGAGCCGGACGAGCTGATTTACCGTCACCGATCCATCCTGAATCTTTTGATAATAACTATAAATATAGTTCATCTCACTCACTCACCAGACTATTCAATGACGCGCCATACGTCACGCTTGTGTCGCCAGTGTCCGAGAAGATATTGTTCACTCCGTCAGCAGCCGTGAAGTTCACGGCATCGACAGAAAGTTCGGTCGGGTTCGATACCTTGTAGCAGAATATCGGCTTTTGCTCAGAAAGAATCCTGTTTGCTTCTTCAAGCGTGGTAAAGTCATCACTAACAAAAATCAACTGACTGTTGAGCTGGTAGCAAGTACCATTTACACGTCCAGCGTAAGTTGTAACATATTGATACTTATCGCAAGCACCACCAAGCGGCAACGCTTCGCCAGAAACATTATCAGGCTTCGGTGAGGCAATAGCATAATAAGTGTTATTCAGCACGCCTTGTATATTTGCGCCTGTTACCTGATACAATGCAAACCCACTCTCAACCTTTCCCTCGCTCGCCTTCCACTTGCCGCCATAAACAGTTTGACCGAATTGAACGGTTTCGGTTGTGGGTGTAACGAATGGCTCGAAAGAGGTCGCCGTGCTTCCGACTTCGATTTGTACATTACAAGCCTGTAATCGTGCATATGCGGCTTCATTGTTACTGTTTACTGAACCTATATATAGAATTCCCGTTTCATCTGTTGTAAAAGTCTTCGAACCGCTTGCAGTTCTCAAGTCAAGATAGTTTGAACCGCCAACAGGTAATTGATGATTTATTAAAACAATCGGTGACGATTGCGCCGTTCCCGAATAATGTGAAACAGTATATGTCGTGTTTGGCTTCAATTGAATATATTTGACATAGTAGTTATAAGAATCTTTAACATCATAGTCCGAATAAATATTGTCATATTCTGAAACATCAAACAGATTCTTTCCATTCTGCGTGAACGTCCCACTCGAAAACCCACTAATCGCTCTCGGATTGCTCGGTGACGGGTCGCCGCTTCCTGCCTGCTGTGGCACGATGGAAGCTTCGAGGTTCGCAAGCGGATAACCAGCCTGAGCGTCAGAGAAAGAAGCGACTGCTCCGCTAACTGTTTTCTTTGGCAGGATGGAGAAGATCGCACTCTCGATCGCCGCGTTCATCTGTGCCGTCGTCACTTCACCAGGCTCACCCTGCGGACCTTGTGGTCCCTCTGGTCCTTGCGGTCCTTCTGGACCTTCTGGTCCCTGTGGACCTGTCGCACCAGTTGCACCCGTTGCACCTGTCGGCCCCTGAGGTCCTTGTTCGCCTTGGATGCCTTGCGCTCCCTGTGGGCCCTGTGGTCCTGTTGCGCCTTGCGGACCAGTCTCTCCTTGAGGTCCCTGTTCACCTTGAGGACCCTGTTCGCCAGTATCACCCTTGTCACCTTTATCGCCCTTTTCACCTTGAGGACCTTGAGCCGCTACATCTGTTTTTGTCCAATCTTCAAGAGCCGCATCCCATACATACCAATAACCATCAGCCTCGATTCTCGGATAATGTGTCACATTCGTTTCCGATTCAACGACAGCCGTTTCCAAGGCCGCAAGAATCTGTTCAATCTCGTCTTGCTGAACTGGTGTCGGTGTCTCGTGTGTCGGAAGTGCTCTCGACTTGACATCAATAATAATACTGAACTCAGTCTCGCCATCGGAGTTCGTGTCATGGAGATAAATCCAAGCATAGACCTTGCCGGCCTTTGTCAAATAGCTATCAGGAATCGTCACCGATCCGTCAGTATACAAAGACGTCGTTGATTCACCATGCAATTCACTTGAAAAATGAACCTCAAATACACTTGGCAAATTCAGACCTTCGATTTTCAACTCCTGGCCGTAGTCGTATTGAAACAGGAAGTCCGTAAACGCGAATCTTTCACCATTATTGAATTTTGCAACAACAATTCTATTATCCATCGATTGAACTCCTATTCATTCATCAATTCACTTAATGCGCTTTGCGGCTCTGTCTTCTTTCCTAGCTTAATAATTATGTCGATCATGATTCCAAGTGTTTTGTTCGCCGAATCTGAATGTTTAGGCAATTCTTTCACTAGCGGATGCGCGTAAACGTTCGAAACATCCTTGATATACGACTTGGTTGACACAGGATCGTCCTGGCTCAACACTTTTTCAATCGACTGAATCACTTTCATTTGAATTTCGTACTGCCGAGCGGCCGAAATGAACAAAGCGTTGTCCGAAACTCCATAATCCTCGGCCATTTTGATCAGATCGTTAAAGCTGACCGTCTTTTTTGTTCGTTCTTTCATTTTTCCGCTCCTTTCTAAAAAAAATCCCTAAAAAGGCCATGTGAGACTAAATCGGTATTTCCGCAC
>Ga0310690_10002460_pt1 | contig 30042 bp, 33 predicted proteins | sample AusTroGonzalo_MG_2_FD_207661 | JGI IMG/M metagenome (GOLD analysis project Ga0310690, IMG submission 207661) | Bovine rumen microbial communities from tropical cattle in Woodstock, Queensland, Australia - Gonzalo_04 (v2) (version 2) | ecosystem: Host-associated > Mammals > Digestive system >...
CACGACGCAACATCCACATTTTTTGTAACGTATTCTTATCAACCAAAAGTTCTTCCTTACGAGTACCGGATTTACCGATATCCAAAGCGGGAAAGATTCTTTTGTCCGCACATTTGCGATCAAGTACGATTTCGGAGTTGCCCGTACCTTTAAATTCTTCAAAAATAACCTCGTCCATTCGGGAGCCAGTATCAATCAAAGCCGTACCGAAAATGGTAAGAGAACCGCCCTCCTCTATATTACGAGCGGCACCCAAAAACCTTTTCGGTCTTTGTAAGGCGTTGGAATCAACACCACCAGTCAAAACCTTTCCCGATGAAGGAATCGTTGTGTTGTAAGCACGGGCAAGCCTTGTTATGGAATCCAGCAAAATAACAACGTCCCTTTTATGTTCAACCAAGCGTTTTGCCTTTTCTATAACCATTTCGGCAACCTGTACATGACGAGTTGCAGGTTCATCAAAGGTGGAAGATATAACTTCTCCCTTAACGGAACGAATCATATCCGTAACTTCTTCCGGTCTTTCATCAATAAGCAAAACGATAAGGTAAACTTCAGGGTGATTCGTTGTGATGGAGTGTGCTATATTCTGCAACATAACGGTTTTTCCCGTTCTTGGCGGAGCAACAACCAAACAACGCTGTCCTTTACCCTGCGGAGATATAAGTTCTATTACCCTGTGTGTTAAATCCTTTGAATTACCGTTTAAAATCTCTATATTAAGTTTTTCGTTGGGATAAAGCGGTGTTAAATTATCAAAGTTTATCCTGTATTTTGCAACTTCCGGATCTTCAAAATTTATCTTTATTACTTTGGAAAGAGCAAAATAACGTTCCCCCTCTTTCGGAGCTCTGATTTCACCTTCTATCGTATCGCCGGTACGCAAGCCGAATTTTTTAATCTGACTGGGAGATATGTATATATCATCGGAACCTGCAAGATAATTAGCTTTTGCCGAACGTAAAAAGCCGAATCCGTCCTGTAAAACTTCAACAACACCGTCTCCGACAATGACTATATCTTCGGAATTTGCCAAATGACGTAAAATTCCGTAAAGTAAGTCCTGTGTTCTTAAACTTGAGGCGTTTTCAATACCTAACTCCTCCGCATAGTTCAATAAATTAACGGGAGATTTCTCTTTTAATTCTTTCAAATGGATTACATCTGTCATTTTTGTTCCTTAAATTTTCAGGATTGATAGTAAAGTGAAAAGATTTCGGGATAGTAAACCTTTGTTCTTTCAGAGTCAACTTAAAAACAAAATATAATATATAAAGTTATGGTTATTTTTATTTACCCTGTGAATAAGTGTGATAAATCGTGTTATAAACAAATAATCAAACGGTTATCAACATTTTCTTACTTTATAACATACTGATTTTTATGATTTATTTTAAGTTATCAACATTATTGACAATATATGACGTATAAAAAGATAAAATGTTGAAAAGATGTTTATGAAAAGTGAAATATGTGGTAATCTTTTGTTTACTTTTTGATTTTATCAACATTGTCAACAATTATAAACATTTTATCAACAGAGTTATTAACAGGTAAAAAATGGTAAGAGAAATAGCACTTGATACTGAAACGACCGGTTTGTTTTATGCGAACGGGGACAGGATTGTGGAAATAGGCTGCGTTGAAATGATAGATAATATAGCAACCGAAAATATGTATCACGTTTATATAAATCCCGAAAGAGATGTTCCGGAAGAAGCGACAAAGATTCACGGTCTTACAAATGAATTTTTGGCAGATAAACCGGTTTTTGCAGATATTGCCGATGATTTTCTTAAGTTTATAGGTGATTCAAAATTAGTTATACATAACGCTAAGTTTGATATGGGATTTTTAAATTTTGAATTGGAAAAAGCAGGCTATGAAAAAATACCGATGGACAGAGCTATTGATACTTTAGAAATAGCAAGAGAAACTCTTTCCGGCGGAGATTCAAGGTCTTTAGATGCTTTGTGTCGCCGTTTCGGTATAGATAATTCCGCTCGTGTTTTGCATGGAGCTTTGCTTGATGCTCAGTTGCTTTCGGAAGTTTATTTGGAATTAAGAGGGGGTAGGGAGCCTTCTTTTATGGTTGCGGCTGCGGCAGAGGAAAAAAAACAAAGAAAGAAAAATAAAGATAAAAGCGTGAGGCCTGTCAGGGAGTTTTTGCCGAGTGAGGAAGAACTTGCTCAAAATGAACTTTTTTTAGATGAAAATGCCAAAAATTTAAAAAAAGAAAACCCCGTTTGGGATATTCTCCGATAGTTTTGTTTGACTTTTACTTATTTACTTGATAATTTGCAACCCTTGTGAGTTTAAGTTTTAAAGGGGGATAAAATGAAACTTATATCGGGAAACAGTAATCGTGTTTTGGCTTCCGCTATTGCTCAAAAATTGCAAACGGAGCTTATCAGAACGAATCTTTCCAGTTTTGCCGACGGTGAGTTGCAAATAGAACTTGATGATTATTTGTTGCACGAAGATTGCGTTATTATTCAATCCATAGCACCAAGTCCTTGTTATTCCGTCAATGACAGTTTGATGGAACTTTGTTTTATTATGGACGCTTTAAACCGTATTCCCGTGTCAAGTATTACGCTTATATTACCTTATTTGGGTTATGCTCGCCAAGACAGAAGGGTATTTCCGCAAAGCCCTATATCCGCCAAAGTCGTGATAGACCAAATATGTAATATGGGGGCGGATTATGCCGTAACGATGGATATACATTCCGAACAACTTTTGGGCTTTTTCTCTTGTCCCGTAAAGAATTTATATGCTTTGCCTTTGTTATTGGAAGACGTAAAAAGAAAATATAAAAATATGGATAATGTTGTCCTTGTTTCTCCCGATATGGGCTCTGTCAAAAGGACTCGTTTTGCTGCGGAAATGCTTGGTTGTAAGTATAGTATCATTGATAAAAACAGGACAAAACCCGGCGAATCCAAGGTTATGAATATCATAGGGGAGTGCGACGGTAAGCAATGTATTATCATTGATGATATGATTGATTCCGCCGGTACTTTGTGTAACGCCGCAAAAGCTCTTGCCGAAAACGGGGCAAAAAGTGTGGTTGCTTATGCTTCTCACGGTGTTCTTTCCGGTAAGGCTATTGAAAGAATTGAACAATCGGTATTGTCGGAAGTTACGATAACAGATACTATATTGAAAAACAAAGAAGATTTATCCGATAAAATAAAAACAATTTCCTCTGCCGATATGTTTGCCGATGCTATCAAAGAGATTATGGAGTAGGGCGGATAAAGTAAGACGGTTTTTTTAGTCTTTATATCAAAAAACACTTGCCAAAGACGCAAAAATGTAATAAACAACAAGACCTTGTCCGATAAGGGCAAGACGGTTTTATTGGAGCTTTGCCACCCCTGGAGGGAAAGCTCATTGATTTAAAAAGGAAAATTAAAATGGAAAAAGAAAAGAAAACCCTCAGCGTAAAACTTCGCACGAGGGCGGGTAAGGGGGCCGCTCGGGCTGACAGACGTGCCGGAAATGTTCCCGGTGTTATTTATGGTGATAACAAACCTTTGGTATTGTTCTCCGTTTCAGCATTGGATCTTGCTGCCGAATTGCGTAAACCAGGCTTCCGTACACACATTTATGAAATTGATGTACAGGGTGAAAAGATTCACGCTATTTGTCAGGATATTCAAAGGGATATTATTTACAATACACCTATTCACATTGACTTTTTAAGGGTGAACAAGTCTTCCGAAATTAAGGTTGAAGTTCCCGTTGTTTTGGTTAATGAAGACACTTGCGTCGGTGTTAAGGTTGAAGGCGGCTTGATTAACATTGTTTCACGTGAAGTACCTTTGCTTTGCCACCCCGACTCAATTCCCGAAAGTTTGGTTATTGATGTTGCAGGCTTGCATATCGGCGAATCTTTGCATTTGGGTGAAATTAAGTTGCCTGAAGGTGTAAGACCCGAAAACAACGAAGAAAACTTAACTTTGGTAACTGTTCATGCTCCTATGGCAGAGGAGAAAGAGGAGGCTGCTCCTGTTGCTGCGGCTGAAACTGCTGCTCCTGCTGCTGCGGCTGAAAAGAAAGAGTAAGTTATGTTTATAGTGGCGGGGCTTGGAAATCCATCTGCGGATTACGCCTTAACTCGTCATAATTTTGGATTTATGGCGGCGGATACTTTGGCTGAAAGCTATGGTTTTCCGCCGTTTTCCAATAAGTATTCCGGACTTTGTTCCATCGGCGATATTAAGGGCGAAAAGGTTATGTTGTTAAAACCTTTGACCTTTATGAATTTGTCGGGGGATTCTTTGATAAAAGCTGTTTCTTTTTATAAAGTACCGCTTTCTCATATTATTGTCATACACGACGATATGGATATAGAATTCGGCAAAATTAAAGCAAAAACAGGCGGTTCGGCAGCCGGACACAACGGGTTAAAAAGTATAGATTCTCATTTGGGTACAAATTACACTCGTATCAGGTTGGGTATTTCTCATCCCGGCGGTAAAGGGGAAGTGAAAGATTTTGTCTTATCCAAGTTTTCCAAAGCGGAAATGGAAGAATTGCCGTTCATTTTATCCGATATTGCACAGGCTTTTCCTGCCGTTTTTACGGATAAAGGGGCAAATGCGGCGGCTTTTACCAATGCTTTGGGTTTATTGAAGAAAAAAAGAGGTGAATAATGGGTTTTAATTGCGGTATCATAGGTCTGCCCAATGTCGGCAAGTCCACTTTGTTTAATGCTTTAACGGCAACGATTGCGGCGGAAGCGGTTAATTATCCTTTCTGTACGATAGAACCCAATGTCGGCAGAGTCGCTGTTCCCGATAAACGCTTGGAAGTATTACAACAGATTGATAATGCTGTAAAAATTGTTCCTACACAGCTGGAATTCGTGGATATTGCCGGCTTGGTTAAAGGGGCAAGCAAAGGCGAGGGCTTGGGTAATCAGTTTTTGGGTAATATCCGTGAAGTTGATGCCGTTATTCACGTTTTGCGTTGTTTTCAAGACTCTAACATTACGCACGTTGAAGGCGGTATTGACCCTTTAAGAGATGCGGAAATCGTGGAAACGGAGCTAATGCTTGCCGATTTGGAAAGTTTGGAAAAACGTATTGTTCCCATTGAGAAAAAAGCAAATTCGGGTGAAAAAGAAGCAAAAGTCATTTATTCCGTGATGAAGTCTTGTATTGATGCTTTGTCTGCCGGAAAACCCGCAAGTACGGTAAAACCCGATGCCAAAGAAGTTGAACTTTGCAAGATTTACAAGGGGTTGTTCCTGCTTACAAGTAAACCTGTTTTATATGCTTGCAACGTTGATGAAGCAAGTGCCGCAACGGGTAACGAATACTCACAAAAAGTACAGGAAAAAGCCAAAGCGGAAGGTAATAACTCGGTTATAATATCCGCTGCGATAGAATCGGAAGTATCAAGACTCCCCAAAGAAGACCAAGCGGAGTATTTGGCGGCTTTGGGATTGACGGAAACGGGACTTGCAAGGGTTATCAGGGCAGGGTATGACTTGCTTAACCTGCAGACTTATTTTACGTCCGGACCGAAAGAAACACACGCTTGGACTATTAAAAAAGGTATGACGGCACCGGAGGCGGCGGGGGTTATTCACTCCGATTTTGAACGCGGCTTTATTCGGGCGGAAATAGTTGGTTATGATGATTATGTTGCCTGTAAGGGCGAAGTAAAAGCAAGAGAAGCGGGAAAACTTCGCTCGGAAGGTAAAACATACGTTATGAAAGACGGCGACGTCGCCCATTTCCTGTTTAATGTGTAAACGTATTTACTTTATAAACAAAAAAACCGAGGGGATTAAGCCTCGGTTTTTTATTACGTAAAGACAAAAGACAAAGTGTCTTAGTTTTTCTTTTCTTCTTTAGCTTTTTCTGCAGCTTCCTGTTTTTTTCTTGCAACATAAAGCGAAAGAAAATCAACAGGTTGCAACATTAAAGGAGCAAAACCGCCTTCTCTTGTCGCATCGGAAATGACGTTACGGGAGAACGGGAAAAGATATCTGGGAATCTCTACCAACAACAACGGTTCAAGATGTTCTTCGGGAACATTTATGGTAGCAATGGCAGTGTATTCCGTTTCGCATATAAAAACGGTCTTTTCTTCATATTTAGCTTCCGCACTGATAAACAAAGAAACTTGGAAAACGTTGTTTTCTTCATTTATTTTTGCTGCTTTAACATCTAAATTTACTTTTATCTCCGGTGCGTGCTTCATTTCCAAAAAGATAGCCGGTGCATTGGGAGATTCAAAAGAAAAATCCTTTAAATACTGAGAATTGATAGTCAAGGGAGAAACAAACTCCTCCTCTTTAACAACATCTTCAGGTATATCTTTTTCTTTTTTAATATCTTCTTTAGTCATATTATCCGTCTTTCCTAATAATTAAAGATTGAAAAAAAGTGTTATTCATCTTATATATGAATAAACTGAAAAGTACTTTTAAACCATTTTAGAGATAAAGTAAAATGAATCCTCAGTATTTTGATATAATTATTTTTGGTGCTATAGCGATTTTTTTCATTTTCAAACTGATAAAGTCTTTGGGTGTGCGTCCCGACGGCAAGGAAGACGGCGGTTTCGGTGAACAGGATAACCGTAAAGAAATAACAAATGAAGAAGATGAAGCAAAACAAAACCCTAAGCAAAGTTTGGGAAAAGTTCTGATGATGCCTTTGGCGGATAACTTGAGAAACGGAGAGGCAAAAGAGCAATCTGCCGAAGAAAATAAAGAAAATGAAGAAAACTCCGAATTGAAAGGTGTTTTTTATAAAATTTTCTCCATTGATAACACTTTTCATCCCGATACTTTTTTGGCGGGGGCAAAAAATGCCTTTACAATGATTATAGAGGCTTTCGGTAAAGATGATGAAGATACCTTGAAAACCTTAGTTGATGACAGAGTTTTTGCAACGTTTAAAAAGGTTTTGGACGGTTATAAAGAAAAAGGGCAGAAGTTGGAACAAACCCTTATCGGTATAAACAATGTTAAAATAGAAGACGCCGCGTTGGACGGTAATACGGCAAAGCTGGTTGTTCTGTTTGAGACGGAACAGGCAAAAGTCATAAAAGATGCCGACGGTAAAATCGTGGAAGAAGAATCCGTTATGATGAGTAATGTAAAAGAATTATGGACTTTTTCCAAAGATTTAAAATCATCTTCGCCGAATTGGACTTTAATATCCGTAAAGGGCTACAAAGAAAAAACGGATTCTTAAAAAATGCAGGACAGTTTTTTGTGGCAGGAGCTTATCAAGGACATAAAACCCTTGAAAAAGCAACCTTTTCCGCCTCGTTTGTTTAAAAAAGTGAAAGTAAACATAAACCCTTCGGAGTCGGGTATTCGCCTTGAATCTTTCGGAATGAAAGACCTTGTAAAAGGCGATATTTCCGCTATGGATAAAGCTAACGGCACACGTTTAAGAAAGGGTAAGATTCGTCCACAGGCTCGGCTTGATTTGCACGGATTTACGGCAGAACAGGCTTTTAATGCTTTGAAGAAATTTATTATCAGAGAATATAACAAAGCAACAAAATGTGTGATTATCGTTACGGGCAGGGGCAGGGCGGTTATGGACGAGTTCGGACATCTGTCCATTAACAACGGCGTTCTTTATGGTGAAATAGGCAAATGGTTAAATTATCCCGATATAAGGGGTTATATTGTCTCTTTCACTCCCGCTGCCGATTTTGACGGCGGAGAAGGGGCTGTGTATGTTTATCTGCGTTCCCTTGCCAAAGATAAAAAGAAAAATAAAGCGGAAAGGGTTTTTAACGACGGATACGGCGAAAAGAAAGAGCCTCCGATATATGAGAAAAGCTGACGGATTCTTTGCCCTCCAAGTCCGCAATGGTACGAGCAACTTTCAAAATACGATGATAACCCCTTGCCGATAAATTAAAATCTATGGCAGCCTGTGTTAATTGTTTGCGTGCTTCATCATCAAGTTTGACGGTACTTTCCAACAATTCGCCCTCTATCTCGGCGTTACGGGTGAAATTTGTGCCTTTATAACGTTCGGCTTGAATATCTATGGCGTTTGCCACTCTTTCGGCTATATCGGCAGAGGATTCGCAAGGCGGAGGTGTTGACATATCCCAAGGTAAGACGGGCGGAACTTCCACGTGCATATCAATACGGTCAAATAAAGGACCGGAAATTTTTGCCTGATAATCTTCAACACAACGGGGAGCTTTGGAACATTCCTGTCCGGGCATACCGAAATAACCGCAACGGCAAGGATTCATAGCTGCAATAAGCTGAAAACGGGCAGGGTAGGTAACGTGCATATTTGCCCTTGCCACGGATACTTTGCCCGCTTCCAAAGGCTGCCTTAAAGCCTCTAAAGTTTGACGGGAAAATTCCGGTAATTCGTCCAAGAACAACACGCCTTTGTGTGCCAGCGACACCTCACCCGGCTTTGCCTTTACACCGCCGCCGATTAAAGAAGGCATAGAGGCGGAATGATGAGGAGAACGAAACGGACGTGAAGAAATCAATTTGCCGTCCGATATCATACCGGCAACGGAATGTATCATACTTACTTCCAAAATCTCTTTGGAATTAAGGGGAGGCAGAATACTTGCCATACGAGCCGCCAGCATAGACTTACCCGTGCCGGGAGGTCCTATCATTAACATATTGTGTCCGCCTGCCGCGGCTATTTCCAAAGCTCTTTTGGCAGATTCCTGTCCCTTTATATCCCGCAAGTCCAAAACAGACGTATCCGTTATTGCAGATAACTTTTCAGGAGGAGGAAGTTTGTTTAAACCTTTCAGGTGCTCTATCAATTCCAATAAAGAGGCAGGAGCAATTATATTATCGGAATCAGACCAAGCAGCTTCACTTCCCTGTCCCGCGGGGCATATAAAGCCTAACTTTTGTGAGGCGGCAAAAACGGCGGCGGGCAAAACACCGGATACATCGGCAACACCCGCATCAAGCCCCAATTCGCCCATAATCAAATAATTCTCAAAACTGTCTATGGGAATAAGGTGCATGGATGCAAGCAAACCGACAGCTATCGGTAAATCAAAATGCGAGCCTTCTTTGATTATGTCGGCAGGTGCAAGGTTTACGGTAATCCTTTTGGGAGGCAAGGATATTCCCAAAGATACCAAAGCCGCCCGAACACGCTCTTTACTTTCACCGACGGCTTTATCAGGCAATCCGACAATGGTAAAAGCAGGCATACCCGCCGAGATTTGCACTTCAACGGTTACGGGTTGAACATCTATTCCCGCAAAAGATATTGTCTTTACCTTTGCGGTCATAAATTACCAACGCGGGGTCAAATCATTATGGTGATATAAGCGGTAAGGATAAACGGAACCGTCTTTGTCCAAATCCTCATTCACAAAGCGAGGTTTGTTCGTAACCCTTATAAAACCGAATTCCTCAAGTTCGCGAGCACAGGCCTCTACCTCATCGGAGATTACGCCGTTCTTGGTAAAGGTATTGGAGTCGCAAACCGATATTTCTCTGGATACGGGGTGTTGCAACATAATGCGGTCTTCTTGAGATTGAGCGTTGTAACGATACAATTTTGCGGCAGCAGCGGCTTCTTCCTCGGTATAGAAAGCAACAGATTCCGCAGATACATCCGGCTCGGAAGACTCGGTATCCCAATCCTCAGAAGTTAAGTCCGAACAAGCACTTAATGCGAAAACACCCGCTAAAATTGCCCCAGATAATACAAATTTCATTTTCAGCCCCTTATATCCATAATAAAAATATAAACAAACATTCTGCGGATATTAAAGCATTTTTATAAAACGTGCAATAGGTAAGGTGCAATAAAAATACTTATTTTTCTTTTTTATGAATAATGACGAAATGAATGATACGGCGTATTCCGGGAACTTGTCTTAAGGTTTGCAGCATCAAATCCCTTTCTTTTTCCGATTCCGAATAGCCCAGAACATAAACGATTTTGTTATTGATCAAGGTTTTGTAATTAGAGGAGGTAACCCCTTTTGCCCCCAGAAGGTGCAAAGAAACAAGTTTTGACAGCCAAATATCTTTGCCGGAGTCAACAATACCGCTTTCCGTTAAATCCAAGTAATTGTAAACTTTTGTAATGTAGGGATTTTTCCATATAATACTTTCCACTTCGTCAATTTCATCTTGAGAATCCATGGTGCCGGTAAGCAAAGCACGCCTTTCCGATACTATCAAGCTGACTTTGACGGGATAGGTGTGATTTACGTCAAATAAGTCGCTTTTAAGGGATATTTCCGTTTTGGAATCCATAACAGATGAACCGAAAGGGCGGTCTTCCAATGTGAAGTCTCCGACTGCTTTACCTACGGAAAATTCTGTGCATGAGGTAAGGCAAAACAAACACAAAAGGCATAATAACAAGTTCCTTACCACCATTTTGGTCTCCATGCGTCTTTAATGTGTTGAGGGAAAGCGAATCTTCCGAAAAGCACGGCATCAAAGCGAACACCGTAATTTTTCAAATCAGGGTGTGTGGCAATAAAATGTTCCGCCGCGGCGGTTGTTCTTTTCTTGTTTGATAAAGATATGGCGTATGCTGTTTTTTCAAAACGATGGCGGTATTTGACTTCCGCAAATACAACGGTGTCTTTTTTAAAGGCAATAATGTCTATTTCTCCGCGTCCCGTTCCTTTGCCACAGGAAAAGTTGCGGCTCAGAATCTTGTATCCTTTGCAAATAAGCCAAAAACAAGCGACACTTTCGGCAAGATGACCTTTGATGTTATTTACGCTCCCTTGCTTTCTTTTTTTGTCCGAGTATGTTATATTTTTGTTTAACATTTACTTTTATGCTTGTATTTTGCTTATATTCCAAGTACAAAAAACCTTATGTGGAGATATTATAATGAAATCTTTTAAAAAAGGGTTAAGCTATATTTTAGCGGCGGCTGTTTGCGGAATGCAAGTGTCATGTAAGACAGACGTTCTGGATTATTCGTATTTGGAAAATGTAACGGTACAGGTTCCCAAAAACATTATGCCCGTGCCGTCGGAAACAACGCCGTCCATACCGGACTTTATACCTGCGGAGGCACCCAAATATGCGGAAGTTGCTTTGGCAAAGGAATATCAGGCGGGAATCCATATTACTCAACCGGTTCAAATCTCCGTCAATAATGAAGATAATGAAGAAACGGAAGTTTATGTTCCGGTTGATACCGAAAAGGTGTTGAGAGTGGGTGTGTTATTGCCTTTAAGCGGTAAAGTAAAAGATATCGGCGAAGAAATGCAAAATGCCGCCATTATGGCTTTGGAAGATACGGGCAGCGATAAAGTCATATTGCAATTTTATGATACAAAAGGCGAAGCGGCAACGGCTAAAACAGCTATAAAAACAGCTTTAAACGAGGGTGCGGAGTTGATTATAGGACCTTTGTTTTCCGCTGAAGTGAAAGCCGTTTCCGAAGAAGTGCAGGGTTGGTCTGTTCCCGTTATAAGTTTTTCTTCCGATAACAGTGTGTTGGGTGAAAATATCTATTCGGTTGCCTTGTTGGTTACGGAGCAGGTACACAGGATTGTGTCTTATGCTTGCGATATGGGGTATAAAAATCTGGCGGTTTTGGCACAAAGTAATGAAATGGGCGAATACGCTTTTGCGGCGGCAAAACAGGTTATGGAAAGCGAACAGTGCAACGGCGCCGTTGTCAAAATGGGATTCTATAACCCGAAAACAACGGATTTTTCTTCGGCAGTAAAAGAAATTATGCCTAAGGCTCTGTTAATGAAAATTGAAAAAGAAAAATTGAAAAAGCAGGGCGTGGAAGTCGTTGAAGAAACTTTGTATGACGAAAACGGCAATGTTGTTGATGAGAAAAACATACCTTTTGACTTTGATTCCGTATTGGTGGTTGATGAAGGTGCAAAGTTGCGGTCTTTGGGTGCTTTGCTTTCGTATTATGATGTTTCGCCGAACAAGGTAAAAATCTTGGGCATATCCATGATGGACGACGCAAAGGTCAAAAAAGAAGCGGTGTTTAATCAGGCGTGGTATGCTGCTTTGCCTAAAAGCGGTTTTGAGACTTTTTCAGGCAGATATAAAAAACTGTTTAATGAACAAAAGCCCTCTCGCATAGTGTCCTTGGTATATGATGCTGTAAGTCTTGCGGCTTATTTGGCGGAACATAAGGGTGAAGAAGATATGCACGCCATGCTTTTATCTCCGTCGGGATTTAGCGGGATAGAAGGCTTATTCCGCTTGTTGCCGGACGGCAGAGTGGAACGTGCAACCGCCGTTATGCAGGTCAGGAAATACGGTGCCGATAAGGAAATAGTACCTCCTGTTAAACAATTTTCGGCTGTTGTTTGGGAAAGGGTGGAAAACGAAAAGCCCTCCTTAACGGTAAGAAAAGAAGAAAATACGGACGATACGACGGAACAGGAAAATAATACGGTAAAGAACAAATCCTTACCGCAGGATACAAAGCCTGTTTTTGAAACTCCCGCAGGCTATGATAAAAATTATCAACCGAACCAAAAGGAACAGGAAATCATTACAGAAAATCTGTTGTAACGTTGTTTCTTGCTTTTGTTTACGGCTTGCGATTGTTCAGACTATAAAATAAACTTTTCCAAGTTTGTGTCGGTGTTGAAGTCTGCCAGCATTTTATCAACATAAGCCTCATCAACCGTTTCGGTTTGTCCGTTCTTATCGGGGGCGTTAAAGCTGATGTCTTCAAGCACTTTTTCCATAATCGTGTGCAGACGGCGAGCTCCGATATTTTCAACGTTTTGGTTCATATCGGCGGCAAAGTGTGCAATCTTGGCAATCGCCTCATCGGTAATTTCCAAAGTTACGCCTTCCGTCTTCATCAACTCTTTATATTGCAAAATAAGGTTTGCTTCGGGTTCCGTTAAAATGCGGATAAAATCCTTTTCCGTCAATGCCTTTAACTCTACGCGAATAGGCAAACGACCTTGCAATTCCGGTAATAAGTCCGACGGCTTTGAAAGGTGGAAAGCTCCCGAAGTGATAAATAAAATGTGATCGGTGTTGACAGGACCGTATTTGGTGGGAACGGTTGTTCCTTCTATTAAGGGTAACAAGTCTCTTTGTACACCTTCACGTGAAACATTACCACGCCAAGTTCCTTCTTCCGTACCGCAAACCTTATCAATCTCATCAAGGAATACTATACCTTCCGTTTCAACGGATTTTATGGCTTCTTTTTTGATGACTTCTTCATCAAGCATTTTATCGCATTCTTCATTAACCAAAAGTTCGTAAGAATCGCTAACCTTTACCGTGCGTTTTTTGTAACGAGGCGTATCTTTGCCGAGCAAATCGCCAAGACTCATCATACCGATACTTGCACCAGGCATACCGGGAATATCCATAGAGGGAAAAGACGGAGAAGAATTGTCAATCAAAGATATTTCAATTTCTTTATCGTCAAGCTCACCTTTGCGTAACAGGCTGCGGAACTTTTCTCTGGTGTCTTTAGAGGCGGTTTTGCCGACAAGAGCGTCAATAACCCTTTCTTCCGCTTGTATTTCCGCCTTTGCTTTTACGGTTTTACGCATTTGTTCGCGTGTCATATTGATGGCAACGTCCAGCAAGTCTCTGATAATACTTTCCACATCACGACCGACATAGCCGATTTCCGTAAACTTTGTTGCTTCCTGTTTTACGAAAGGAGCGTCCGCCATCTTTGCCAAACGGCGGGCAATTTCGGTTTTGCCGACACCTGTCGGACCTATCATAAGGATATTTTTAGGTATAACTTCATCTTTCAGATTTTCGGGCAGTTGTTGTCTTCTCCAGCGGTTACGCAAGGCAATCGCCACGGCTCTTTTCGCTTCATCTTGTCCGATAATGAACCTGTCCAGTTCCGATACTGTTTCTTTGGGTGAAAAAGATTTCATTGTTTTTGTTCCTTAATCAATTTGTTGTAATATCACTTTTGTTATTTTATTTCTTCCAAAACAACATTGTGGTTGGTGTAAATGCAAATATCACCGGCAATAGCCAAAGCCTTTCGGGCAATTTCATCAGCGGGCAGCTCCGTATTGTCCAGCAAAGCCAAAGCGGCGGCTTGAGCAAAAGTACCGCCGGAGCCGATACCGATAACGCCTTTTTCCGGCTCTACCACATCACCTGTTCCGGAAAGAAGAAAAGTTGATTCTTTATCTGCAACAAGCATCATTGCTTCCAGTTTACGCAGGTATTTGTCCGTTCGCCAATCCTTTGCCATTTCCACGCAAGCCCGCATAAGATTGCCGGAGTGTTTATCCAGTTTTGCTTCCAAACGTTCAAACAAAGTGAAAGCATCTGCCGTAGCACCTGCAAAGCCTCCGATAACTTTACCGCCCGTTAAGCGACGAACTTTTACGGCGTTACCCTTTAAAACCGTGTTGCCGAAAGTAACCTGTCCGTCTCCGGCGATAACGGCTTTACCGTCTTTGCGAACGGCGATAATGGTTGTACCTCTGAAAGAGGGGATTGTTTGTTCACTCATTTTCTTTCCCTTTTTGGTTTGATTTTAATCTTTATTTGTTTTAAATAATGCTTATAATTCCAAAAAACAAGACAGGAGAAGAAAAATGTATGATGAAAATAATGTTTTTGCGAAAATGTTAAGGGGAGATATTCCCGTAAACAAAATTTACGAAGATGATTTTGCAATCGCTTTTAACGATATAAACCCGCAAGCTCCCGTGCATATTTTGATTATTCCGAGGGGTAAATACACTGACTTTTCCGATTTTGCGGAAAATGCTTCGGATGAGGAGATTGCAGGATATTTTCGTGCGGTTGCCAAAGTTGCCAAGGAAAAAGATTTGAAAGAGGGCGGTTACCGTCTTCTTATGAATATGGGTAAAGCAGCCGGACAGGAAGTACCGCACTTGCATACTCACCTTTTTGCAGGTAAAAAACTGGGCAAAATGCTGCCGTAAAAGTGTCTGAAGTTGTTTAAAACGGAGGTTTAAAATGAATTTCTTGGAAAAAATGAAAGATAAAAAAATAACGGCAAGAATGACCGATTTAATGAATGCCTTAAATGAAGGCGGTAAGAAACATCAGCTTGATGTTTGGACTTTGGAAAAAGATGAAAACAACAGACCTGTTATTACAATGAAAGGAGCTTTGCCATTGGGAGCTGTTTTTGCTTTGGGTAATTGCGGTATAGGTCTTGCGGGAGAGGCAGATAAGGTTGAAGCCTTTGTCAAAATGGGCGTAAGCGAAAACCATTATAAAAGGGATACGGGCTTACGTTACAAAAAGGAAATAGTTGACGGCGAAGCAAAGCACACAATCTTTGTGCCTGCCGATGTTGAAATTAAATCTTCCGGAAGTTTCTTGGAAAGGACGGATATTGAGAAAGCCGTCTTTAATGTAAATGCCATGTATGATTTTACTTTATCAAGACTTAATAAAGGCATAGGTGAAGAACTTTTCATGATGGATTCTCTTGCCAAGGAAAATAACAAATAACCTTAATCAAATAAGTTCTTCAATAACTTGATTTAAAATGAAAAGACCTTTACGGGTGGCGGATATTTTGCCGCCCGTAATTTTAATCAGGTCGCTTTTTTGCAGTTGCGATACGGTTTTTTGATTAACCAGACTTGCGTCAATACCTTTTCTTAACCGCATACCCATCAGGATTTTTTCTTCCCGTATTTCATCTTCGGAAAGAACGGTAAGGTATTGATTTTTGTTCTTTGCTTTAAACCAAAGCAGGGGCGTTTGTTTCTCTTTTGTCGCAAGAGTCAGCCCTTCGTGCGTGATTCTGCCGTGAGCGGACGGACCTATGCCCAAATAGCTTTTGTATTCCCAGTATGTCAGATTATGACGAGATTCGAAACCGCTTTTTGCGTGATTGGATACTTCGTAAGCGGGAATACCTGCCGCTTGTGTCATATCCAAGGTTAAGTCGTAAAGGGATAAGGCGATGTTCTCATCTGCCTCCTTTATGCCCTTACGATAAAAAGTACAGGGTGGTTCTATGGTAAGCTGGTAAAGCGATAAATGCGGCGGGGAAAAATCAAGAGCAAAGTTAAGAGATTTTTCCCAACTTTGTAAAGTTTGTTCGGGCAAAGCATAAATTAAGTCAAAGGAAAAATTATCAAAGATTTCAATGGTGTTCTCCAATGCGGCTAATGCTTCACGTGAATCGTGTAATCTGCCTAAAAACTTTAGTTCTTTATCATCAAAAGATTGTATACCTAATGACAGGCGATTAACTCCCGCCTCTTTCAAAGCAAGCAGGTGTGATTTTGTCAGTTTGTGGGGATTCGCCTCAAGGGATATTTCTATGTTGTCCGCAAAGGTATATTTGCTTTTTGTGTAATCAATAAGTTTCGTAACAAAATCGGGCGGTAACAGCGACGGTGTGCCTCCGCCGAAAAAAATACTTGATACGAAAAAATCGCGGGAGTCAGCACTTGCCGCATAAAAGTCAAAGGCTTTTTCGTACTCTGCCAACCATAAATCAAAGTTTATATCGGAGGGTATTTTGCGACTCATAAAATCACAATACGGACATTTACGGCGGCAAAAACCCCAATGAATATAAACCGCCAAAGGTTGTTTGTTTTTGCTTACAGACATTCGGTAATAAACTTTGCAAGGGCGTTATGACGATGAGATATTTTTTGTTTTACCTCGGACGGCAACGCACCGAAAGGCTTATCATAACCGTCGGGAATGAAAAACGGATCATACCCGAAGCCCGAGCCGAAATGAGGCGGCCAACACAATGAACCGAAAACTTTGCCCGTGAAAGTTAAGGTGTCGCTATTCGGAAAAGCAACGCTTAAAGCACAAGTGAAGTTTGACCTTAAATCTCCCTTTTCTTTTGCTTGAGTGTAAAGGGCGGACATTGCCTGTTCATAACCGCCTTTTTCATCGGCAAAGCGGGCAGAAAAAAGTCCGGGGATTCCACCTAAAACGGCAACCTCCAAGCCGGAGTCGTCCGCTAAACAGATTAAACCCGATTGTTTTGTTCCGCTTTCGGCTTTTAAGCGGGAGTTTTCCTCAAAGGTTGTTCCCGTTTCGTCGGGAAAGGATAAGCCTGCATCCGTTGCACTTAAAACTTTTACGTTATACGGTGCAAGCAATTCTCTTATTTCCTTTGCTTTACCTTGATTGCTTGTTGCCAAAACAACGGTACTGCCGCTTGTGATTTTTGCCATTGTTCACCGTAAGTTTATATGTTGTTGCTGTCTATGCCCAAAGCCTGCATTTGCAATAACTTTAATTCGTGGCAACCTTTGAAGGCAAGGTCAAGTAAGGTATTAAAATCCTGACGGCTGAAAGGTTTACCCTCTGCCGTACCCTGTACTTCAACCAAAGCATCGTTGCCCGTGATGACAAAGTTACAATCCGTATCGGCGTGTGAATCTTCCTGATAATCCAAATCCAATAAGGCTCTGCCGTCCACAAAACCGCAAGATATGGCGGAAACGGAGTTGATTATCGGAAAAGTACCGATGATTCCCGATTTATGCAAAAATTGAAAGGCTTGATATAAAGCAACATAACCGCCCGTGATAGCTGCCGTTCTGGTGCCGCCGTCCGCCTGAATCACATCACAATCAATCTTTATGGACATATCCGCAATTTTTCGCAGGTCCACACAAGCCCTTAAAGAGCGGGATATTAAACGCTGTATCTCTTGCGTTCTGCCGCCTTGTGAGCCCTTTATCGCTTCTCTGTCCATACGAATATCGGTGGAGCGGGGCAACATACCGTATTCTGCCGTTACCCAACCTTTACCCTGATTTTTTAACCAAGCAGGTATTTTTTCTTCAAGAGTGGCGGTACACAAAACTTGCGTATCTCCGAAACAGGCAAGACAAGAGCCTTCCGCAAACTTATTCACATTGGTCTTTAATTCTATCTTGCGTAAACCGTCAAGGGTTCTGTTTTCCGTTCTCATCTGAAACTCCTTTCGCAATAATTTAAAAAGGTACATATTGACACTTTGATAACGCAATCTTATTTAATAGTAAATAATAAAGTACTTTTTTAAGGAGAAAAATAATGAACAATGACGAGCAAACTCTTGATAATCAAGATTATGAACAGGTTGCAGAACAGGAAATACAAGAGACGGAGAAACTTGCCGAACAGGAAGAAATGCAACCCTTAGCCGAAAATGCAGAGGGACAAAGCGACCTTGATAAAAGTATTGAGATTATTAAAGCCTTGGAAAAAGAAAAATCCGAACTGAAAGATGCTTTGTTAAGGTTGGCTGCGGAAATGGATAATTTGCGGAAAAGAACTGCTCTTGATGTGGAAAAAGCAAGAAGCTATGCCATAACGGAGTTTGCCAGAGATTTGTTGCCCGTTGCGGATAATTTGCAAAGGGCTTTGGCTGAAATGGAAAAGCCCTTTATGGAAGAGGCAAATCCCGCAGTTACAAGTATTATATCGGGAATAAAACTTACACAAAAAGATTTGGAAAGTGCCTTTGCCAAAAATAATATCGTGAAACAGGAAAGTGTCGGTAAGGTGTTTAATCCCAATTTTGATAAAGTCGTGCAGGAAAGAGAAGATAATACCGTTCCCGCCGGTACGGTGCTGGAAGAATGGCAAGCCGCTTATACAATAAAAGACAGGGTTTTGCGTGAAGCAGTTGTCGTTGTTGCCAAAAACACCGAATCATAAAGATTTCGGAAAACATTTGTCAAAGAAAGAATTTTTTGCATAATATCAAAGAATCAACAAAAGGGGATTCTTTAAGATGGAAACATTGCTTGAAATTGCCAAAAGGCTGAGTATTAAGCCTAATCCGAATATGTCAGATGAAGAATACGGACGGATAACCGAACGTATTACTTCCGAATTGGAAGAAAAGTATTACAGATATTCCGAGTTTATGTTTACACCCGATGAATTGAATGAGACGGTTTATACGGTTCATAAGGATATGCCGAGAAAATGGGGAGATAGGTTTTTAAGCAATCTTGATTACGTCAAAAATGCCGATTCCCGAGAATACAGCGTACACGATCAGCATGGCAGAACGGGTGATGAAATGGGCGGCAGTTTCATATACCACGATGCCCGTGTCGGAAGAGAGCCTGTAATAGAGCGTTTTACTTTGGATTTAAAACAGGATTCTCCGAATTTCCCCACTGTAATAGACGGCTTGGATAAATTTATCGTTAAACATCATACCGCTTTTAAAATCGTAACGAAAAAGGCAAGTAATCGTTCCGATACGATGAATCTTTATATGTGTAAAAAGATTTTTTCCAAAATCGCCGCCGAAGTTTATAAAATCGTAAAACCTGTTTTAAATGAAGATAATCATGATTATTTGGACGGGGTGGATATCGTTTATAAAGGTGAAGTCGTAAAAGGTATGAAATACGGTCCCGATCCTTCCTTTGCACCTGAATCATGGACTATGGCAAGGGAGTGTACGGAAAACATTTTGCATGAAAAATTCGGTGAAAAATTTGATTATTTACGCACGGACGTGGGTCTGTCTTTGGGTCAGTTTTCGGCTCGTTTGGAAGAATTAGACCTTGTTTATTACCTGTATGACAAAGGAAAAAATCCTTTTGATTTGGCACATCGTTACGGTCCCGCTCCCAATGATGCCATGGCGAAAGCGTGGGGTTATATCAGGGATTCTTATGATGCCATGGATATTACAAACAATGTTAATAACACTTATGAGTATATAAAAACGGAATTGTGCAACTCCGGCTTCGATAAAGGGAAAGAAAAACCCGCCGGCAAAGGTTATCAACCGATGACACCGGAAGATGTGCAAAAAGCCAAAGCCAGAATGGAACAGTTAAAAATAAAATAACCGAAGCTACATTTTGCGGAACAGGGGCTTGTTTTGGAACAATTTTGCCGTTTGAGCCTCCATAACCGTACCCAAAACAATCTGACCCGAACGAATGATGACCCTGACCTGATCGGTTTGCATGGGATCGGGATTGGCAAAGCAGAAATTGATTTCAGGACGAGCGTTGTTTATCAATCTTTGATGAATTACCGCCAACAAACCTCTTGAAAGCAAGTCCGATGCCAAACCCTCGTTCAAACCCGAAGCTGTTGCGTATTTTATCAAAGAGTTCAAAGCATCTTCCACCGAATTGGCGTGAATCGTGGATAAAACCAAGTGTCCCGAAGAAGACGCACGCAAAACTTGAGAAGCCGTTTCGGGAGTTCTTATCTCACCCACCAAAATATAACGGGGACGAGAACGCAAAGCCGATTTAAGAGATTCACCCCAGCCTTCTTCTCCGTGAGTTTCGGTTTGCTTACATAAGCCTAAACCGCCGTTGTGAGAACGATATGTGCCGTCCAAAGGCATTTCGGGGGGATCCTCAATCGTATAGGCAAAGCCTCCGTTCAATTCCAAAAACTTTTTCAAAAGACAGGATATGGACGTTGTCTTACCCTGACCCGTAGCACCGCCCCACAAAATCAAACCGCCCGTATCCACCAAAGATAAAAGGTGATTGGTAATCGGTGTCGGTAAACCCAAACGGGAAATGTCGGGAATACGACGAGGCATACGACGGGCAGAATACAAAGGACCCGTCAAAGTCATTGTTCTTTCTATACGGAAAATAACACCGTCGTAAACCATGGAATAAGAAACACTGCCGTTGTAATAGTATTCCAAAGCCTTAACATAATCTTCCATATCATCGGGTTCTACCACTATCAAAGCACCATTAAGCCTTTTGTCCGGTATGTACATTATCTGTTCCGGTGTGTAGTATAAATCCGAAAAATTAAGTTCCGTAACGCGTGCCATAATAAATCATCCTTAAAGTAAATATAGTTTTTTATAACACGCAAAAGGTTACGGAGTCATCAGTTTTTTGAAAAAATATGCAAAAAATCCGCAAAGCGAGGCAGAAAGCACGATTGCCGGACCTGTCGGTAAGTCCAAAAAGTAAGAAGCGGCAAAACCTGCACAAACGGAAATAAAACCTAAAATACTTGCAAAAACAGCCATCTGCTCGGGTGTTCGGCTGAAAGAGCGGACTGCGGCGGCGGGGATTATCAGCAAAGCCGTTACCAACAAAATACCCGTTGTTTTGATAGCCAATGACACAAATAAGGCTAAAATCAACATAAAAGCGGCTTTAGTCCAAAACATTTTGCCGTTTTCCGCCTTTGCGGAAGTTTCATCAAAAGCCAACAGTAACAGCTTTTTCCAAATTACAGCCAAAACTCCGCCGATAATGACGGTGCAAAAACCTATGTATATCAAGTCGTTTTCGGTTGTTGCCAAAATATCACCGAATAAATAAGCCATTATACGGGAAGTCCCCGTTCCTATACAAGCAAGGCAAATTATGCCGAGGGATAAACCTGCTTGAGCTATTATTCCCAGTAAAGTATCCGAAGGTGCGGATTTTCTTTGCAATAAGTACAGGAAAAGCAAAGATGATACCAAAACGGTGGCAAATACCGTAAAATTAACGGGCAAACCAAGCAAAACACCCAAGGCTACACCTAAAATGGCGGTATGTCCCATAGCGTCTCCGAAATAAGAAAATCTGTTCCATAACATAAGGCTTCCCAAAGGACCTGCCAATAAAGCCATAATGCTGCCGGCTGCTAAAGCATAAAATAAAAATGACATCACTGTTGTCCCTTTCCTTGATAATGGGCAGACGGTTTTTGTTCGGTATCTTCTTTGTCATCAAGCGGAGCAATTTCTCCCGCCATATTATGACAGTGGTTGTGATGGTGGACGTAAAAGCCCAAATCATTGTATTCGGAAGCGGGGAAAATAGCCTGATAATCGGGAGTGTTCGGTATTTCGTGAGGCTTACCCCTGCAACAAATGTGTGTGTTAAGGCATAACACTTCGTCTGCTTTTTTCATAACCAAATGTAAGTCGTGAGAAACAATCAAAATCGCGGTTTTATAAGTGTCTCTGATAACACTCAGCAAATGATAAAAATTTTCTTTTCCCGCAACGTCCAAAGAGGCGGCTGGTTCGTCCAAAATCAAAAGTTCGGGATTACGCAAAAGGCAACGGGCAAGCAATACCCTTTGTGCCTGTCCTCCCGAAAGAGAAGAAAAGTCGTTGTCATACAATTCCCGAATACCTGTTAATTCCAAAATTTGACGTTGTTTTTCCTTATCCGTTCCTGCGGCGGAAGCGTTGAGTTTCAACAACCTTTTTACGGTCAAAGGTACCAGCTTGTTTATTTCCGATTTTTGTGCAAGGTAACTTATTCGCAAGTCGGGTTTGCGATAGATAAATCCGGAATCCGCAGGTATAAGGGCAAGCAGTATTTTTAACAGGGTGCTTTTTCCCGCCCCGTTCGGTCCGATAAGAGAAATAATCTGTGCCTGATGAATCTGAAAAGACACGTCTTTTAAAACTTCTCTGTTCGGAAAACTCTTACAAATGTTTTCGGCTTTTAAAAGTAATGAAGGGTCGTTTACGGTCATAATCGGTCTGAATTAAAGTTGATAAAAATAACACTTCGGATTATACTTTTCTTTTCAAAAAAGTTAAGGGATTTTTACTATGCAGAAAAAAGCAAATAAAACAATGGCTTTTTTAACATTTTTTTTGGTAATGACACTTGTAAACACAACTGCTTTGTCGGCTGAAGGAGGGGTGTTGGTAAGTATTCCGCCCGTATATTCTTTGGCGGCGGGCTTGATGCAGGGGACAAATGAAAAGCCGGTATTGCTTATGGATAATGCCGCATCTCCTCACACTTATTCCTTAAAGCCGTCCGATATGGTAAAAATTGAAAATGCCGACTTGATTGTTATGGTTGATGAACACTTGGAAGGTTTTTTGCAAAAGCCCTTATCCGATAAACAAGAAAAGGTTTTGGAACTGTCAAAAGTCGCAGGAGTCAGGACTTACCCGTTACGAGGCGACTATCATCACCACCACCATCACGATGCCGAAAAAGAACAAGCGGAAGAACACGAACATCACGAATCTGATGCTGAAATTGATGAACATATTTGGGCAGATACGGATAATGCCAAGGCTATAATTAACGCCTTGCAAAAGGCTTTGTTGAAACTTTACCCCGAAAACGGCGAACAGTATGAAAGCAATAAACAAAACCTGTTTGTCCGCTTGGATAACTTAAAACAACGGCAACGGGAAACATTGTCTGAAGTCAAAGAAGAACCGTTTTTGGTTTATCATGACGGCTGGCAGTATTTTGAGAAACAAAACGGTTTAAACGGTGTCGGCAGCGTTGTTCTTGATGAAGACATAATGCAAAGCGTAAGGGGCAGAATCGCCCTTGCCGATAAGGTAAAACGTTTACGGGTAAGGTGCCTTTTTACCGAACCGCAGTTTGATTCAAAAATCGTACGCTCTTTGGCAGAGGATTTGAAACTTAAAACCGCGGAAATAGATTTACTCGGCTACGATATGCCGAAAGACGAAAATCTGTACTTTAATCTTATGTTGCAAAATGCCGATAAAATAAAAAAGTGTCTGCAATAACCGTTTGATTTAATTGCAGAACACTTTTTAAAAAGTTGTCCAAGGAGGGTAACGGGTGTTGTTTGTATTTATGAGATATTCTGATACAAGATTCTTACCCCGTTACCCTAACGAGGATAATTTATTGGTTAACTTTAGCCATCTCTGCCGCTCGCACCCTTCTGATGATTTCTTCTCTGGTAATTCTCATATAGTTCTCGGGATTTTTGCGTAAATCCTTTGCTACCCATGAAAGACCTTTTTTCTGTGCATTTGTCGCTATTTTCTTATAGGAAATATGTTTTTCCTCCTCCAACGTTTTAAAAACGCCGCGGGCAAGATTGGCAGATTCTTTGGATATATCCGAAGTAGGCAAGAAAATTTTTGCCTTTCCGCATTGGTAAACGTCCATCAGCTTTTTATTGGTGCCTAAGTATTCACAACCGGCTGCTTGTAAAATGTTATGTAAATCACTGATTTTTAATCCGTTTATATCTGCCATGATAATTCTCCTCTAAGCAAAATTTATTTACAAATTACCGTAATCAAAGACAACTGCCTGATTAACTCTTTCAATCTACCATAAAACTTTATATTTGTCAACTATTCTTTTTAAAATCGGGAAAAAATCGTTGTTTACCAAGGAGTTGCTTGTATGATACAAATTGAAGAATATAAAAAAGAATTACTTGTCGGATTGGGTTTGAAAGTTTTATAAAATTAACAGGTTGTTTACTCATATCATCTATAATGACGACGGTTTGAATAATTAAGGACGAAATATGGAAGCAACGGGCTTAACATTTATGGCAAGTTTAACCGGTGAGATTATCTTAGCGGTCTTTCAGTTATTTGTTATTGCCGCCTTATTTTTTATGAAGAAGCAACCCGGTGCTCCCGAGGCTTTAAGACCGCTTACCTTTGGTTTTATCTTTATGTTGATAGCCAAAGGATTTTACTTTGCACGAATGTTTAATAACGATCCTTCCCTTGCGATTTTTGAGGTAACCTCATTTTCTTTGGTTATGGGAATGTTCATTACCGCGGCTTGCTTGTTGAAGGGCGTAAAGGCGAATATGCTCTTTACTCTTTTTATATCCTTGATATTGTTTGTTTTTATGTCGTATGCGATTTTTGTATCGGCGGCTGCTTATCTGAAATATGTCGTGCATTATATGAGTATTTGCATCGGTTTTACCGCCTTAAGCATAGGGTTTATGCCGAAAAGAGAAAACAAAGCGGATTACGGATTTTTTCTGACCTCTTTAACGTTTTTTGCTTTGGCCGTTGTCAGTTTGTTGATGATAAGCGGTTGGTTCAGATATTATTTTGGCACGGATATTTCCATTGTGCTGTATTTCTTGCTTGCCATCAGTATTCTTCTTGCCGGTGCCAATGTTTTGGAAAATAAGGTTGATTCCTTGTCCGAAGAAGTAGCTGTGGAAAGAAAAAAATTGTGGCTGTTGGTAAAGGCTTCTCCGTTTCCCATTATCATTTTCCGTTTAAGAGATGAAAAGATTTTAATGATTAACAGTAAAACGGAAGAATTATTGGGAATCCGTATGGAAAATTTACCGTCCTGTAAAGTAAGCTCCTTTTTTGATTGTCCCAATTTTAAGGAAAAGATGATAGCTCGCTTGGAACGGTCAAAAGATGTTGATAATTTTGATATTCGTTTAAGCCCGGGAAAAGTTCCTCCGTTATATGCGGGAACGTGGTTTTCTCTTTCCTCTCATATCATAGATTTTGAATATGAAATTGCTGTTTATTCCGTATTGCAGGATATTACGAAAAGAAAGCAAAAAGAACAGGAATTGATAAATGAAGCAAGTAAAGATCCGCTTACTTCCTGCTATACCCGTCGTTTCTTTGAGGATTTAACACGAAGGGAGATTGCTCGTTCCGTTCATAATCACACTGATTTTTGCTTTGTGATGATAGATGCCGATCACTTTAAAAACGTCAATGATACTTACGGACACGATGTCGGTGATAAGGTGCTGAAAGCATTGGCGGATACTTGTCATAGGGTACTTAGAGGCTCTGATATTATAGGGCGTTTCGGCGGTGAAGAATTTTTGATTATGCTGACGGAGATAACTCCGCAAAATGCCGAGATGATAGCCAATCGTCTGCGTGAAGCCATCGGTCGTTTGGTTATAGCCGGAAATAACGGCGAAAGTATCTCTTTTACGGTAAGTATGGGATTGGCAACGTCTTTATATACAACCGATTATCATACTTTGGTAAAAGCTGCCGATACGGCTTTGTATCAGGCAAAAAATACCGGCAGGAATAAAGTTGTGATGTTTACCAAAGAGATGGCGGCGATTCCGGCTCAATAATTTTGCCGTGTAAACAGATTTTCTTTTTCAAACATATAAATTTCTTCTTGACTTTGTTTGTGCCAAGTCAATAATGAGAAACGTATACTTTGGTATATGTGTAGTTTTATTGAAAGGATTTAAAAAATGAAGAAATTACTTGCTGTTGCTTTGTGCTTGTCTGCTTTGACTCTTTCCTCTTGTAGCAGTTACAGGGGTACTGTCGGCGATCAAAAGGTTTGTGAAAACGAATACTTCTTGGGTGTTATTTCCATCTCTGAATTGATTGCACCTTGCAAAAAGTAATTTGAAGCAAAGTTATACATTAAGAAAGCCGTCTGTCCTCAGGCGGCTTTTTTGTCGTTTGTTGCAACCGTAATTTTTTCGTATTGATTTTAGTTCGGCGGTTTTGTATTCTCCTGTTTTCCGAAAGAAGGAGCGTGTTATGGAAGAAAATGATATAAATATCAAAGAAGTGGAAAAAGGTTTCATTCGTACAAGCGAATGCGACAAAAACTCTTATTTAAAAATAAACGAACTGTTGTCGCTGTTTGCAAAGGTTGCGGAAGCTAATTGTTTGCGACTTGGTGAGCCTGCCGAAAAAACCGAAGAAAAAAATTTACGGTGGGTTGTCTTAAATTATGATATAGACATTGTCCGTATGCCTAAAAGAGGGGACAAGTTTATTTTGGAAAGCTGGCCAAGTGATGAAGTTTCCTTATATGCCGTAAGGGATTTCCGCCTTTCGGATGAAAACAAAGAGGTGATGGTAAACGCCTCCAGCCGCTGGATTATGATGGATATAGTTCGCCGTCGCCCCGTTGCCTTTACCAAAGTGTCGCAATCTTTGCCTTTGTTCAGGGAAAGGGCAAAGGAAACGGATTTTCCTAAATTAAGTTTACCTGATGAGGCAGAGTTTATAACCGAAATAAAACCTCATTATTTGGAATTTGATGCCAATTCTCACGTTAATAATGTCGTATATGCTTCTTGGATTTACGATTCTTTGCCTGCGGAATTTACGGAAAACAAAGTCCTTTGCGGTGTGAATATACAGTACAAGAAAGGAATAATGTTCGGACAAAATGTGCGGGCGGAGGTCGGTAACTTGTCGGAAAATCAAACTTTTCATAGGTTTACGGTTGCCGAAACGGGTGATGTAGCCGCAGAAATAATTGCAAAATGGAAAGAAAATAACAGCTGATTGTGTGGCTCATAAAAATATGTTGCAAAAGTTTGCGAAAAAAGGTAAAATGTTGTTCTTTCAGAGAAAGAAAGGACAATCTTAAATGAAAACATACGATATTTTGAATACAAAAGAAAATAAGAATAATGTGAAGTATTTTGAAAACACGACTGTTATCAGCAATAATTATCAAAGCGTTGCCGATGATAAAAAAATATCCGATGTTTTGAGTTTTCATACGGAGCATAGGTGTTTGTACAGCACGGAATATACTCGTCTTATTGAAAGCGAAGGTAAAATGTATGTTGTATCTTCCCTTTACAATACGCCTCGCAAAGAACGCTTTTATGTTGTATATCCGTATAACAAAGACACGATTTATTCCGAAAAAAATGCTCATGATGATACACTTTTTTTGCGTATCAGTAACTTAAGTCGCATGGAGTGGATGATAAATTGTTTTCCCGGCAATGCTTACAATGCCTATCAAAATACAATTTTTTGCGATTGGGATATGAAAGATATAGCCTTATTTTCCCGCTTTATTGCAAATGAATACGAAAGAAGCAACGAAGAAAAACACGGCTATACGGATTTGGTATATGCACCGCGTTGGCGACGTAATTATTATCCCTATACCGATATGGTAAAGAAAGACTCGTCTGCTTTTGCTTTACAAATCAATGCCTACAATAAGTACGACTCCTGTCTTGGCAGAACGCAGGATATTTTGCCTGTTATGGACGTTTTTCAAAGGTTTATACTTACGTCTGACACGGAAAAGGAAACGTATGTTTACGGCGGAAAAAATGCGGATAAATTACGCTTGACATACGGTCCGAATGTAGATCCTTGTTATACAAACAGTGCGGGAAAAAGTGTTTTTATGCCAAACAAAAAGTATGATGTACCGTATCCTTACTTTGATTCTTTTGAACGAAGCAGGTAAGGTTCTTTTTTGCTTTAACTTTTTTCAAAAAAAATAAAATAGTTTGTGTTTGTAAAACAAAAAGCAACACATAAGGAAAAATGTAAGTTTTTCATAATGTTATGTTATGAAATCAAAGAAAGACGTTGCCGAAAAAACCGCTTTATGAAAAATAAAACAGAAAAAAATAAAAAAAGTGCTTGCATTAAGAAAAAATTTCTGTAATATCACGTTCTGTTGATACGGAGTGCGGGTGTAGCTCAGGGGTAGAGCGCAACCTTGCCAAGGTTGATGTCGAGGGTTCAAATCCCTTCGCCCGCTCCATTTTTTCCACTACAATCAAATGATTATAAGGCGGGCTTTTTTAAGGCCGTTTTTTGTTTTGCCGTTACCGTTCGTTTTTGCCTTTAATTTACACGTTTTGTGTAAAAAAACTTGTCATACGGTATATACTTTACTAAATTATCCTTGTCAGTGTTTTTTTTAATTTGAATTTTGAAAGGGAAAAAATGTTTAAAAGCAGTTTTATAAAAACGTTAGCAGTTGCATTGATGATTGTGCCTCTTTGTGATTGTTCTTCATCAAAGTCCGATACCGTTGCACCTTCTTCCAATGCAACGACAGTCTCCGCCGCCGATGTCGGTATTCAGGGGGCTAAATTGTTGTCCGATTATACTTCGGCTATGCTTTCCGTAACGGATGCACAGAAAAGTTTGGCACAGGCTTACGGTTTAAATGATGTGGTAAAGGCTGCCGATACTCAATCAACGATACTTAAGTCCGGTAACCTTACGACCGATGCAATCAGCAAGACCATTGAGTTTGCAACAAGTGCCAACAGTGCCATCACCGAAAAGATGAAAGAAAAAACAGACCTTAGCAGTGAGGCAAAACAAATGGTTGCAAAGGCTTTGGCTGAATATCTTGTCGGCACGGGCGAAGCGGTTGATTTGGCAAAAAGTGCCAAGGAAGTAGGAAGTAACATACAAAGTTATATTTCATCATTACCTTTGTCTCAAAAGGCAAGTGCGTTAAGCGATATGGCAGCTGCTTTGGGTGTGATTCAAGGCTTACCGTCTTTGTCTCAAAATTTGCTTGCTACGGGTAAGGACCTTATCGGATATGCCCTTGACGACGGTGTTAATACAAACAATGCACAAAAGACAATGTCCGGTATTTTCGGCTTTTAATTTGTGATTATATGTTATGCAAAGGGGAAAGGACATCATCTTTCCCCTTTGTTTTTTGGGCAGGGGAAAAGGACAGATATATTTACGGATGAAAACGGTAATAATCGGAAAGTTAAGCATAAATTTTATGCGGGCAGGCGGTTTATATTTTCTCTTTTAAGGAAGCGGTAGATTGTCGTAACATCAACATTCATTTCGGCGGCGATTTTCACTCTTGAGTAGCCTTCTTGCAACATTTTACGGATTTTCATTCGGTTTTTGGACAGTTTCAGGCTTTTGGATTTTGCTCCGAAAGGGCGACCCAATTTGACGTTATTTTCTCTTAACTTATCCAAGCTCATTTTGGTTCTGGCAGAGATTAAGTCTCTTTCAATTTCCGCAGCCAAGCCGAAAGTGTAGCACATTATTTTTGATTGCAGGCTGTCGTCAAAGACGTAATTTTCTTTAACGCTGATGATTTCCACTCCCCTATTGACGGCAAGCTGAAGGATTCCCGCCAGCTCATATAAGTTGCGGGCAAGTCTGCTTATTTCCGATACGATAATTTTGTCTTTGTTTTTTGCTTTGTGCAAAAGGTTTCCCAGCTTTCGGCTTTCCAAAGGTTTTCGGCTGGACACGGTTTCTTCCACCCATTGAGATATTTGTTCTTTTTTCCCGCCGATATATTGGTTAATATAAAACCTTTGGTTTTCAATGGTTTGTGCAGAACTTGATACGCGTAAATATCCGTAAACGGTCATTTTAAAAACTCCTTATATAAAAATTAAATCCATTACAAAAACATCTTGAAAATACAAGCATTTTTTATCTTATGACATTGCATTTAAAGGAACGTTTAAATGCAAGGTTTTTCATAACAAAAAAGAAAAAAATTATCATATTGAAAATAAAGGAAAAATAAAAATATAAAGAATCAATGACCTTGTTTTTAAAAGGTGTAAATTAGAACATGCAAAAACGTTCCTTTTTGTAACATACGGGTATCGGTGTCGGAACATATCCGATATGA
>Ga0310690_10002461_pt1 | contig 30029 bp, 45 predicted proteins | sample AusTroGonzalo_MG_2_FD_207661 | JGI IMG/M metagenome (GOLD analysis project Ga0310690, IMG submission 207661) | Bovine rumen microbial communities from tropical cattle in Woodstock, Queensland, Australia - Gonzalo_04 (v2) (version 2) | ecosystem: Host-associated > Mammals > Digestive system >...
ATGTACGAAGGCTGGAGGATATAAGACAACATACAACATTATCAACAGGAACATTTAGTAAGTATTGGAATGATCCGAAGAGATTTCCACTGGGGGAAGTAGTGGCAATCTTTAACTATCTTAAGATTCCGTATGAGGAAAGAGCAAAGATATTGAAAGTATGAAGGGGATTTGGGGATGAAAAGACTTATTGTTGGGTTCTTTATAGGGTTATTGGTTATTTCAACGCCTATTCAGGTTAAAGCCAATAGCCTATCTGATATCGACACGTCCGAATCGGACGGAATACCTTGTGAAATACGGCAGTATGCCGAACTATGCGGAAGTGAATTTAATATTTGTCCAGAATTTCTGGAGTCCATTGCTTATTACGAGTCCAGGTATGTTGCAGATGCTACAAACGGATCTTGTGTAGGCCTTATGCAAGTAAATATAAATGCCCATAAGGACCGGATAGCTTCTTATGGATGGACTACAGATGATATGTCGGATCCATACAAAAACATGATGATTGCCAGTGACTACCTTCAGGAGCTTTTTGAAAAATATGAGGATCCTGGAATAGTCCTTTACATATACAACGGCAATTCAACAGGCCTTAAGAAGTATAAGCAGACAGGCCGGTTAAATAAGTATGCAACCAATATCCTTGACTACTCGGCAGAGCTGGAAAGGATTCATGGCAAATAAAGAAAGGAGAAAAAAGAAATGGAAAAAAGTGTGATAAATGCAGCACGTATGGAGGCTGCGCTTGATTTGCTCACAGCAATGATGGAGGAAGAGGCAGAGGATAGAACACCAATGTTAGGTATTGGAGATCTTAACTACGTCCTTATCGTTGCTGGTTACAAGCCGGTTGAAGTGAAGCAGCAGAAGGAGGTAGAAGTCATTGACACTGTACGATCTGAAGGGTGAGTTTTATGAGCTGTATCAGTTGGCCACGTCAGAAGATGATGAACAGGCTTTTTTAGATACATTGGAAGCTTTAAGGGGCGAGCTGGAAATAAAGGCTGCAGGATATGTTCATATTATCAAGCAGTTAGAAATGGAAGCTAACGAGTGCGACAAGGTTATTGATGATTTTGAGGCTAAAAAGGCCCAGAGAATGAAAGCTGCTAAGCGTATGAAGGAGGCTCTTATTTCTGCCATGGATGTTGCAGGAGTAGATAACATTCCGGCTGGTGATTATAGCCTGAAAATAGCCAAGAATGGCGGCCTTGAACCACTGAAAATTACCGGGGATGTTCCGGATAACTTTTTAAAGGTTATCTATGAGCCTGATAGCAAAAAGATCAGGGAAGCGCTTAAGGAAGGTGAGCAGCTTGATTTTGCACATCTTGAAGAGCGTGGAAGACATTTGAATATCAAGTGAGGTGTGAAAAATGGGATTGCCGGTTTTAATTTTAGGCGAGTCAGGATCAGGGAAAACATATTCCATTAAGAACTTTGATCCTAGTGAAGTTGGCATTTTTAGTGTAGAGAAGAACAGATTGCCTTTTAAAAAGGATTTTAAAGTCGCTAAAAATGCTACATATCAGACACTTGCAGCAGCCTTTAAAAATCCACAATTAAAGACATACATCATTGATGATAGCCAGTATTTATTAGTCAATGAAATGTTTGATAAGGCAAAAGACAAAGGCTATGACAAGTTTACTGATATAGCAGTTCATTTTAGAGACTTGATTCATCACATCAATAAAAACATCCCAGATGATGTGATTGTGTATTTTCTGCATCATACGGAAATAGACAGTAACACAGGAAGAACAAAGGCCAAAACTGTAGGAAAGATGCTGGATCAGGTACTAACTGTTGAAGGTTGTTTTGACATTGTTCTTTTATGCACTGTTGAAGGAAATGAGCATTATTTTATCACTCAGTCAGACGGATCTAATACTTTGAAGAGTCCGGAAGATATGTTTGAAAGAAAGATACCTAATGATTTAAAGCTCGTTGATACAGCTATTCGTGAGTATTACGGCTTGAATAATAAGAAGGAGGACAGCAAATAATGAAGGCTTTTAGTGGTTACGAAGAAGCTAAGGAGAAGGCGAAGTATATGGGAGGACAGAGACTTCCGGTTGGTGCTTATGTATGCAAGATACTTGGTATCAAGTTGGAACCTGGTAAGGAAGGCAACTCAGATATGCTGCTTGTGCAGTTCGATATTGATGAGGGCGAGTATGCCGGATTCTTTAAGAAGCAGTATGAGGAGAACACAAACGACAACAAGAAGTTTAAGGGCCGCACTACTGTATATCTTCCCAAGGATGATGGCTCTGAAAAGGACGGATGGACTAAGACAGCGTTTGCAAAGTGGACAAATGCCCTTGAAGAGTCTAACGAAGGTTATCACTGGGATTGGAATGAGGCTACCTGGAAGAATAAGAAGATCGGCCTTGTATTTGGTGAGACAGGCACAAGGATTGAAGGCAAGGATGTTGTTTATACAGATTGCAGATTCCCGGTTTCAGTTGAGACAGTAAGATCCGGCAAAGCTCCTGAAGCAAAGTTTAAGGCCAAAGGCGATTACGGCAAGGCAGAAGAAGACAGAGCTACAGACTTTACAAATATTCCTGATGGATTAGAGGAAGAATTACCTTTTAAGTAATTAAGGAGCTATGATGGAGACTTTTGACAAGATAGAAACACTTGAATCAATGGTAGTGCTTGTAGACAGTAGGGAGCAACCTACACCAAGAGCCAAGAAGAGATATGAGTCTTTTGGCTTCCCATACAGAAGAGTCACATTATCTTATGGCGATTATGCCTACAATTGCAAACTTCCTAATGGTAAGTGGCTGTATGATCCAGAGAAAACGATCAAGGCTAAGTGCATTGTTGAGCGAAAAATGAACTTAGACGAACTAGCAAGCTGCTTAACACATTCAAGGGCACGATTTGAGCGAGAGTTTGAACGCGCAAAAGAGAATGGAGCGAGAGTGTTTCTACTTGTCGAAAATGCTTCATGGGAGAACCTTCTTGCTGGCAAATACAGAAGCAAGATGAATCCTAGTAGCTTTTATGGATCCCTGGTTACATGGATTGTCCGCTATGATATACAGCTCATTTTTTGCAAGGAAGAGTTATCCGGGAGGATGATCCGAGAGTTTTTGTATAAGGACTTAAGGGAACGTATTGAAAAAGGCGAATTTGATGAGATGGGGGCATCATGAATCAAGAAGCAATTAAGGTAATGACTAAAGAGCAGCTATTCGATAAGAACATGCTGTATGAGGTATATCAGGAGAAAAATGAGACTGACAAAGAACTTTTATTGTTGGCGTTAACTGACAGAGCAAGTGAGCTAAAATGCAAGCCAGCTCTTAAAAAATTTATCAAGGCTTTTGCTGCTGATTATAAGAAGGAAGCTAAGCCTATTTATCAGAACAATATAACCATGTTTGGACATCCTAATGGAGAGCTTAATTGCGGAAACTGGATTGCAGACAATAACGGAATCAGAATACTTACTATTTTTGGCGAAAAATTAGCTTGCTACCATCCGATTTTGCCGGTGGAAAGGCTTTTTAACATAGAGACTAAGACAGAAAAAATCACTTTAGCCTATTACAGAGACGAAGAGTGGAAGGAAATTACTGTAGGCAAGGATGTAATAGCAAGCTCAACAAAGATTGTAAAGTTGGCTGAGTATGGCGTGGCCCTTACATCAGAAATGGCTAAATCGCTGGTTCAGTACTTATGCGATATCGAAAACATGAATCCGATATTGCTGAAGCGATCAACAAGTAAGTTTGGCTGGCATGGTAAGGATTTTATTCCTTTTGACAAGAGTGTTGTTTTTGATGATGAAAGCCGCTTTAAGGATCTTTGCGAGTCTCTTAATGAAAGTGGCAGCTATGATATTTGGCTGGATTTGGCAAAGAAGATAAGGCAGAACACTAAGCATTATGAACCTCAGTTATATATGGCGGCTAGTTTTGCAAGTGTCCTATTGAAGCCGTTAAACATGCTTCCATTCATTGTGAATCTATGGGGCAGTACCGGCAAAGGTAAGACAGTAGCAATGATGTTAGCAGCTAGTATATGGGCCAATCCTTCAGAAAATAAATATATCACTGACAGTTATGCTACACAGAATGCTTTTGAGATCAGACTTGATATTCTTAATCACTTGCCACTTATGATGGATGATTTGTCAAAGGTAAGGGATAAGCTCAATGACAACTTTACTGATTTAATCTATCTCTTATGTTCTGGTAAGGGTAAGGACCGCAGTAACGTTGATCTTGGCTTGAATAAGGTTAAGACCTGGCAGTGTACAATTTTATCCAACATGGAGAGGCCACTTGCTACAGACACAATGAAGGGTGGAGCCATTAACAGAATTTTGGATTTTGAAATGGGCGAAGGCTACATTTTTGAAAGTGGTAATGCTGTTGTTGAAGTCCTGAAGGATAATTATGGATTTGCCGGGCTACGATTTGTTGACTTAATTAAGGATCTTCCGGTGGAGGCTTTGCAGAATATCCGCAGAGATTTTGAAAAGAAGATCAAGGAAGAGGCCGAGAGACAGGGATCAGTCAAAGAGGAAAAGCAGATACTTCCGTTATCAGTACTTCTTATGGCTGACAAGATGGCTACAGATTACATCTTTGAGGATGGTATCTATCTGGATCTTCCGACAATGGTTGCCAATCTGAAAGATGTTAATGATGTTTCAGAAGGCAAGAGAGCTTATGACACAATCATTGATTACGTGAAAGTTAATATAAACAAATTTACAGATACAAATAATACCGGTGAATGCTGGGGCTTTATCAATGAAGGCTATGTCAACATTATCCCTTCAGTAGTTAAAACAATTTCATATAAAGAGAACTTTTCGATAAAAGCTTTTTGTTCTTGGGCCAGAACTGAAAATCTTTTAAGGGCAAACAATGATAAGAACCAAAATGTTGTTAGATTTCAGGGACACCCCACAAGATTTTACACGATAAAGATGGAACAGGACGAAAAAGAACCGGAAAGTAGCACAAATACTGATAATGACGGATTTGTTGATGCTGGGCAAATGGAATTGCCATTCGATTAGTGTTACACCGTTACACGTTACACCTGCCGGAAATGGACTTTTATATAGAGAATTAAAAAAATTTAAATACCTGAATATTTTTATTCCTCTCGCGTGTATACAGTTATTCGGTAACAAGTGTAAAAAGTGTAACGGAATAGTAACCATCTGATTTACAAGCGTTTTTCTAATGTGTAACAACGTGTAACCATGTGTAACAGAGGGGGTATGGGGATGAATACTGATGAGTTTAGAGAGAAGGTGCAGAAGCCATATAAACAGGCATGGACAATAGTTTTGTTAGCTCAGAAGGCAATCTATACAGATAAGCAAGAGGACTGGGATCTGTACGCAAAAGAGGCTGATAGATTTGCCAAGGAAGGTATCGACAATCCGTTTCAGGATAGATGCGCAGCATTTGTCTATGATGCAGTGGACGATATCAAAAAAATGAATGAGGGGAGCTGAGAAGATGCAGTATAAAACGCCAAGCAAGAGATCAAAATTCTGGACTCCTGAAGCAGATTATAAGACTGCAGTTTATTGGTGTAAGAGATATCCGGACTGGATTAAAGAGCTTAAAACTCTTCCAGATACTAGCAAGGCCATAAGCTATGAGGGTGATAAGGTGCAGACAAGCAGCAACTATGATGCTACGGCTGAAACTGCTATCAGAAGATCAGATATTTTAAGCAAAGTTGTCCTATTAGAAGGACTGGCTAAAACTGTTATGCCGGAGTGTCCTGGTTATTTGATCAGGGGCGTTACTGAAAATGGTGTGAAGGTTGAAGACCTGATTGCTTCCGGGATGCCCTTCAGTAAGAACAGTTATTTGCTAAGAAGGCAGCAGTTTTATCACTTGTTATCAAAGAGGATATAGGTATGAAAACAGCAAAGTGTAATAGAGATTGCCTGAATTGTACTCATGGTAGTTGTATTCATGACATAGAAGAAATTTTGGAGAAAAAAGAGGACTATGTACGTGCCAGGAGAAGAGAAACTAACCGGCGGTGGGATGCGGCTCATAGGGAGCATAACAGGGCAAGAGCAAAAGCATGGTACGAAGCAAACAGGGAATCACATAAAGCTAAAGTGTTAGCTAGATATTGGGAGAAAAAGAATGGGCAGAAGGCGGAACAATGTGGATGATATGACAATCCGGGAACAGATTGAGGAAATAAAGGCTGAAATATGCGATAACTATTGCCTTTATAGGTTCACATTATCCGATCAGGCAGAATTAGAAGGAAAGTGTGAACAGTGTCCTTTAACGAGGTTGTAGCTATGAACATGTTTTTGTACATGAAGGTAACTAATGATGATCTGGAACTGCCGGAAGCTGTAGCAGACAGTCCGGCGGAACTGGCTAAGATGGTCGGAACCACGGCTAATTGCGTATCAAGCAGTATTACACATAAGAGGGCTGGATGGCTAAAAGTGGAGGTTGAAGATGAGGGATGATCTTTTGAAAAAAGTGGAGATTTTTACTGGCGTCCTATTAGTGGTTTGTTTCATTTTATCGAGGATCTAGGGGGCGTTATGAAAAGAAAAGTGAGGGTATTTAATGCAGATGAAATGGAAACATTCAAAGATATAAAGCGATTTCATATGCAGTGTCAGAAAATGACAGCGGATCAGAAGAAGTATTGGCAGCGTAAACCATATGATTTTGGGAAAGGGGCAAGATAAAGATGAAGATGATTAAAAGAGAATTAACACCGGAGCAGTGGGAGAATGTCACATTGAGGCATGATACTACCGGGATATTTAAGCCACAAGAAGTTATGGGCTATGGCGTATATTCTGAGAGATACTTCCAGGATAAAGAAGACGGCAAGTATTATGTTGAGTTTTACTTAGGGGATTCTAGTGATTAAGGGGAATATAGATGAAGGATCGGATATATAAAGCACTTACCATAATAATGCTTTTATCCTGGTTAGCACTAATGTTTTCATTGTTTCCGTTTTTGGGATAAGAAGGGAGAAAAGATGGCAAGATACATTGATGCAGATAAAATCATATTCCATGAAATTGATGAAATAGGTGGAGAATATGAACCATACTTAGGTTGTTCTAAAAGACAAATAGATGATATTGAAACCGCAGATGTGCAGCCTGTTAAACATGGTCATTGGGTAAATTGTAAAGCGGGTTTTTATCATTCTTTTGGTGAATGTTCAGAATGTGGACATTTTACAACCATGAAACATAACTATTGTCCTAATTGCGGAGCAAAGATGGTTAAGCCACAGGAAAGTGAGGATAAGGAGTCAGCTCATGAAGAGGATAACTAATGCTGAGGAGATCAAGGCAAAAGGCATTAAATATTGCCAGAGGCAGCACAAGCTATATAAGAAGAATCGAAAACATATAGGTTATTGCAGAAATTGTCCTTTGCATATCTGCATTGATTATAAGGGCCATATCCATGCAGCAGTTATGGATTTTTCAGATTTTGCCTATGACTACAACTTAATGATAAAGGAGATTTTCAAGGAGGAACCAAAATAATGTGGGTTATAGCATGCTTTGTATGCTTTATGTTTGGGGGCCTTCTTGGATTCTTGGTCACTGCTTTGATGGCTGCAAGTAGCCGGAATGAAGATGATGAGGAATGAGAGGGTGTTACATAGTATTACTTTTTATATGCCTATATTTCTATTACTGGATTGGGAGGGATGATAGAAAATGACAAGTTTTGCACAGGATAAAGAGGATCTTATACTTGCGGAGATCCTAAAAGATGTTGTAAACGGATTTTACATTGATGTAGGCGCTAATGATCCGGAATTATTTAGTGTTACCAAGCTGTTTTATGACTGCGGCTGGCATGGAATAAACATTGAGCCGCTTCCAGATATGTTTTATAAGTTATACTGCGCTAGAAACAGAGATATCAACTTGAATATGGCAGCCGGCGCTAATTTTGATATGTTAGAGCTTAATGTCGCCGGAATGGGATCATCATTCTTTGAGAAGTATGCTGAGTCCTATAAAAAGATTATTGTTCCTGTGTGGCCTTTAAGTGAGATATTGAGCTGTGTTCACCCTAAAGAAATCCATTTTCTGAAGATAGATGTTGAAGGATTTGAAAAGCACGTTTTATCAGGCATGGACTGGACCGTTAGACCTTGGGTTATTTGCATGGAGTCAACAATACCAGGAACGTTAGAGCCTTGCTATAAGAATTGGGAATACATATTAACTGAAAGAGGTTATGTCCTATATTGTGAGCATGGTATTAACAGATTCTATGTTGATAAGCGCAATCATCCGGAACTGTTGGAGGGCAAAGATGAAACACATTAACTATTGGTCTTTACATGTTCCGGAGAGTGAACGGCATACAGAAGGTGACAACATAGATATCTACATAGATAACTTTGTATTTCAAGCACCGCCGGGGGCAATCATACTACTTGTGGAGCCACGTTCAATCGTTCCGGATGCATACCGGCATGTTGAAAATCACTGGCAAGAGTTTTCGCATGTTTTTTCTTTTGATAGCAAGATTCTTGAAAAATGCGGCAATGCAAAGCTGTTTATCTACGGCACCTACACCTACAAAGAAGATCCTCCAACATTTAAGACTAAAGAAATATCAATGGTGTGCAACAATAAAACAGTTTGCCTCATGCACATCAAACGGCAACAGATAGCACATAAGCTTAAAGGAATTATTGATACTTATGGTCGTTTTGATGGTGGGGAGTTTGTTCCTGAGAATATCATATATGACGGCTATATGTTCAATGTGGCTATTGAGAATTACAGTGACGGACACTATTTCACTGAGAAGATAGTTAATTGCTTTGTTAACTATGTTGTTCCTATTTACTGGGGTTGTCCTAAGATTGGTGAATACTTTAATACTGACGGAATCATTATAGCTAAAGATCCGGAAGATATACCGGGTATTATTGATAAGATTTTATACCTTGGGCCAGATAGGGTTTATGCCAACAGGATTGAAGCAATTAAGGATAACTACAATCGAGCATTAAAATATCATTGGTATTTCACTTTGTTTGAAGAAATGTATCATGACTTGTTGGAGGGGCTATGATTCTATCAATAATTATTCCGTACTACAATGCTGATAAATATATATATGATCTGCTTGACTGCTTGGAGCCACAGGTAACAAAAGACACTGAGGTTATTCTTGTTGATGATGGTTCAGAGGAGCCGTTTGATAGCCCTTATGAAGATTGGCTGAAGGTTATCAGGCAGAAAAACGCCGGTCCCAGTGCTGCAAGGAATACCGGCATTGAAGCGGCAACAGGAAAATATATATCATTCATTGATGCTGATGATCTGGTGGCTGATAACTACATTGAGAAGATTTTAGAGACAATCAAGGCAGAAAAATTTGATTTTTGTCTAATGTCCTGGAAGACTCTGCCGGGGCCGATTGATTCAGGCGTTAAGTTATCAAACATCAATAATACTTTCCCTTCATGGAATGTCGTTGTTTGGAACAGGGTTTATAAAAAATCCTATATCGGCAAGCATAGATTTAATCAAAACAAAAGAATTGCAGAAGACGCGGAGTTTATCAAGGCAGTTGGCGAACATGGCAAGAAGGCAATTATAACCGACTATATGTATTTTTACCGGGCTGATACTCCAGGAAGCCTAACAAAACAGTTCCATCAAGGCACTGTGGATCACAAAAAGATAGTCTATTATTATCCGACTGTTACTGCTGATATGAAAGATCTTCTGAAAGAGGTCAAAAAAGAGTATAAAACGGCTGAAGTGGTAGTTATGACAAACAGAAATGATATTCCAGAGCTTGAAAAATATGCAATGATCATCAAGCCTCAAATGATTGTAGGCAGTGAGCTGCGTGGAGAGAATACACCATTATTCAAGCCGGTTCCGGTTCCAGTTAAATGCCAGGTCCTAATGATCGTCAGAGGCACTCAGAAAATTGGAGGTATTGAGACTTTTGTTTATAACTTCTGCAAGATCATGCGGAAGTATTATGATATCTGCGTCCTATACGATAGCATGAATGATCAACGGCTTGAAATGCTGAGACGGATTGTTAGATGCGAACAATATAAACCGGAAAAGACTTATGCTTGTGATACATTGATGCTCATGAGGTTTAGTGACAGGATCCCGGAAAATGTGTCCTATAAAAAATCTGTGCAGATGGTCCATGCTTGCAAAATGCATGATTGGATGGAAGTACCTGAAGACAGAGACGAAATAGTTTGTGTTTCTGAGACTGCAAGAAAAACATTTCCAGGACTGAAAGCAAAAGTGATTCACAATCTTGTTGTTTGCGAGGGCTGCCAGGATGCACTTTTACTTGTATCGGCTACGCGGTTAGCGTCCGGCGAAAAAGGACATGATAGAATTATCCGTCTGGCTGAAGCTCTCAACCGGCAGCAGATTCCTTTTACCTGGCTGATTTTCACTGATACAAAATTCGCGGTGCCTGAAAACGTTCATCTGATGCCTTCAAGGATTGATATAATGCCTTTCTTGTCTGCGGCTTCGTATGTTGCCCAGCTCTCAAATTCAGAAGCGTTTTGTTATTCCATTGTTGAGGCCCTATGCTGTCAAACTCCGGTTATCTGTACCGATTTGCCAGTACTACCGGAAATAGGTGTGAAAGATGGCATTAACGGCTATGTTTTACCTTTTGATGGCGAGTATGATTCTATAGTTCGGAAAATATATGAACAACCGTTAAAGGGCCGGTTTCACTACAGTTTCAATAACACTGAAAGAGTAGGGCAATGGATAGAGATTTTAGGCCCTCAAAAGCCGTTTAAAAAATATGATCCGGCTGCAGAAATTCAGGTTGTTGTTAAATCGCCTTATTGGGATACGGTTTTAAAAGAGTCGCTTAGCCCTGGAATGATCCGGAAAATGGCAAGAGATAGGGCAGAAACCGCGCAAAAGCTGGGACTTATCCAGATAATGTGATATAATTAAATATACTCAAAACAACATATAAACCTCAAAAAAAGACCTCCGAAACAAGCTCCGGGGGCCTTTGTTCATATAAATATCGAATTATAGTTAGTTTCTGGGATAGTCCTTGGAATACTTTGCAACAGCTTCTATAGCTTCGTCGCTCCAGTCAAGTAACTGTCCGCAGTATGGGCATCTTTGAGGCTTATCAACATAATATCCGCCGCCTCGCATAATCTTTGTATCGCCTATTTTGCTGGGTTGTGTCCTACAGCTAGGGCATTCGTTCCAAACGCTTGTTAAACTAATGTGATATATTGGCGCCTTGGCCTGTTCAAATAGCTCTAATTGTCCTATCATATAGCCTCCTTAAGTGCTTTTTCAAGTAATTCAATGTTTTTTATGTATATGTTTCGGAATGAGTCCCCAGCTTTGCAGTGATCAAGCATATAGTGTTCATATTCTAGCTCTACTTCTAAGCTTTCAATGTACTCTTGTTTATCTGCTGGGCGTGTGTCTGTGGGTGATCCTCCGGTGTTGTCTTCAAAAAATGTATAGTATTTGTCTATTCCTGTTATTGTATGCTCTTCGCCTCTGCATATTACTTTTTGCCCTAAGTATCTGGGAAAACTATATTGTCCTGGGCTTCTTTTAGTGTATAAGAGTCCAAATAAACTATATTGTCCTTTTAATTGAGTCATGTTCTAGCCTCCTTTAATATCCTAACCATGCCAGCAGATTCAAGCGGCTGTAGCCGGTTAGATCAATCACCCTGTCAAACAATACGCGGCCGCCATTATCGGCGTAAACGTGTCCGTTTTCCTCGTAGTAGTTCATGTTGTGAAGTCTTAACATCTTGCATATCGCTTTATTACTCATGTTTTCAACCTCCTGTCCATAAGAAAACTCATAATTTGCTAACATTTCCTCATCCAATAAAGGCTCTTGCTCGATAATCATACAATCTCAACTCCTTTTGCTTTGAATTGCTGGATAATGGCTTTTAGATTTTCCTGGAGGTAGTAAAGATCCTCGTCAAAGTTTGCGGCCTGTGATTCGGTCAACTCCTCGTTGATCTGCTCCAGGTTGTAAAGCATTTCCGGCAGCTCAATTTCAATCACGTTTTCCGGTTCCTCGTAGCATTCCCAATAAGGGTTATACTCATTGATAAAATCTATATATGCTTTTGTCAGTTCGTCCATTTTTACACCTCCACTGGCATATCAAAATAGCCGATTGCCTCAAAAAGCTTGATTGCTCCGTTTGCCTGGGCCTTATTCATTCCGGTGGACCAGATCAGCGGCCACTTAGCAGCGATATCATTCATTGATACCTGGCAAAAGTCCTCATTTTCTGCATATCTGAGCTTTAAAATATAGTGTCCATATCTGTATTCAAGGTTCATGATTTTGCTCCTTTGTCAAGGTTTATTAGGTTTATTGAGGTTTATTTTTGCCGGTTTATGAGGGATCCGGCTCCCTTTGTCCTATTAGGCTGTCATAAGGTCGTATAATCTAGCCTTCAGTGCGATCATTTCAGCTTTTAAGGCTTCGTTTTCTCTTCTCAGGTCGTTAGCTTCTGCGGTGATCCTGATATTCTCGGCCTCTTTTTCGTTACGTTCCCTTGCAAATTCAAGGCTGCTTTTTCGCTCTTCGTTGTAAAGGTGCTGGAGCTTGTCGCGGTCGGCTTCGGCTTCTGCCAGTTCTTCGCGGAGCTTTACCGAAAAATTGCTGTATTCAGCGAAAAACTTAATTGTTGCCTGGATCCCTTCGGCTTCGTCATAAACTCGGTAAAATGTTTCCTTGTATTCGTGGCTAAGTCGGTCCAGATCTTCTAAGCTGCTATGACCTATCAAGTCTTGAACATGTACTATAAAATCTATGTCTGTATCAAGTCCGCCGGTGGCCTTTACTTCTCTTAATAGTTCCTCTAATGATTCATATCTAGGCTTTAACATCTTTTTATCCTCCTTTTTGCTTTGTCCTATTAGGTAAAGCCCTCCGCCGGTAGTGATCCGGTTTTGATCCTCTCCGGAGGGTGATTTATTATCTGATTTCTAACATTCCTTCGTCAGTCTCAACAAAATGTCCTTCATAGCTCATATCGCGACCAAATGCCTCATAATCGAAGTAGTTTGCAAGTATTCCGGCGTTTTCAAGTAGTCCGCATTCTTCAACGTACTGATAAGCTACATCTGTCATATCGTTGCAGCCGCTCCATAAGTAGCAATCATCCTTTTTATCGAGTGCCTCTTCCAGGCTGTAACCTTCATCTAATAAAGCTTTAACTATTGTCTGTTCGCTATCGTCCAGGCTCTCGACTGTTTCGGCGATTTCATTAAGGTGTTCTAAGTTGTCATATTCTCCGATATTGAGATAATCACACTCATAATCTGTGATAAAAAACTCTTCATATTCTCCGTAGTAGTCGTTTTTTGCTACCTGGCCGCGTCCGTTGCTGTAGTAGTGGATATCATCATGTGATACCTGGATCTTGTCGAATGCTTCGGCGATCTCGTCCTCAGTTGCTGGAAGTGTCAACCATACAAAATCTAAAACTCCTTCGTTGTACTTTCCTAAATTTGTAAGTGCTATGTTCATCATAATTTTTTCTCCTTTTCTATTTGTGGGGCTTCTATCCGTCAGGCCATACCGCTTATTTTTGATTTAATGGTCCGGCGTAGCTGTGAAGCTGTTGTTTTGTTTGGTGTGATTTAAATATAACACTTTGCGCAAAGTATGTCTATTATCAAAACTGCAAAAAGAGATTTATCGAAAAACATAAAAACTTTATGCAAAGTGCACTATACGCAAAGTAATAAAAACATGCTAGAATATAGATATAATCTGGAAAAGGAGGCATTTTATGGAGGATCAAAAGAAATTCAACAAACAGAACTATGACAATCAATATATAAAAAACAATAAAGACCGGATCAATTTTGTTATGGATAAGGGCACAAAAGACCGGATAAAGCTTGGAGCCGATAAACTGGGCCAGTCTTCCAGCGAGTTTATAAGAGAGGCTATAGAAGAAAAGCTTTTTAAACTGGGAATAGAAAAAAAGATTGTTGTAGATGATCCAGAGCAGAAAAAAGAAAATTAATAAACACTGGGCACACAGGGCCCAAAAATAAAATATAATAATATCGTGAAGAACTTGAATAAAAGCTTATTCCCCCAAAGTTTGAGCCCCTCAAGATCATAGCTACAAGAAGAAGTTGTTAATATCAATTAGCAGCTTCTTTTTTGTTTCTTCTATTAAATGCAAAAAATGAGGTTTTGATCATGGAAGATTTAAAAATAGATATCAATAAATTGAATAAAGCAACGGAACCGGCTGCAGATCTTCCAGAAGTACCAAGAGACGAAAACGGGAAAATCTTAATTGATCAAATCAAAATTGATCAGGACGAAAAGAACAATATCATCATACCAGATAAAATATTTGATATTTATTATAAAGAGTTGCCGCCCGGAATTATAAACCAGTCGAAGACCTGGAGAACAACCGCGACAGGCGGAAAAATAAAAATATTTGGTGGCGATCCTGAAGCAGATAGAGAAATACAAAGGAAAGGCGCGGAAACGGTGAACGCAGCGAACGCACAGCGCCGCACTTGTAAAGAGATTTTAGAGGAAATTGCCAAGAGAAAAGCACCAAAAGAGTTTATAGAAGAGATGGAGCTGGACGAAGGCACAACATGCTTAGAAGCTGCCAATTATGCCCAGGCTTTAAGGGCGATCAAAGGCGACACTAAAGCTATGGAATATATTAGAGATACTATGGGAGAGAAGCCGACAGAAAAAATTGATGCTTCAATAGCTGCATTGACTCCGGAAGATCAGGAACTAATAAACCGAGTTGCTGCGAGAATTAAGGACAGCTAATAGGACATAGACCACAATATATAGTGTTAAGAGATATAAAAGAGAAAAAGAGAATCAGGAGAAAAGCTGAAAAGCCGCATGAATACTGGATTCTATCTCAACTATTCGCTAAAGTCTTGTTTCGCGAATAGTTGAAAAGGCGGTTAACCTCCGGAGCTTTTTTCTCTGGGGCTGCTGCAGATCGACCAGGGCCGGAGCTTTTTTATAGGAGCATCCCACCGGAGCCGCCTTGATCACCTGGGAGGGTACCCGGGCCCCCACACCCCCACCACCCGGCGCGGCCTCGCACTCGCGCGGAGTCCCAATATACAAAAAATAATTTTCCAAAATTTCAACACTGTTAACACCAAATTTGCAGAAATTACGCAAAAATGGGGAATATATTTGTAAAACGTAAGATTTGGTATGTTTGCCTTATCATATTTTACCTAATGGCCTTGTGACCGCGCCAACGGCATGAGGCCTCCTTTCTAACATAAGTTGGAGGACGATTGAATGACATATTTTGATCCGAAGATATATTGTAAGCAGAACTTGAAGGAAGCGGATAGGGCAGAAATGGAGCGCTATCAGGAGTTTTTTCATGTAGTGCTTGATTATACGTGTGATAGGTTTCAGGAAGACTTTTGCACTGATGATAGCTTAGTGCTTAGTCAGATTAAGACTGAGATTGTAGATACGTTTGTGGAGTTGACAAAGGATTCTCTTGGAAGATCCTTGGATGAGCATATGGTTGGTCTGATTGATAGCTATGGGGATGATGTTGAAGTAAAAGAGTATGAAAAGCCTGAGTTCTTTTTCTATGATCCTGGCGAGGATGAGGAAGAGGACGAGGAAGAGTAATGGAGTCTAGGGAACTTTTATTCATTTTATTTCTCCTTTCTGCCTTGTAGGGTGTCATAGCCCTACGAGGTATTAGGCGTTTGGTCGCGCCGTAAGTCTGATTTGGTAAAGGCCCCGTGTACGTGTGGTTACTGCATGGGGCTTTTGCTGCAGAAAGTATTAGAGGTGTAATGAAAACAACAGTATTAGGAGTACGATTGACGGACTATCAGCGAAGCAAACTTAAGAAGCTATCCGGGGATAAACTGGAGGCGGATATAGTGAGGGCGCTGATAGATGATTATATAGAAGGTCGGCTGCTTGATTGCAGAGGGCTGATAAAGGTTGCGAAGCAGAGGAAAGTCGCGCCTCAGATATTGCTTGATGCTATTGTGGAGCAGTTGAATGAGTGATTTAGGGAAGATAAGGCAAGCGGAAATAGACTATTGCGCTGGTAACATAGTGTATTTTGTCACTACCTATGGGCATATAGAGGATAGAGATAGCGCAGAGATCATACAGCCCTTTAATCTGTGGGATGAGCAGAAAAAGGCGCTGGAGGATATGCTTAGTCATAAATGGACTATTATTCTGAAGGCTAGGCAGTTAGGTATTTCATGGCTTGTATTGCATTATGCTACATGGCTTATGTTGTGCCATTGTGGAAAATCAGTTATTGGATTGTCCAGGACAGAGGACGAGGCAAAAGAGCTTGTCCGCAGAATGGGCGTAATATTGCGAAATGCCAGAGCGCTAATCAGAGAAAAGGGAGACTTAAAAGGCTGGGATGGCGCATGGTTTGAAACTTCCTCCTTAGTAGTTAAAATACATTTTCCGGGCAAGGCAGATTCAGTTTTTCAATGCTTTGCCAGCTCGGAGAATGCAGCCAGATCATTTACGGCGGACTTGCTTTTGTTTGATGAGTGGGCTTTCCAGCAGTTTGACAGGGCTATTTGGACTGCAGCTTTGCCGGTAGTAAACAGGCCGCTATCTGGTCAAATTATTGGTGTTTCTACTATTAAAAGAGGATCACTGTTTGAGGAGCTATATACAACTCCTGATAATGGATTTTACAAGATATTCATTCCTTGGTACGCGGATCCAAAGCGTAGCGAGAAATGGTACAACGATACAATGAAGTTGTCCGGTAAGGCTGCAATGTGGGCTGAATATCCGGCTACTGTAGAAGAGGCACTTGAAGTACCTGGTGGAAGATATTTCCCGGAGGTTTCAGATGCCTCTATTTTAACGGAACAAAGGCTGAGACAGAACCTTGTTTGCTATTGTGCTTTTGACTATGGACTTGATATGTTGGCGGCCTATTGGGTTGTCCGTGATGCTTTTGGTAACAGTCAGGTGATTAAAGAGATTTATGAGCCTAATTTGATTATCGGAGCAGCCAGCGAGAGGATTTTGGAAACATCAGAGTACTTGATGGAAACAGGGCAGATACCGAGAGTTGAGCAGTACTTGGCGCCACCGGATTTGTGGAATAGATCACAGGAAACAGGTAAGAGTAGAGCAATTATCTTTGGTGAGCATGGCTTGAATCTTACTAAAGTCAACAATGATATCAATGCCGGTTGTATGGCTATGAAGGAAATGCTCAATCATTCTGAGGGCCAGAAGAGCAAATTGACAATATTAAATAGTGCAGCACCCAATTTGCTGCGTTGTTTAAAGAAAATACAGACTGATGAGAAAAAAGTGGATCAGTATGCCAAGGATCCGCATGAGTTAACTCATTCAGTTGATGCACTTAGGTACTATTGCGTTTACTGGACACATGGAGCAGTCAATAAAGTGGAAAAACACTATAAAAAGTGGCGTAAAGACCAGTGGGAAGACTACAGAAATGCTAATGCTAAGGATAAACAATACCTGATTAGTATATGGGGAGAACCTAGATAATGTTCAGGAGACTTAAGAGAATGGTTAAGAAGAATATAGAGACGCCAAAAGACGTAAAAAAGTGGGCTGCAAGGCTTCAAAATAGTAAATTCCAGTACGAAAAAGAGCTTTCCAACATGAAAAAGTACCAGGAATACTACGAAGGGACTAGAAAAGTCCAGCCAGATGCTAATAGAGGTGTGGATCCTAGCAAACTTGCAACAAATGTCCGTAATATCGTGTATGAGTTGATTGAATCTCAGGTTGATTCGTCAATCCCAATGCCAAGAGTAAGAGCAATTCACGCTGAAGATGATGAACTTGCTAAGAAAATGGAGAGATTCCTTGAAAATAAGGTAAGGACTTGCGGATTAACACTGATAAATGATGCTGAAGAGCGTACAGTGCCGATTGCTGGCGGTGATTATTACTTTGTTCAGTGGGATCAGAACAGGGGATTACATTCTGAGATCGGAGATATTAAGGTTTCGGAGCTGCATCCTAAGAAAGTACTTCCGCAGACTGGTGTTATAGACTTTGATGATATGGATTATTTCTTTATCCAGGAGCTTATGACAAAGCAGACAGTAAAGCGTGTCTACGGAGTGGATGTTTCAGGGTGCCAAAATGATTACCCTGAAATGACAGAGGATATTGAGGGAGCTACCGCAAATGAGGACCTTGTTACTGTAAATACTGCCTTTTATCGTAACGAAGAGGGCGGTGTTGGTATCTTTGTTTGGTGCGATTATGTGAAGCTGTTGGATCTTGATGAGTACGAGGCCAGATATCTTGATAGATGTGCTAAATGTGGTTCTGTAATGGTCAATGGCGTTTGCCCTGAATGCGGAAGCAAGAAGGCTGAGAAGCACAAAGAGGACTATGAAGAGCTTGTTGATTCTATTGAGGTAAAGATAACTAACGGCCCTATGAGAAGCGTGCCGGCGGAAGAGATAAACGAAGTGCCAATGCTTGATGAAAATGGTATGCCGGTTATGGATGAGTATGGGCAGCCTCAAATGACCATTGAGCGCAAGAAAAAGAAGGTTCCATATTATAAACCTAATATCTATCCGGTTATCCTTAGGAAGAATATCACAGCACAGAACAGGCTTTTAGGTTGTAGTGACGTTTCTGTTGTTATAGATCAGCAAGATACAATTAAAAAGCTTGGTACAAAGATAAATGAAAAGCTTCTTAAGGGTGGTTCGTATGTAACCTTGCCTGATGGCATAGACGTTGAGAAGGACGGTGAAGAGCTTAATATTATCCGTCTTAGAAATGCTGCAGATAAGCAGCTTATTGATGTTTTGAATATGCAGCCTAATGTCCAGAACGATCAGACTTACTTGGAGACTAATTACTCATGGGCTAAATCTGCTCTTGGTATTACTGATTCTTACCAGGGCAAATATGACGCTTCTGCCACTTCCGGAGCAGCAAAGCAGTATCAGATCAATCAGGCTGCCGGACGTTTGGATTCCAAGAGAACATTGAAGAATGAGGCATATGCAAAGCTTTACGAAACAATGTTTAAGTTTTGGCTTGCATTTTCAGATAGCACAAGTGAGATTACAAGCGTAGACAAGGACGGAAACGCAACTCATGAGACGCTGAACAGAAAAGAGTTTTTAAGGATAGATTCAAATGGTGAGTTTTACTGGGATGATGAGTTTATCTTTGAGACTGATCCTACATCAACACTTATGCAGAATAGGGAAATGATGTGGAATCAAACAGATATGAAGCTGCAGTCCGGTGCCTTTGGCCCTGTTGGTGATCTTGAAACAGCTAAAGCATATTGGACAATCATGAAGGCAAATGGATATCCTAATGCCACTGTAGTTCTCAATCTGATTGAGGATAGATTAGCACAGCAAAGACAGATGGCAGAACAGCTACCAATGCCGGAAATGTCACAGGGAGGAGGCGAGCCAATTGAAATGCCCCTTATGTAATACAGAAATGCGTATAAAATCCAGTGGATATGTTTTGAATGATGGCAAGTTGTTCACAAAGCAAGTGCTTACTTGCCGGAAAAAAGACTGTCCTAACTACGAAAAGGACGTAAAAATCATATACAATCCTTTGCCAGTAACAGAGGATTCCAACGCGGAAGCGTAAAAACGGCAGCTTAAAGGCTGCTTTTTTTATACAAAAATTTCCCAGGAACAGGGCAAAAATCCAGGAAAGGACAACTGAATATGAAGAAATTTGATCGTGACCTAATGGCTATGAATCTTCAGTTTTTTGCAGAAGGTGAAGGCGCAGAAGGGGAAGGCGGAAACGAGGCTGAAGCCGCCGAGCAGCCAACAGAGAGCGAAGCTCCTGAAGTGACTGAACAGACAAGCGAAACAGAGGAAGCCGCTGAACCTCAGGTACAGTCGAAAGAAGCAAACGCCGCATTTGCAAACATGCGCAGGGAAATGGAGGCAGCCAAGAAGAGAGCTGCTGAGATTGATGCCATGTATGCAGAACAGTTCGGACAGTATACAAATCCTGAAACCGGACAGCCAATCAGGAGTGCTAAGGATTATGCCGAAGCTATGGCAGCCCAGCAGAGGGCTCAGGCCAGACAGCAACTTGAACAGGCAAACATTGATCCTTCCTTGATTGACAAAATGATAGAAAACAGCCCGGCTATGCGCCAGGCAAAGGAAGCAACCGCGGAGCTGAACAACATTCGTGCAGCACAGATGATGGAAGAGGACTTTAAAGAGGTCTTGAAGATTGATCCTACTATGGGAAGCCAGGAGGACATTATTAAATCAGATTCCTATATGGCTGTAGTGGATTATGTTCGCAATCATCCTGGTACACGATTCAGTGACGCATATAAACTTGTAAATTTTGACAGGCTTGCAAGCTCTAGGAGTGAGGCGGCTAAACAGGCTGCTATCAATCAGGTGAAAGGCAAGAACCATTTGAATACCGGAGCCGCACTAAATGTTGATGATGGATCAGAAGACATTCCGGTTGGTGCATTGGAAATGTACAAAGAAACCTTCCCTGGCAAGACTATGGCAGAGCTTAAAGCCCTTTATAACAAGGCTCTTGGAGCCAGAGCTTAAGGAGGCAAATTATGTCAGTAACAATTAGAGCTAATACCAAGAACAATCGTTTTTGGGATGAGTGGGCAACACTCTTTGATGCTGTTATCTATGATGCAGATGCACAGCAGAATAAATATGACGATATCGTAAAGGCCATGACAATTGAAAAGAAGTCTTCAAGATGGGGCGAGAAGTCAATCGTTATGGGCGGACTTGGAGATTTCCAGGCTAAGTCAGAGGGCGAGAACGCTACTCAGGACACATTCTCACAGGGTTATGAGAAGTTTGTTCAGCACGCTACATTTGCTCTTGAAGTAGAGATTTCTAAGGAACTTAAGGACGATAACATGCTTGATGATGCAAAGCAGAAGGTTATCAACCTCGTTCAGGCTTATAAGAGATCCAGAGCAAAACTCGCTACTGCTGCAATCACCGGCGCCGTTGGTGCTACAGAGAATATTACATTCAATGGAGCAACAATTGATGTAAACTGCGGTGATGGTCTTGCACTCTTCAATGAGGCACACAAGATCAAGAATGTAGCCGGCAACAAGACACAGTGCAACTACTTCTCAGATGTACTCGGCAGTAACACAACTGTCCTTAATAAGGCCCTCAATAAGATGAGAAATTATCGTGATGATCGTGGTGAAGTTCTTGGCTTCATTGCTGATACAATCATCATTCCTGGTAATGATCCTGAGTATGAGGATTTCGTAAAGAGAGTAATCGGATCTGACGGAGAAGTTGGCAGCGATCACAACGATATCAACACTCAGCGTGGTAAGTGGAAGCTGGTTGTAGATCCTCTTTGGACACCTACAATTACTCAGTACAATCATCCTCTTATCATCTATTCAAGCGAAGCGCTTAAGGCTCTTCAGGGCATTAAGTTCTATGACAGAACTGCTCTTGATATCGAGACTGATGTAGACGTTCACAGCAGAAACCTTACATACAACGGTTTTGCTCGTATGTCTATCACATTCCCTAACTGGCGCCAGGCTATGATGATCGGTGCTGCTGATTCCAGCACAGCAATTGATACTAACGTATCATTCTGATGAAATATGGGGGCTGGGGATTATTCCTCAGCCCTTTTTTTAAGGAGATAGTATGAAAGTTGGAGATAGATTTGAAAAAGATGGTAAGTACGTCGAGGTTACTCAGGTATCATCTTGGGGCTATGGATATAGAGAGGTGAAAAAAGAGGATGAAGTAGTTTCACCAGCGCCGGAGATTGAAGAGGAAAAGCCAGTTGTAAGAAGGCGTACAACTAGAAAGAAGGCTTAAATGATTACCTGGAAGGATATTAAATATACAACACTCCAGAAGATGTTTTCCATATCGGGATCCAGCACAACTATTCCTAATGATTCTGCGACTATGGAATATGTAAATGCCATGCCGGCGGCATGTAATGAGGCGTTGCAACTGCTTAGTACTGCTGGAAAATTCATTATTAAAGAGTTCCAGTATGTAAACTATCCTATTGATAACCTTCTGGGGAAAGATACTTTTAAGACCTACTCAATTATTGATGATTCTAAGTCCTTTGAAATAAAGGGCGCTAAATCATTTTATTTTCGCATTATTGGCTTGCCGGTATCATGCAAGCTTTATGTAGGAACTCATCTTGTAAAGGACTTTTATCCTGAGGTTGTGGATGAAGACTATGAGCCTATTGATTACAAGGTTTATACGTCAGTTAAGGGGAACATCACATATCCTACTCTTGATGAGGGTGAGGATGATACTGTCAGATTGGTAATTGAGGCAAGTACACCGGTCAATATAGCCAATGTGTGCTTTTATGGATGTGCTTTTCAGACTGATGCAGAAGTTCCGCCTTTTGAGAAGTACATAAGAATAAAAATGTCTGATGTATTGGACGACTTTTATCAGCTTGCTCCTGCTGAGTTATATGATCTTGGAACAAATGGAAACGAGTATATCGTTGCTGATAATTATTTCCAGGAAGCAGACAAAACACTTGTAATACAGCGTGATATGCCTGGTATATATGTGATTCATTATAGGGCTTATCCGCAGTATATCACTCTTGAAACAGAGGATGAGACAGAGTTATCACTTGATCCTGAGGTAGCTGCCCTGATTCCGCTTTATATGGCTTCACAGCTATATAAGGATGATGATAATGCAATTGCCACTGTTTACAGAAATGAGTTTCAGGTAGCCTTTGATGCATTATCACAGGGAGCATTAGTTCCTAAGAAAGAGAAGTTTATTCCTTCTAGTGGGTGGGCATAATGGCGGTGCAGTTTAAAATTCCTAAAAGTCCTGCAAGGCAAGTATATCAAATAAATAATTTCTTAGGCGCAGACTTTACTTCTGAGAGCTCTACTGTTGACGAAACCAAGTCTCCTAACGTTCAGAATATGATTAGATCAGTTCCGGGCAAAATTCGTAAGAGAATGGGCTACAGTGAGCTCTTTGATTATGGTGCGCCTATTTATGGAGTGCATCATCTTTCAACTACTGATGTATGGTTAGTCCATGCCGGGAATAAGCTGTATAACTTGTTTGCTCCTAAAGGCGCTATATGGATTGATCATAACAGTGATGAAGTTGTAAATGAAGAAGATAAAAACATTGTTTTACTGAATAATGATGTTACGCAGACACTTGTTTACACTGGGATGGCAGAGCATAAATCCGTTTCATTCCAGCTTAATCAAATGCTGGTGATCCTTGATGGCACTAAGCTGCGTCTTTATGATGGCGAAAGTGTAAAAGTAGTCGAAAATATTGCGTATATTCCGACTTTGACTATCTCAAAGGACTATACCGGCGGTGGTACAGACTATGAGCCATTAAATCTCTTGCAGCCGGCCTTTATTGAGCAGTTTTATGTGAAGGCGGAGCAAGCTACAGCAACGACATTTCAGCTTACCTTTGGTGATCTTGATAATACTGAGGTTCTGGCATGGTTGCTTGATAGCGAAGGTGAATGGCAAGAACAGACAGAAAACACGGATTTTACTGTTGATAGAACATCCGGGATTGTAACCTTTACTACGGCGCCGGGGGCAAGTCCTATAAGTGGTGCTGACAACGTAAAGATTCAGGCATATAGGACAGTTGATGGATATGCAGATAGAATAAACCATTGTACTATTGGCGCCATGTTTGGTGTAAATGGTGCTGGTGATAGATTGTTTGTTTCAGGAAATCCGGATCAGGGCGCTGATTCAGAAGGCAACTTGTATACCTTCATTAACTGCGACTGGTTTTCACAGCAGTATGATCCTACTTATTTTGCTGATACATGGTATTCAAAACTAGGTTCGGATTCCTCAGCAATAATGGGGTATTCGATTATAAATAACTACCTGGCAGCGCATAAGGATCATAACGAGCTTACACAGTCAATCCTTATTCGTGAGGGTGATCTTGTGGATGATGAGCCAGTATTTAAGCTTATCAATACACTTCAGGGTGCCGGGGCTATATCTAAGTATTGTTTTTCGTACTTGGCTACTGAACCGGTATTCCTTACGAGATTAGGCATATATGCAGTTACGGCACAGGATGTTACCGGTGAGAAATATGCACAGGATAGAAGTTACTACCTTGAAGGAAAGCTCTTAAAAGAGGAAAACTTGGAAAACGCCTTTGCTTATACATGGAAGGACTATTATATCCTGGCTATAAATGATCACTTGTATATCCTTGATGGACTGCAGCCAATACATACAGATAGAGCAAAACCTTACGCGACTAGACAGTATGTTGGATTCTACTTTACCAACATTCCGGCTAGTTGTTTTTTTGAGGTTGATTCTGAACTATACTTTGGAAGCAATGACGGAAAGATATATAAATGGGCCACAGATGATAAGGCGTTGGCCTCATATAACGATAATGGCGAAGCTATAGAGGCAATATGGGAAACGGCTGATATCTCTGATCAGTTGTTTTTTAAGAAAAAAACTTACCGTTATATTGCAGTGCGGTGTATGCCTGAGATTATTTCGTCCATTGAGATATATGCACAGAAAAATGGTATATGGGAACTGATTAAGAATGATTTGGCAATGCTTAAGTACTTCTCATATGCCTCATTGATATATTCAAAGTTTACTTATTCAACAAACAGAACACAGCGAGTTACAGCTACTAAAGTCCGATTGAAGAAGCTGGATCATGTACGATTCAAATTCAGAAATGCTAACTACAATGAGCCATTAGGTATCAATGACTTTGGTGTTGAATATACTCAGTCTGGAAATGTTAAGTAAGGAGGCTAAGATGGCTTTTACAAAAATAACTCCAGCCGATAGGATCGGCAAAGGTAATGTAGGACAGGCCGATACTCCCGGCTTAACTACTTCTGAAATGCAAGAGTTGATGGATTCGCTTCCTAACCTTGCTATAGACAAATTCAACAATCATATTGATGAGTTGGGAATGGAGTCGGCGGCTACTAATATCGGTGCTACTCCGCCAGATGGTATTTTAGCCAACAAAAATATCCAGTCAATTCTTAATACGTTGGCTTATCAACTTGGACTTGTAGAGGTTAATAATCATTCACATAGCAACAAGGAAACGTTAGATGAGATAACAGGAGAGTATAAAACTTCCCTGGATACGCTTCTGCTATTGATGAACAATATCAACTCTATTGCAACTACGATCAGTTCATCTTCAACAGATTCGGAATTGCCTACAGCTAAAGCTATTGTGGATCTCTTGGATGATACTTTCCTTCATAGCGCTGTTATGTCCTTTAATGACAGAGTAGGTAGAGTATATCCTAACGCTGGTGATTATACTGCGGATCAGATTACTTATGATGCTACTAATGTTAAAGCAGTTTTGGACCTTGTCAGAGTTATGACCGGAGCAACGGCTTCTGCTGATGGTGTTGGCGGCCTTGTTCCTAAGCCTAATGCCGGTGATCAGGGAAAAATCCTATATGGTAATGGTGCTTGGGGCAATCCTCCTATTAACTATCTTTCAGGCTTGCAAGATGTTAGTCTTAATGCTTTGCAGAATAATCAGTCGCTTGTTTATGATTTCTCTTCTGCAAAATGGATAAATAAGCTGGCGAAGACTATTTTTACAATTCAGAAAACAAGCACTTCCGGATTAGTTGATACTTATACAATTACCTACATTGATGGATCAACAGATACGTTCACAGTAACAAATGGTAAACCGGCTTATCAGAGTGCTGTTGAAGGTGGCTATCCGGGAACCGAAGCAGAGTTTGAATCTGATCTTGCTAACATGGAAGAGTATGCTGCGTCAGCAGCGCAGTCAGCTATTGATGCGGCAAATAGCGCTAGTCTAGCTGAACAGTATGCGGATTTTGTTACGCCTCATTTTATCATTCAAGATAATGTTCTTTATTTAAAGGATGATTCGGCTGGCGAGTTCTTGTTAGAAGATAACAAGCTTTATGTAAAAATAACAGGCTAAGGAGGAAAAAATAATGGCAGCACCAACAGGATATAGCTCTTTAGGTTTAATTGGTTTTACTGATAAAGGTGATTATGTTGCAGCAACTACATATGTGCAGAATGATCTTTGTCATTACAATGGAAAAATCTGGAAGAGTAAGGTTGATGATAACACAGGTCATACACCGGCTTCAGGAGCATATTGGGATATTTGGGTTGATCCTTCTGATTCTCTGGAAGAAATGACAGATGTTGATATTTCATCACCGGCAAATGGGGATGTTTTGGAGTATGATTCTACTTCCGGCAAATGGAAAAACTCGGATGTGATCGGTGAAGTAAAGCAGGCTTTAAGTGACGAAGCAGAAGTAAGGGCAGAGTATACTGTACATAACTTTTTGGATGTTTTAGGAAGTACAAAAACAAATGTTTCTGTTTCTTCTGCGAATAATCGTGTCATTACTAATACAGCAACAGATACAAAAAGTGTATTATCTCTTACTTTTACATTTAAGTATTCTGATGAAACAAGTTCATCACCAATTTGGCAGGATGTAAGCGGAACAGGAGAAAAAACATTTACTATTACTGCCAATAAAGACGTTACGGAAGTTGTGTTTAGTCATAATGGTAGCGTAAGGAATATAGGCTTCAAGACATCATGCTCATTAAAAGCAGGAAGTTATATTCTTTCTTTTAGCATTACTAGCAACGACCCAACAACAGTTGGAGGGTTAGTGATTGAAAAAGCAATGCTCGCTGATGCTAAAGACCCTTACACAGGTTACACTCCTTATGCCCCAACAAATGCTGAATGCCTTAGTGCTGATGTTAATGCAGAATTGGGAGCGCATAATTTTACTAAGCCATTAAAGAGCCAAACAAATTCTACTTATGGAATTACAATTTCAACGGATTCCAATGATGTATCAACTATTTCGGGAACTGCTCTTTCTTCGGGTGGAAGATTAAGTATGATTAGCGAAAGGTTCACACTTAAGGCTGGTACATATAAAATTTTAAAAGAAGTAAGCGATACAAGTGTTACAACTGATATTACAATTCATGATAATAACAATAATGCGTTGGGGTGGACAGGTGGACAACCAATATTCACAATATCACAAGACACAGTATGCTTTATTGGATTGAATGTGCTTTCTGGCAAAGTTTACTCCAACGTAAAACTAAAAGTTCTTGTAAAGCTAGCAATAGACCCATCAACAAAGTTCACTCCTTATGCAATGACTAATAAGGAGTTGACGGATGTTGCCAACTCTTTGAAAAATCTGCCATATATTGAAGGCACAACAACATCATCAGGAAACTTAGATGCGAATCTTACTCTTAATGAAAAGAATGTAATTGCAGCATTTGGTAGTGGACTAATTGCATTGCCATACTTTACATTTGAAAATGGAGCAAATCATTGGTGGTTTCATGTTGAAAATATTGATGGGACGCCAAAAGCAAGTTCAAGTGTAAAGATATATTATATCGCAGTTGATGTATAAGCCTATGAAAAAGCTAATATATTTCTTTATCAGCTTTTCATTGTTCCTTAGCTTTCCAATAACCGTTTATGCCAAGCCGTACAACCTCAAAAAGTGTGATTTTACAAAATTGTCCACCGAGGATATGCAGGACACTATAACAGCTTTAGTATCTGAAATATCAAGTGATTTGCAGATAACAACAATTCCCCATCTTTACTTTTATTCAGCTAAGGATTGGGGAGTTGCTGCAAACTATTACCAAGGGCTTGATTATATCTTTGTTAATCTATCAACCTTTGAAGATAACACAGATGCTGATTTTGCAAATGAATCGGTGGAATACCATCTTATAAAGATAATTGCGCATGAGGTTAGACATGACTTTCAATGGGAGCATCAATTTGATGATTCCGATTATGGTAGGGCTTGCTTGTATGGCTATAACAACTATCAGCAATACTACAATGGCATTGAGAACTATTACCAACAGTTTATCGAAGCTGATGCAAATGAGTATGGGAAAGCGTATGCTGATAAGTATTTTGGTAAGTAAAAGGACACAAAAATGAAACTATATGCTCCACAACTTGTGCAGATACCAAAGTCGATAATGGCAAACAGAAACTAGCTTGTGGGGCATTAGTAACTTAAAGGACACGTTATAAATCAAAGCAGAGGATGGGCGGGAAGGAGTAAAGCTAATTGTAAGTGGTGAGAGCCTTACAAGAATGTATCCCATGTCGAGGGTCGTTACCTCCTTTGGTTTATATAAATTAGTTCGTTAAAGGACACTTTTGTGAACGTAGCAAGTTGCCAGCAAGTTAGCAGATCCACTCTCCAACTATACTGTCGAGTTTTGGCGAGTAGTTGGAGAGTAACTCAGCAAGTTAAAAAGAAACTTAAAAACAACTCAAATGATTTGAGTTCCTATTTGAGTTCTTGTAAAGTAAGAGAGGGAGTTTTGCCAGTTTTTACGTACCTCGATTTGTAAACTGGATGCTTGATTAGGTCAGGAGTTATCACTGTTAAAGGTGTTAGCTCCTTTTTTGTGAAGGAGGAGAAGGATGCCAACAATTTCAGAAGTATTACCTTTGCTTGCGATTATTATTTCAGCAGTGGCGCTCTTCCGAAACAACAAGGCTGATACAAAACAGGATGCCGGACAGATGATGGAGATTATTGTCAAGCTGGAAACCATTAATGAAAACGTTAAAGAAGTAAAGGCAGACATGAAGGATGTAAAGGCCGATATGGAAAAAGTAAAAGAGAGACTTGTTATTGTGGAGCAGTCAACCAGATCAGCACATAAAAGGATTGATAATTTACATGGCGAGACAGAGACAAGCTAAAAAGAAAATAGACAAGATAGTAAAGGGAGTGCTCATTTATTGGGTGCTCTTTGTTGTTGTGGCATGGATAACATTCTGGATAAAAGACGCCGTTCCGGACACTCTAATTCAGTATGGTTTAGGTGGAGGCGCCGTAGAGCTGCTAGTAACCGGAGCAATAGAGATTATGAGAGACAAGTTAAACAAGGAGGATCAGGATGGAAAAACTACAGAGTAGAAAGTTTTGGATATGCGTTGCCGCTTTTCTTGCTTCTATTGGTACAAGCGTTGCTGGTCTTCAGTCTAACAATAATACTGTTGTTGCTATTGGGACCATATGCGCTATTATTTCAGCTGCTATCTACGCATTTTGCGAGGCTTGGGTAGATGGTAAAGCAGTAGATAAAAAAGAGGATTGATTATGGCGGTATTAATTGCACATGCAAGCATGGGCGAAAGTAATCTTGTTAAAGGTGGAAAGGCCGGAGATCAGACAGGGAATGAAGTTTGTATAAGATCCTGGTACAACAAGCCGTGGGGATGTGTCATAAGATTTACGGATCCTATCATGAGAGAAAAGTTAGCTAAGTGCATGGAGAATGCTGCAGCTAATAATCATATAGGATATGATCAGAACCAGCGAAACACTTTGCTAAAGCTTGCAAGAAAATATAACTATGATGTTTCAAGAGTCACGGAAGACTGTGAGACAGACTGCAGCGCCTTGGTATCTGTTGCGTGTATGTTTGCCGGTATTCCTGAGAGTATGCTTACTCTTAATGGCAATTGTGCAACTACTCGGACACTAAAGCCTATACTAAAAAATTCCGGGGAAGTAGAGATTTTTACAACTTCAATGTACACTGCAAAAACTGACAGACTGATCAGGGGAGATATTTTGTTGAAAGAAGGTTCTCATGTGGCTGTAGTGGTAAGAGGTAATGAGGATGTAAAAAGTCTGGAAGAGATTGCAAAAGAAGTAATAGCCGGCGTTTGGGGTGATGGCGCACAGCGAAAACAGCGGCTCCGGGCTGCTGGTTACAATCCGTCAATGGTCCAGGCAAAAGTAAATGAAATACTAGCCAATCAGAAATAACATGTTATATGGGAAAGGAGCTTGTCTATGGAAGAAAATACCTTGTCTTT
>Ga0310690_10002462_pt1 | contig 29992 bp, 32 predicted proteins | sample AusTroGonzalo_MG_2_FD_207661 | JGI IMG/M metagenome (GOLD analysis project Ga0310690, IMG submission 207661) | Bovine rumen microbial communities from tropical cattle in Woodstock, Queensland, Australia - Gonzalo_04 (v2) (version 2) | ecosystem: Host-associated > Mammals > Digestive system >...
GGAGCAGATGCAGATGCAGCAGCAGCAGATGATCATGCAGCAGCAGATGCAGATGGCCCAGATCCAGGCGCAGCGGGAAGCGGAAGCGCAGAAAGCCATGCTGGAGCGGGAGAAGGCCGCCCAGACCAGGGGCGCCGCCGAGATGAAGGCAATCCAAAGCACCATGAACCAGGCCAGAAAGGACGCCATGCAGGCCGCCAAGGGAATGGCGGGAAGACAGGGACCGGTACCGGTCCCGCAGAGGTAAGCCTCATTCCTCCGGACGCGGAGGTTGGGATATTCGCCGGGCCGGCGTAAAAGGCCGCACCGCAGGGGAACGCGAAAAATCCCGAAAACGAAGGAAAGGAGGAGACCAGATGGCCAACGAGAAGGGCTACATCGGCCGGATCAGCCATTCCGGCGCGCAGGTGGTGGAAGCGCCCAACAACAAAAAAGGCAAGAGGGGCAAGTCCACCGTGACCCGCGGCACCGATCTCCGGACCGGAAAAGGCGGGAAGTAACGGGGGAGGAAACCCCATCAGAAACAATTCGCATTGAAAGCGGGAAAATCTATTCGCGGCCCGGCGAAAAGGGCAAGGAGATATGAACATGGACGAACTGGATAATCTGTTCGCTGACATTTTCGCGGAGAAGGAACCGGAGAGCGCGCCGGAGAAGGAACCGGAAAAAGAGCCCGAGAAGCAACCGGAAAAGGAGCCTGAGAAGGAACCCGAAAAGGAACCGGAGAAGGAGCCTGAGAAAAAACCCGAGAAGGAGCCGGAGACCAAGGAAAAAGAAATGTCTCCCGAGGAGCGGGCGCGGCAGGCCCACGGCCGGAGGATGCGGGAGCAGAAGGCCTTCGAGACCGGATACCAGCTGGCACGGAAAGAGATGGACGACCTCCTGAAGCGGCTGGGAATCACCAACGACAAGGACGAGGCCATCGAGACCGTGGAAAAGCTGGAGGCGTTTGATAAGGCCGAGAGCGACAGGCGGCTGGCCAACGGCAACGGGAACGCCGAAGACTTCCGGCGGATCGTTCGGGAGGAAATGAGAGCGGCGCAGCCGCAGAAACCAGCCATCAGCGCCGAAGACAAGGCCAGGATGGACCGGGAGATCGCGGAGATCCACGGGATGGATCCCAGCATCAATACCCTGGAAGACATTCTGAAATCCGACGCGGCTCCGAAATTCGTGGAATACGTGAACAAGGGGCTGAACTTTCTGGACTCCTACACCCTGGCAGCCAAGGACCGGCTGGCAGGGATCAGAGCGAACCGGGAAGCCAAGGGCGGGAAGGAACACCTGAACGCCACCAATCAGCGGGGAGCAGGTGCGCTCTCCGTGCCGGCGGCAGAGATGGCGATCTTCCGGGAACTGAATCCCGGCGCCAGCGAAGCGGAGATCCAGAAATTCTATAATGCCGACCGGAAACGGTACGGGCCAAAGTAATACGAAAGGAGATCATCCTCAATGAGAGGTTTCATTCCTCACAAGAACGAGGAGGGCAGGGTCACTCCCTGGGAGTACCTGCCCTGCAGCGCCATCACGCCTGAAGTGGGCATGGCGATGGTCCTGTCCAGCGGCAAGCTGGCCATCGCCACGGGCACCACAAAGCCCACGCACATCTGCATGGCGCACTATGACGCGGCCGTCACCGCAGGGACCATCGTTCCCGTCATCCGGGTGGAGCCGGACGAAGTGTTCGAGGTCACCAACAGCGCCAGCCTGAGCGGCGTGAATATCGGAACCAAGCTGACCCTGCACGCCTCCAACGGCCTGCAGATCACCGGCACCACCAGCAGCGGCGTGGCCGAGCTCGTTGCCAAAGACGGCGACGATTCCGGATCCCGCTGCCTGGTGAGATTTCCCTAAGGAAGGAGGAGCATAGATCATGTCCAACATCACTTTTTCTGAGGCATCCAACCTCAACGACAGCATCTTCGGCAAGTCCCAGGCCCCTATCCGCATGATGATCCAGAAGCGGGCGGAGGCTTTTGAGGCCCAGAGCATCGTGGAAAAGCTCTTCGCCAAGCGGAAGAGCAACGGCTGGGGCGAGAAGTACACCAGCATGACCGCCATGGAAGGGTTCCGGGTGACCGGCGAGAACGGCGCCTATCCCACGGACGGCCACGAAGAGGGCTACAGCAAGCTCATCGAGGACCTGACCTGGCGCGACTCCTTCTCCATCTCCCGGAAGATCATGGAGGACGCCAAGATCGGCGACCTGAAGAAGAAACCGGAGGCCTTCGTCACCGCCTATTACCGCACCCGTGAGAAACTGGGCGCGGCCATGCTGGGCGGCGCGCTCTCCGGCAGCGGCAGCGTCACCTTTATGGACGGCACCTTTGACCTGAAGGCGGCGGACGGCCAGAACCTTTTCTCCGCCTCCCATCCGGCCAAGGTGAAGGGCGCGAACCAGAGCAATCTTTTCAGCGACAGTTTCAGCGCGGACGCCCTGGGCAAGCTGGAGACCAAGATGCAGAACCTGAGAGGCGACAACGACGAGATCCTGGACGTGGCTCCGGACACCATCGTGATCCCCAACCTGTACGAGCTGAAGGAGGCCGTGTTCTCCGCCATCGGCGCGGAGAAGAGCCCGGAGACCGCCAACAACGGATTCAACTATCAGTTCGGCCGGTGGAACGTCATCGTGTGGCCGTACCTGAACCAGTTCATCGGCAGCGGCACAGCTCCCTGGATGCTGTTCGACTCCAGCTACAACGAGACCTACGACGGCCTGATCTGGCAGGATCGGATCCCGCTGGACGTTTCCTCCAAGATCGACGACAACACGGACGCCAACGTCTGGCGCGGCTACAGCCGAGTCAGCGCCGGCTTCAACGACTGGCGGTGCATCGCCGCAGCCGGTGTATCCGGTGCCAACGCCCTGTAAGGGGGTGGCGTGAATGGGTTACACAAGATTCACTAAGGTAGCGGCGGAGATCTTCAAGGGCCTTGAGTCTGCCGTGGCGATCAGCAAGGGCGCCAACTATACCCTTGCCGACGATGAGAAGGTATTCTACATCGGGATCACCGCCACCGCTGGCAGCAAGACCTTCACCCTGGATCTTCCGGACGGCGCGGCGTGCATCGTCGTGAACGAAGGTTCCACCAATACCTTCACTCTGAAAAACGTCCCTGGGGATTCCGGCACGACCATCGCCACAGGCAAGGCGTACCTCGTACGGGCGAGCACCACGGCCAACGCCACGAAGCTCACGCTGCTGAACGACGGCACCTGAGCGGACACACAACGAATTACGGAGGGGCTTAACGGCCCCTCCGTTTGCGAAAGGAGAAATAACTATGGCTATTACGTTCCTGGGCTACATCGACGGCCCGGAAGAAATGATAAGCGGCAAGAAGCGGTGCCTGTTCGGCCTGGACTCCGCTGCGGATGTGGCCAACCTGCCCACCACCACGGGCTTTTCTCTGCCCAGCGGCGGCGTGACGGCCAAGCCTGCGCCCTGGAGCTATGCCAAGATCAAGGGCGGCGGCGTAAAGGTGCTGGACTCCACGGGAAGCTGGGGTGATCTGAATGGATAAGTGCAAATGTGATCCGTGCCTGTGGAACCAGGGCTCCGGCGGTGGGGGCGGGGGCGGCGGCTCCAGCACGCTCTCAGGTCTTACCGATGTTGACATCAGCAACCCCAGCAACGGGCAGACGCTGGTGTATAACGAAACGAGCGGCAAGTGGGAGAATGGAAATCCTGCGGCTGGCGGGTATGCTTTGCTAGATGGCGTGTATGACGATGCTACTGGCATTCTTACATTAGCCAACACAGCGGAATCCCTATATACTCTGATGCAAACCAAGTCTGTTTTTCTGAGATATACGTCACAGCCCGAGGCAGGTTATTCCGAAATTCGCATTATATCCATTTATTTCGGCGTTTACATTGATGATGCTGGTGATATTGCATATATGTTCCGGACAAGCGGCGATCTTGAAACTGCTTATCTCGCAGCATCTGATGCTGTGGTATTTACCGGAATTCTGTAAGTCTTAACGCGGTGTCAAAAAAATGATCGGAATAGATGTATCAAACCATCAGGGGGATATTGACTGGGCCAAAGCAGCCGGTGAAGAAGAAATTTCTGAAAGCCGCCGCCTCTGCGGTGCGGTAGGAGGATAAGCAATGAGCAACAAAACCTACGATATCCTGAAATGGATCGCGCAGATCGTTCTCCCAGCCCTGGGTGCGCTGTACTTCGGCCTGTCTCAGATCTGGGGGTTGCCATACGGGGAAGAGATTGTTGGCACGATCACCGTTGTAGATGTGTTCCTGGGGGCAATCCTGGGGATCAGCACAGCGCAGTACAATAAGGAGCATGACAAATGAGTGAGGCAGTGATCGTTGCGTTAATCACCGGCCTGCTGGCTGTTGCCGCCGAGGTAGTCATTGCGGTGGTCAACAATAAGGCCGTGATGAAGGAACTGGAGAAGCAATCCGAGCTGGCAGACGCCCGACTGGAGAAAAACCAGGCAATCACTGATACCAAGTTGGAAGAGCTGACGCGGGAAGTGAGAGCCCACAATCAGTTTGCCCAGCGGATGCCGGTGCTGGAAGAAAAGATCGCGGTGGCGAATCACCGCATTGACGACCTGGAGAAGGGGAGATCCGCATGACAGTACAAGACTGCATCGACCTGGTGGATTCCATCGAGCCCAACGCATACACAAACGCCCAGAAAGCCGCATGGCTGAATGAGTGCGAAGGCAAGGTATACACGCAGTTGTTCCTTGTCCAGCCCTACGAATACAAGACCGTGACCCAGACGCTGGCCCTGCCTGCGCCTTATGACCGCATGTATACCCGCTACCTGCAGGCCATGATCCACTATGCCGACGGGGAGTACGACCGGTATGCCAACAGCATGGCCTTGTTCAACGAGGTCTGGGCCGAAGCGAACCGGTGGTTCGGCGGGGACTTCGACGTGACTGACCGGCTGCGGAACCAGGAGTTCAAGGCAAGGTTCGAAATATTCGTGGGTGATAGTGTAGATGTGCCAGAGAGCTGCGCCATCGTTGGCGGGAGAGTGGTTGTAAAGACCGCCTACAACAACGAGGCTACTGTGACGTTTTCTTTCGACGGAGCCGCGATAGCGCAGGTCAACGTAGCGCAGACGGGGGCGACGCCGCTTCCGATGCTGCAGGGCGGGACTGGCGGGTCTGTGCTGGCTGACACAAGCGGATCTATCCCTGGTGCTTGGCCGTCAGGAGGGGAGATTTACATCACCGGTCGTTTGCTGATCCCGGACGAGAAGTGGCACTATGATCCCGCATATGCCGGCAGGAGGGACGCCCGATGGCGAAGCTGAGAGTCCTGGGGGAGAACCCCCCGCCCCCGAGAGGAAACGGGGAAAATCAGCTCCGGGAGCTGCGGGACTACCTGACCCGGATGAAGGACGAGCTGGAATTCCTGCTGACCCATTTGGGGGAGGACAACCTTGACCAGAACCTGACGGAGTACATCCGGCAAATCCGGACCAATACCGGGGAGATCTCCGAGATCGAAGGGGACGTCTCGGAAATCGAAGGGGATATCTCCGATATCAACACCGCCTTAGCGGGAAAGCAGAACACGCTCACCTTCGATAGTGTTCCAACGTCCGGGAGCGACAATCCGGTAAAGAGCGGTGGAATATATTCGGCACTTTCCGAAAAGCAGAATACCCTGACCTTTGATAACACCCCGACCAACGGAAGCAGCAACCCGGTCAAGAGCGGCGGCGTGTACACCGCGCTCTCCGGGAAGCAGAACACGCTGACCTTCGATAACTCTCCGACGTCCGGAAGCAGCAACCCGGTCAAAAGCAGCGGAATCTACACCGCACTGGCAGGGAAGCAGGACATCTTGACCTTCGACAACGTCCCCACCAGCGGCAGCGACAATCCCGTGAAGAGCGGGGGGGTCTATGCCGGGCTACAGCGCAGGGCCAACCGAAACATGCTGAGAAACTGGTATTTCTGGGGCGGCGGCACGGGTCGGGGCGTCTGCCCGGTGAACCAGAGGGGGCAGGCAAGTTATACGGGGGAACTGAACATCGACGGCTGGGCAAATGTGAACAGCAGCACTACCGTGACGCTGATTGCAGATGCCATGCGTGTGAGCGGGGGCGCAAGCAACGGATTCATCCGCTGCCTTATCGAAGAGGTGCCAATCGGGAAGCTGACCTACAGCGCCCTTGTGAGGGGCGCCGGGGCCGGGTACGTCGGGCTCCAGTCCTGGAACCACAGCTCCGCCACCACCCTCTCCGGCGGCACGACGACATTCAGCAATCCCGGGAACGCCTGGACGCTGATCACCGGGACATTTGATGCCGCCGCTGCGGACAACGCCCGAGCCTTTACCATGCGGGTTAATGCAGGGACCTCGTATGACATCCTGGCCGTCAAGCTGGAGATGGGGGAGGAGCAGACCCTGGCCCATCAGGAGAACGGAATTTGGGTGCTGAACGAGATCCCAAATTACGAGGAGGAGCTATTCCGCTGTATGACCAACACGGCCTTTTCCAGCGGCGACACCTATGCTGGGAAAACCGTAGCTTATGAATAAGGAGAACCACCATGCCAGCAAATGATGTGATTCGTGTTGAGGTAAGCCAGCTCGGTTACACGGAAACCGGGAACAACCGCGTTAAATATTGGGACGATTACGGAGCCGGGTGGCAGGGGCAGCCCTGGTGTGGCGCCTTCCAATGGTGGTGCTTCACGAAAGCGGATGAGAGCATGGCCTTCTTCGGCGGCGCGAAAACCGCAAGCTGCGGCGTCCTGTGGCGGTGGTACAAGGAGCAGGGCCAGACGGTTCCTGTGGATGAAGTGCAGCCAGCAGACCTGGTATTCTACAACTTCCACGGAGGAACGCAGCCGGAGCACGTTGGGCTGGCGGAGAGCGTTACACATTGGCCGATGCTCGAGATCACCAGCCTGGAGGGGAACACGTCCCCCGGCCTGGAAGGGAGCCAAGATAATGGCGGCTGCGTCGCCCGGAAGATCAGGTACAGAGGCCAGATCGTCGGCGTTGCGCGCCCGAAATACAAAGAGGAGGAACCAATGCTGCCGGAAAATGACTATGAATCTCATTGGGCCAGAGACGAGATCGACCGTGTTATTGAGCGTGGCCTGATGAAAGGCTACCCGGACGGCACTTTCAAGCCGGACAAGCCCATCACCCGGGCAGAGCTGGCGGTGGTGCTGAACCGCGTCTATGACCTTCTGGAGGTAAAGAATGGCTAGTTATTTCAATCTAACGCTTGACACCCTCGCACCGTCTATCACTGCATTTTCGATCAACAACAACGCGGGGACGACCACATCCAGAAACGTCACGCTTTCAATCACCGCCGAAGGCGCGGCCAGTATGAAAATCTGGGGCATCGACGGTGTGGATACTGAACAGGCAGCGTCCTGGGAAACCTTTGCGTCAACGAAAAACGTCACCCTTACCAGCGGAGATGGGACTAAGACGGTTTACATCAAGGTACGCGACTCGGTTTACAACGAGAGCTCCGCGGCTTCCGATTCCATCACACTCAGCACCGCGATCCCCACCATCACCATCACCGGCCCGGACGTTTCGATCATCAGCAAGCAGTCCGGGAAGAACGTCGCCACGTTCAGCTTCAGCAGCAGCATGGCGCTGAAGGCCTGGAAGGTCAAACTTGTACCTGCCAACAGCAGCGCACAGGACGCGGGCACGCAGATCCCCAGCACTGGCGGCTCGACCAACATGACCGGCACTACGCTGGCGGCGAATACTTCTCAGCAGTGCACGATCAACGGGACGGACCTGTCCACCGCGGCAGGCGGCAGCGACGGCACTTACATCATCAAGGTATTCGGCCAGGCGTCGGCAAACGACTTGTGGAGCGCATAAGGGAGGGCTGAGATATGCCCACGGCAAGACTCGTTCCCAGCAGTTACGGACGGAGCAGTACGAGCCGGGTCACAGTTACAAACCCGGAAAACATGTACTACAATACCGACCACACTTCGGCATATTGTACGATGCGCGGCCGGAACAGCAGCAGCTACACTTACTACGCTTTCATCAACGGATTCAACTTCGCAGATATCCCGGCCAATGCAACCGTCACGGCGTTTACAGTCAAGATCCGATGCTATCGAAACTCCTACCAGCGGACAGGCGACACTTATCGCCTGCGGCTCTGCAGCAGCGCAAGCAACAGCAGCGTCATAAGCGGAACCACGACGAGTACGGAGATCGGGACGACGGCATCCGTTATCACGATCCCCACGGGGAGCCTGACCTGGGCGCAGCTCAAAGGATACGGCTCCGGCCTCAGCATCGAGGTCGTTCTTTCTTCCAGCTCCAACCAGTACCCCTATGTGTATGTCTATGGTGCCGAAATCGAGGTCACGTACTCCGTTGAGACTGTCCACGTAACCGGCGTGACCCTGGACAAGGCAACGGCCAGCATCGAGGCGGGGGAGACCACCACCCTGGCTGAGACGGTCGCTCCGTCCAACGCGACGGACAAAACAGTATCGTGGTCCACCAGCAATTCCTCCGTTGCAACAGTTTCAAATGGCGTGGTCACCGGCGTATCTGCCGGGACAGCAAGGATCACAGTCACCACCAACGACGGCGGCTATACGGCCTATTGCGACGTGGAAGTCACCGCGCCGGTTACCTATGATTTCGTCCCTGCCAGCACCATGGAGCCGGGAAAGCAGTATCTGATCACCAACGGCAACAGCGGCACGGTGTATCTGCTGACCAACGAATCGGGCGGCTCGAGAACGCTTGTCGGCGTATCGGCAGCGGTATCCAACGGCAAGATCACGATCACCGGATCTGTCAAGGCCAGGACTCTGTTTGACTGCGTGCGGTACACCGCGGGGAACGACGTGACCATCACGGTGGAGAAGGACAACAAGTACCTCTACTGCGATAACGCCAGCGGGCTGCGGATGAACGCGCCTGCGACCCTTGACCGGTTTTGGCATTACCGCGAGGGAAAGTTCTGGCAGTTCAAGTCCGCGGCGTCTGACGGATATTCCGACGCATCCAGCGAATATAAGTATTACCTCAACTGGACCAATGGCAATGCGACGGACGCCCACGTGGACACCACCAGCATTGAGAATTCCAATATCCCGCTGGTCTATATCTGGGTGGAATCGGACGGCGTTCCGGTGATCACCGTCGGCACCCCCAGTCAGACGGCCATTTCCGCAGTTACTGGACACGACCAATGCGTCTGCACTTTCACGTCGGATATTGCCCTGCAGCAATGGGAGGCCAGAGCGACTAAGGCCGGTACGACTCCGGCCCGGGGCGTAGGGCTGCTTGTTGAGTCCGGAGGATCCTTGGCGGCGAACGTTGCGGCAACGATCTACGTGGAGAACGAAGAACTCACCCAGGGCGACGGGGAGTACACGATCACCGTTTACGGACAATCAACGGATGGAGTGTGGTCAGCATGAGCGCGGGAAGAGCATGGTTTTATCTTACGCTGTTCAATGGGACGCCGCCCGGGGAGACCGAATATGTAACCGCAAAGATCGAAGCGGCGTCGGCGGCAAAGGTCAGAATCGCGGAAGACGCAATCGCGGAAGCCAAAATATGGACCAAAAACAGCACGAAAAGCGAGATAAAGGAGACGGACGAGAGCATGGCAAAAATCCAGCATACGACGGAGGTGACATGGCGTGTTGGCAGAGCATAAGATCGAGCTGCGGGAGGGCACGACGCGGTACGTCAGTATCGACTGCGTGAACGCCAATACCGGCGGAGCTTTTGACTTCACCGGGTATTCGGCACAGACCTGGATCTCGTTTGGAGACGACGAAAGATACCTTTCAACGGCGGTTGTGGACAGCACCGTCAGCTATGTGATCCCGGCGTCCATGTCGATAGGCAAAACCCAGGGGGTGGCGGAGACGCGCATCTTCAAGGACAACGACGTGTTTGAGGTGATCCGGATGGTTATCAACGTACGAAAAGCAAGTAAGCCGGACACCGCGTACCATAGTCCATCATAAGGGGGGTATGAAACATGAGCCTTCCCAATCTTCCAGCGGGGGACAAATTCCGCAGAGAGGTCCGCACGGAGTGGGGCGGGATCAATCTGAACGAGAACGCCGGAGACGGGGAACTGATCGAAGCCGTGAACATGAGCAGCCGGGAATTTCCGCTGCTGGCGAATGCAAGGTTCTCCAAAACCCAGGCGGAGGCTGAGATGAACGCGCCGTACGTGTATGACGGCAAGCTGGGATATGAATACAAAGAACTGGGCCCGTATGGCTACGGGGTGTATCTGCATGACCCGACCCGGCCCGGCGTGTTGGACCCCTACCCCTTGGTAGACAATGCACAGAATACCGGCCAGTATACCAGCCAGTACGCCATACTGGGGACCCGGATGTACCTGTTCGGAGCGTTCTTGGGAAATAAGCAGCATAAGCGGGTATACGACTTCGCTGCCGGAACGATCGCCGACATGGAAGCGGCATTTGATTCCGGCGCTTCAACGGTCGTATTCAAGAACGGGACCATAGGCGGCGTACCGGCGAAGGGCAATACGATCTGTTGCTCCGGAGTGGATTGGGCGGATTATTTCTCCGTAGGCGACGGCGTGAGTATCGCCGGGAGCGGACTGTCTGAGAACAACAAGACTGCAATCATCCGGGAGATCGAAGGCGACGAGCTGCGCTTCGACGAAAACTGCTTCACCGCGGCGAGCTATTGGCATCGTTACCTGTACGAGAAGCTGCCGACGGGGACGTATTATTTCTCAACAGATGGGGAATCGTATCGGGGCTTTGTGCTGAGCGAGGAGGTCCCGGCGGGCGTTACGCTCGAGCTGGTTGGAAACAATCTGCAATACACTACGCTGCCGCCGTACCCGCAGATCGTTCAAATCGCTCTTTATGCTGTTGTCGGAACGCCGAGCGGCACAGAGATCACGCTGCTGCCGCCTGCGGACGCGGATCACGTCACGATCAGCCGCACGGTGCCTGACATGGACTTTGTGTGCGTCAATGAGAACAGACTGTGGGGCTGCAAGGGCGACACCATCTACGCCAGCAAGCTCGGCGACCCGCTGAACTGGAACGTATACGACGGGCTGAGCACGGACAGCTGGACGACGGAGACCGGGACGCCGGGGAAATTCACGGGATGCTGTTCCTATCAGGGGTACCCCACCTTTTTCAAGGAGAACGCCGTATTCAAGGTCCTGGGTGACGAACCCAAAAACCTCACCCTGCGGAAACAGAACATCATGGGCGTGAAAAAAGGAGCGGGCAAAACGGTGGTCGAGATCCGGGGCAAGCTGTACTACCTCAGTCACGCGGGCGTGATGGAGTGGAACGGAGGAGATTACCCGACGATCATTTCCGGCGCTCTGGGCATCGAGCCGGGTATGGTGAGCCAAATGGGAAGCCCCGGAGCCGGGACGGATACGGTCCGGTATTATATCCAGCTGATGCCGTTCTATTACGACGGGAATGAGAATATCCCGTGGCTGACTGTGACCGGAGTGTTTGTCTACGATACGAGATACGGGACCTGGCACATGCTCTCCAACGACACATACGGGATCCCGGACGCGGTGTTTGCCGGCGATGGTTCGCACAACTGGATGATCAAAGACTACCCTCTCGAAGAGCCCAACTATCCGGTTATCTATGAGCTCGGCGTATTCGACAATGATTGGGACAAGACCACGAACTGGCGCGTCACCTTCGCGGATTCTGCCAGGGCTTTCAAGAAAGTCCTGACCGGCAGCGAATCGAAGAAGGGGGTCCTGCGGCTGCTGATCCGATGCAGGCTGGCGGGAACCATGAAGGTATGGATCGCCTACGACGGCGGGGACTTTGAAGAAGCGGCTGAATTCAGCGAGATGGCGAAGACCAGCAAGGTCGTGCCGCTTATCTTACGACGGTGCGACTACTGGCAGCTGAGACTCACGGGCACCGGGGACGCGGTGATCTACTCCATCGCCGTGGAGCGGTACGGCGGCGAATGGCAGCAGGCATAAGGAGGGGGAATTAAATTGGCTGGGAAAACAATGTACCAGATCATGCTTGAGAACGGCGCGACGGAAGACGAACTGCGGCAGCAGTTGTCCGGTACGGGTACGCCGCAGAGCTACACGGACCGGCAGAACGCAAAAGCAGCAGCGGCGGCTGCGGCACAGCCGACATACAGCCTCCCGGCGGACTGGTTCAACGGGATGTCTCGCATCGGCGAGGCACAGGGCTGGAAGATCGATGATTCCGATTCAGCCACCTGGCAGCAGATCGCCGCTCTTGCCAATGCGGGCAACACCCAGGGAGCGATCAACCTGGCCAACCAGCTCGCCGCGCAGGGCAAATTCGGCGGCTATTACGATGATCAGGGCAACTACTGGGGCTTCGCGCAGGGCTACACCGGCGGGGCCAATGCAAGCATGCAGCCGGTGATCGGTGGGAAGATCCTTACGCCGAAGGGCCTGGAAGCAGAGAACACCAACGTATGGCTCACACCGGACGGCAAGGCGCTGAACTACGGGCAGGGCGGCACGCTGACGAACAACGGCGAGACCTGGGGCACGACCGACACAAATCCCTATGGGCTCACCGGCAGATGGTTTAACGAGAACCAGCCCATATACGGCGATATCAGGGACACCACCATGACTGCGTGGGGACAGCAGCAGGGATGGTCTCCTGAAGAGACGATGCTGCACATGGCCGAGGCTGGAATGTTCACCAATCCGGAGCTGAACACCGGCGCAACTAATCTGATCGACGATCCAAACAAACCTGCAACTCTATCGACGTTGCCTGGCCCCGTTGGAACGCCTACGCTGACACCTTTCAACTGGGGCAACAATACCGGCGAAGGCGGCATGCCTGCCGGTTACATCGCCATGCCTGAAAGCCAGGCTCCGAGCTATCCCGGTTCGGGTACCGGCAGCGCGTCCGGCGGGGCATCCGGCGGGGCATCGTACCAGCCGCAGCAGCCGATGCAGTTCGAAGTAAGCGACACGCCCCCGGAGCTGTCTGACCCGACGCAGAACACCATGTATCAGGACTTCATCAGCAAATACGACAGAGACCAGGGACCGCAGTGGACCGGCGGGGAGTTCGATTATACGCAGGTTCCCGAATACAAGAACTTCCAGGATCAGTACGGCAATCAGCAGGCTCCGCAGTATGGGGGAGATCCCTACCAGGCCCAGCGTGACGCGGCCCTGGCGGCCTATGGAGAAAGCTGGGGCGGTTCTGATTATCAGCGGCAGCGGGACGAACACCTTCAGAACGCTGCGAACATGAAGTGGAACTACAACCCGGATACCGACCCCGTGTGGCAGGCGCTGCAGAAGCAGTACCGGCGGGAAGGCCAGCGGGCAACGGAGGACACCCTGGGCCGCGCGGCCGCCATGACCGGCGGCATGCCCTCCACCGCTGCGGTGTCTGCAGCGAGCCAGGCCGGGAACTACTATGCCAGCCAGCTCAGCGACCGGCTTCCCCAGGTATACCAGGATGCCTACAACCGATACCTGCAGGAGTATCAGCGGCAGCTGGGTCTGAGCGACGCCTACGCAGGATTCGACAACACGGAATACCAGCGGTGGCTACAGGGCCAGCAGCAGAACCTGGACCTGGCCAACGCCTACAACCAGTACGGACTGCAGGACTACAGCAAGTACCAGGATACGCTGAACCAGTGGAACACCGACAGGAACTTCGCCAGAAACATGGCCATGGACGCCGTCAACATGTCCCGCCAGGACTTCTACGACAAGTACGGCATGTATCAGGACGAGTACAAGCAGTGGCAGGACCAGCGCAGCTGGGACCACGACCTGGCAATGGAAAACATCGGTCTAGAGCAGGACTACGAAAAAGAGCAGTATCAGCGGTGGCAGGATCTGCAGGACCGCAACCAGTACCTGCGGGAGTACACCGACAAGATGAACCAGTATGAGCGCGAGTGGGCGCAGAAACTCCAGGAGTACGCCGACGAGCAGGGCTGGAAGCGCGCCGAGTGGGAGCAGTACCTGCGTGAATACCAGGATCAGCTCAGCCAGAACGAGCGGGATTACATCCTGGAGCTCATGCAGTACGAAGATGAGAAGGAAATGCGGGCTGCGGAATTCAACGAGAATAACCGCCGGTGGAACGCGAACTATGAGACGGACAGGGAGAAAACGGCATACGAACGGGAAATGGAGAAGGCTGAGCTCGCTGCCAAGTACGGCGACTACTCCGGGCTGGAAGGCATGGGCATCGACACCAGCAATTCCATTGGTTACAACTACGCCTACTCTGCGGACGGCAGCACCTACGACATCAGCTCTCAAAAGGGCATGGACTTCCTGCAGAACGCTCCGATTGGCGCCACTATGACGGGCGGTGACGGGAGCAAATGGACGAAGAATGCGGACGGCACCACGACCATCACGAAGAACGGCAAGACCTGGACTTACGGCAGCCCCGCCGCACCGGCAACGAGCGGAAGCGGGAAGAGTTCCGGAACCGGGTCCGGCAAAAAGACTGGGAGCGGGTCGGGAAGTAAGTCCGGGAGCGGGTCTGAAAGCGAAACCGACGCATTGAGCAGCCTGACTGCGGCTGGGATCAAAAGCGAGGGAGAAGCCTACAACTGGTTGCTGGCCAACGGATACGGCGTAACCGCGGCGGGGAAACTCGCAAAGTATTATGCGGAATCCCTGGGTGCAGAGAACGGTGCGGAAGGTGAAGCACCGGCAGATCAGACCGCAGATTACCGCAACCTGACGGAAGCCCTTGACCGGATGGCGCAGAACGGACGCTCCAGGGACGAGATCTATACGGAGATCAACGCTGCGGTCCGGGACGGACTGATCACCAAGGAGCAGGGAGAAGCCCTGAAGAACAACTACTACGGAACGTCCGACAACGTGCCCAACAGCAACCAGACGCACAGCGGCGGCAGACCGCAGAGCCAGGGATTCAATGCGGTATATCAGGAAGCGGATTCTTATTTCAGCCGGGGCGACCGGAACAAAGCCATTCAGGCGATCAGCGACGCCTACAACGCCGGGAAGATCCACGAATACGAGATAGACATCATCATGGACAGGCTTGGCCTGTAAGGAGGGCCGGGAATGGCACTGACTTTGAAGCGGCTTAACGACCTCAGATCCGAACAGGACGAAGAGGAAGAAAAAAAGAAAAAGACGTCCGGCAGCGCCAGGCTGAAGGCGGCCATGGAAAATGAAGCCGTACCGCAGCCCACAAAGACGCCGGAAGCCAAAACCACGGGGACAGCGAAGCTGAGCGGGAGCGCACGCCTGCAGGCGGCAATGGAAACAGAGCCTGCCAAAACCACCGCCACCGAAACGCAGACTCCGCAGATCTCCAACACCTACCGGGAAGTGGACAAAGAGAACGGCAGAATCCGCACGCGGTCTGCCGATCTCTCCACGCCCAGCTGGCAGGATGACCCGGACGAGATGGCCGCTGAGCTGAACATGCTGGGGGCTACGCTGGAAGACACGGGCTCCAAGCTCACCACCCTTTCCAAAACCAGAGCCATGGCCAATTCTGCGGTGCAGAACATTGGCAATCAGGTCGAAGCCTACGAGACCAAGCTGGGAATGTTGGCGGACACAGCTGCCAACAGCACGGATGCCGGAGAACGGCTGCGGGCGCAGAACGAATCCAAGGCTCTGGATCTCTACTATCAGAAGGCCAAGCTGGCCCAGGAGCGGTACACCGCACGGGCAAATGAACTCAACTCCCAGTTTGATACCCTTGCGGGGCAGTACGAATCCGCTCTGCAGGAATACCAGGCGACGGAGCCCAAGTACACCCGGCGGCTGGGCCTGGGCGACAGCAAAGCTGCTGAGTATGAGAAGCAGGCCGAAGAGCTGCGGAAGCAGGCAGATGACCTTTACCGTGCCGGACAGGCAAACTATACCCTGGTGCGTCAGGCTGAGCAGGCAGAAGCAAACGCTCAGAAAGAACGGCAGAACTACGCCCAGTATCTGTACTCTACCGAAGGCAAAGATAAAGCGATGAAGTACGCCGCCGGGGAGCGGGAGAAAAAAGAAACCGCCAACCGGGGCATGCAGATCCTGAACACCCTCAGCGGCATGGCTGTAAACTTTCTGGACGCAGCGGCTTCCGCGCCACTCCTGTTTACGTCCCGGCTCATGGAGATCCCGGATGATATCGCCTATGCGATCACCAAAGACGAAAAATTCCGTCAGGACCGGAACAGCGACGCGCTGAGAGCGGCGAATCCCTTTACGCCGGAGATCCAGCGGATGCAGCAGAACGCAGGGGGCCTGGGCGGAAAGCTCGTGGATCTTGCCGGGACCGCGGGAAACATGATGTCGCTCTCCGCTTTCGGGGGCGCCGTGCTGAGCGGGACGAAGGCAGCGGCGCTGGCGGAAGAGCTGGGCAGTCTGGCAAATTCGTCCCCGCTGGTTACGTCCACCGCGACACGGATGGGCGCGAAAGTGGGCGCTGCAATCCTGGGCGACATTGCGCGGAATCCGGGCAATGCTGCGATCTCTGCCAGCGCGGGGCTGAATGCATATTCCGATGCTCTGGACAACGGAGCCAGCTTCGGGGACGCTGTGGCCAACGGCGTCATGCAGGCCGCAGCGGAATACTTCTCCAATAAGATGTTCTCCGGTACGCCTTTCGAAGACGTGGAAGGGCAGAAAGGCTACGTCACCCAGATCATCGAAAAAGCGGCGGAGAAGCTGGGGAAGAGCGACGTGCTCAAGACCTTCAACGCTTCCACCGGGGGCAAGGTGCTGAACTGGCTCTTCGATAAGACCGGCGAAGGCATGGAAGAAGTGATCACTGCCGTGCTGGACCCGCTGATCGAGTACGTGACCTACAACCCCAATGGAAGCGTGGATATCAAGCTGGAACAGCTCATTGAGGAATTCGAGGGCGGCGTACTGCTGTCTCTGCTCATGAGCGGCGGCGAAGCCGCGCTGAAGCCAAGCCTGGAGACGGCTCAGATCAAACAGCAGATCATGGATATGGGCTACTCCAAAGAGATCGCAAACGCCTACGCACCGGGAATCAGAACGTATCTGAAGACCGTCAACAAAATGGCGGAAGCCGTACAGGACGCGGCGAAGACTGAAACGCAGAATCAGCAGACCCCGAAGACCGTCATGGCTCAGATCGTGCAAAAGGTCACCGGCGGCGAAACTCTTTCCGGCCAGGATGCACGGAAGATCCTTGCTGATCCGGAAGCCAAGCAGACGCTGATCGATGCCGGTCTGATCACGGGCCGGGAAATCAACGACTCCGCTGGACGGACGAAGGTAGCCAACGCAGCTGAGCAGTATATCCGGCAACAGACTCAGGAAACTGCGGAACAGCAGACTACTCCGCCGGTGCCGCAGGCAGAAGCACAGACCGCACCGCAGGCCGAAGCACAGACTGAAGTGCAGGCTGAAACACAGACTGAAGAGAAAACGCTCACGGGCGCCGACAGGCTGAACGCGGCCATGGAGGAGGGGAAACAAAAAACAGCGCTGAGTGATGGAACGGAAAGCCAGAAGAAAAGAAACTCTAAAACATCTACGGTTGTAGAACATCTGCGGCAAAACGCGGAGACACTTTTGAAGGACACACCGGTCGCAACAATCGACGGAAACGAGATTCCCAAAAACGGAAGAGCCACAGACCGCGTAATGGCATTTCTCCGCACGATAGGCAATAAAGTGACACGTGATGGATTCGGAGACGTTCTATTTTCCCGAAGCAAGGTAAAAACCGCAATGGTCGGGCACGGGGCAAGCAACGCAAAGGTGGAAACCATTGCTGCGGTCCCTGCCGTAATCAAAAACGGAAAGCAGATCGATCATATTGAAAACTATGAGGGCCGTGGCTACGACAGCTATATTTTTGCTGCACCAGTAATTTACAAAGGAACGACCACACTGGTGGGCGTGGTCGTTGACAAAGATATGGCAACCGGCAGATATTATGTGCATGAAGTAGTGGATTCCAATGGGAATATTCTCATGGAAAGCACAGAGCCGGAATCCACCGTCGACAGGTCGCCCGAACGGGATAGGCCTGTAGTGAAATCCAGCTCCGAATTAAATATAACACAGTCGGAGCAGACTGTCAATAAGCCGAGGATCCGGACGGAACAGACGGAAGAAACCTTGACTCCGGCGCAGAAGCCGGTTAATCTGTTGGCAAATAACAGAACGGGGGCAAACAACAATGGGCAAACTGAAACTTCCCGGAGCACAGGAGCAATCGTACCTGGTGGAAACGGAGAACGGGGATCTGGTCTCCGTGCCGGAAAGCAAGCTGGACAAGTGGGCCGCAGCCCAGAAGGGTGGCGGACTCTCTCCCGAACGGAAAAAGCAGCTGCTCGACGAGCTTATGCGGATGATGTAGGCGTCCGGCCTGTAAGCGCCAGAAGCCTGGGGGTAAACGCTGCCGCAGAAGACAGCACCGTGCGGGTGTATCCGAGAGAAGCATGGGAACCGGACCTGCAGCGGATCGCGTCGAAGGTGGAGAAGGCCACGGGCAAACCGGTGAGCTTTGTCCTGGGAGAGATGAAGGTCAACGCCGGGGGCAAGATGCTTACTGTGCGCGGCGTGAATACCGGAAAGGGGATTATCGTTCAGGCGGACGACCCCAGCATCACCCCGGAGAAGATCGCCACGCACGAAGCGTTCCACGCCTTTGCCGCCGAAGATCCGGGGCTGAGCGCCAGGGTGCTGGAGCAGATCCGGAAGCAATTCCCAGAGAACCGGCTGCGGCAGATCGCCGGGACCTACCTTGAAAAGCTGTATGGCATCGTTGATCTGGACAGCGTGGACAAGGCGGTACTGTCCAAAGCACTGAAGCAGGTGCGGGACGAGATCTGCGCGGACGCTTATGCCGGGATCAACGCCTTCTCCGCCAACGCGGACGAATACAGCAGCGCGGCACGGCAGGCCGTTACCGAGGCCAGGCGGGAAAGCGCAGCGGCGACGGAAAGGAAGACGGGCCCCCCGCAGGAACAGTACTCCGCAGACGAGGACTACATCCCGGAGAGCGCAGCGGAGTACGACCAGATGAAGCGGCAGGGGAAATTTGAGGCGCCGAAGATCACCAAGCCCGTGAGCAAGAGCACCGCCACCATCGCAAAGGCAGATCTGCGAAAGTCCCTTATGACGGCGTACTCCATCCCGGCCGGAAGCCGGGCAGAGATCGGAAAAATGATCGACGCACTGGCGGACCAGTACCTGAAGAACAAGAGCATTTCCTGGAGCGACAGGGAAGACCTGATCAACAAGCTCTGGGAGAGCGGCGTCATGCACATGGACGCGGACGACGGATTCCAGGCTGTGCGGGAGCTGGTGAACAAAGGCAGGATCTACGTGCCGGAAAGCATCAAGCACGAATTCGGCGACTGGAACAGTTTCCGGCGCGAAGCCATGGGCGAAGGGATCTACCTGGTGAACGATGAAACTGCCGCAGGGTGGGACCAGTGGAACGCGGAGCTTTCCGACGCCTTCCCGGGCATCTTCTCCGAAGATGAATACGACGGGAAGAATTTCCTGGAGCGAGTGGTGGATCTGGCCCGGAAGGGAAAGGGAGAGAACCTGACCCTTGCGGAGTACGCCGCCAAGACCGGCGGGCTTGAATACGCCACCGAAGAAGACATGATGGACAACCTGGAGCGCCAGGCAGACTACGCCCTGAAAGCCTTCGCGGAGAAAGCCAACCTGGAAATCTATCTGAAGGACCGGACCGGGGTGAAGATTGCTCAGGAACGGCAGCGGATGGGCGAACTGCTGGACAACGCCGTGGCCCGGGAGCGGGAACGTGGAAACAAGCGGGTCCAGGCAGCCAGGGAGAGCGGGGCCAACGCGCTGGCCAGGGAAAAGCAGCGGGAAGAGGACCGCCGGAAGAAGGAACGGGAGCACCGGAAAGAAGTGGCCCAGCGGCTGCGGGAACGACAGGCCATGCGGGAGCTGCAGCAGAAGACGCTGAAGCAGCTGCAATGGCTCTCACGGAACCAGAACAAATTCCACGAAGAAGCAAAGAAGCAGGTCCAGGATCTGCTGGAAGATATGGACGTCCTGGCCGTCAGCGCGGCAGAAGAGATGCACATCGACAACGCCACCGGGAAGACCTGGAAGGACCTGCGCGACATGTATCTGGAAGCCAAGGAAAAGGACCCCAACTGGATGCCCAGCGCCCAGCTTGAAAAGATCGTCATGCGGCTGGACGCCAAGAAGATCGGCGACCTGGACATGAACGCACTGCAGGACCTTTATAAAGCCGCAATCGGGATCCGGACCGAACTCTACAACCGGAACAACGTAATCGATGACGAGCTGCACAGCACCTTTGCGGAGGTATACGAAGCCGTAAAGGAAGAAATGCAGGAAACCCCGGGGAGCTACGAGACCGGGGTGAAGGGCGGGATCAACGCCTTTCTGAACGACGCCCAGCTCACACCCATGAACCGCTTCCAGCGCATGGCCGGCTGGAATCCCAACAGCCGGTGGTATGGCATGGCCAAGATGCTAGAAAAGGGGGAGCGTGAGCAGAGACGCTTTAAAACGGAGGCCAATCGACAGATTGCACCGGTGCTGGAGCAGTACGCGGACTGGGCACGACGGGCGGACGGCAAGGGCAAGAACGCAATCTGGTACGAAATCAAGGTACCGGCAAGCTGGGAATACCACATGGGAGACAAGCCGGTATTCAGCAAAGAGACCGTGACGGTGTACATGACGCCGGCGCAAAAGGTGCACATGTATCTGGAAAGCAAAAATCTGGACAACCTGCGGCACATGGAAGGCGGGCGGACCTTTGCCAACAAGGAACTGTACAGCAAGGGAGAGCGGGCGGAGGCGTTCGCCCAAGGAACCACGGTGAAGCTCCTGCCGGAGACGGTAAAGAGCATCGTCAGCGACCTCACGGAAGAGGAGCAGGCGCTGGCCAATGCGCTGGAGGCTTTTTACAACGACTACTCCAAAAAAGAAATCAACCGGGTCAGCGATATCCTGTACGGCTACGACAAGGCAATGGGCGGATATTATGCCCCCATCTACACCAATAACAACTACACCAAGAGCGAGCCGGGAATCTTCGACCTGACTGCGGAGGGCGTAGGAAACCTGAAATCCCGTGTGGTCAGCGCAAATCCCAGCCTCAACCTGAGCGCATTTGACGCCTTTGAGAAGAGCGTAGACAAGACCGGACGCTTCGTGGGGCTTTCTATCCCCATCCGGAACCTGAACACGCTGATGAACTGGCGGGAGCAGGGGAACAGTACAAAGGAGATCCTGGACCATAAGTGGGGCGAGAAGACCACGAAATGGGTGGAAGACCTGATGACCGAGCTGCAGAGCGGGAAGGACCGCAGCAACAGCAGCATCGAGGCGCTGACCAACAAGGCCCTGAGCCGGTACATCACCGCGGTATTCGGGGCAAATGCTTCCATCGTGGCCAAGCAGTTTGCATCCCATCCGCTGGCGGCGACTTATCTGGAATGGAAGAACCTGATCACCGGCCTTGCGCACGTAGGACAGGCGGATCCGGAGCTCATCAGCAAATATACCGGGGAGCTGGACTACCGCATGCTGGGCTACGCCATGCCGGAAACAGCACAGATCAAGGACAACCCGGGAATCCTCCAGCGGAAAGGACCCATCAACTTCCTGTTCGGAGGCGGGGCCATCACCTGGATGGACGGATTTACCGTCCGGACACTTTGGAGCGCGGCGGAACAAAAAGTGAGCCGAGAGCAGCCGGACCTGGAGATCGGAACGCAGAAGCAGATCAACGCGGGGCAGAGCCCATACTATCAAGCCGTGGCAAAGGAATTCGAAGAAGCGGTATCCCGGTCTCAGCCCATGTACGACACAATGCACCGCTCCAATATCATGCGGGAGACGAACCCGATTACCAGGGCATTTACCCTGTTTAAGACCGTACCGCAGCAGGAATACAACATGCTGCGGCAGGCGGTTGGAGAGGCGGAATACTACAAGCGGACAGGCGCAGACAAGGAGATCCAGGCGGAGGCACGAAAAAAGGCCGGGCGGGCCTTTGCCGGCGTGCTCATCGGGAACCTCATGATCGGCGTAGTCAGTTTCCTCAATGCCCTGTGGAAGAACAAAGGAAAATATTTTAGGGACGAAGAGGGAGAACTCACGCCGGAAAGCGTGGCCAAGGGACTGGGAAAGCAGTATTTCAAAGATACGGCGGGGCTGGCCATCGGCGGAGACATTGCTGCGGACGTGCTCTCCTCCATCCTGTTTGGGGATAAGTGGTACGGGTTGGAGATGCCGGGCCTGGAGCAGCTGGGAAGCATCCTGGAGCAGAGCGTAAACGCGGGAAATACGGTGAAAAAGACGGTCGCAGATTCAATCGACATACTCCTAAACGGCGGCGACTGGGGCCAGTATATGGCGGATCACAGCGAAACCTATCTGAACGCCGTGGATCAGATTGTCAGTACGCTGGGGACCTACGCGACGGGCCTGCCCATGGACAACGTCAAGGCCTATCTCCTGGGCGGGGTACAGTGGATCAGCCCGCAGATCAAGACCGCATACGACGATCTCATGAAGCAGGCAGACAAAAGCGGCCTGAAAGACCTGACAGGCGCCAGTCTGGAAATGCGGACCATGCACATCCTCCAGGATCGAGCGGGAAGCGCGGACCAGCGGACCGCGGAGACCGTAGCAGGGCTATACGAGGCGGGATATACGGACGCGGTGCCCGCAACGATCCAAAGCAAATACACCGTAAACGGCGAAGACAGAAAAATGAGCGCAGCGGATGATCAGCTGTACAGACAGGTCTGGCGGGACTCCGTGAGCGGAACACTGGACGAAATCACCAATGATAAGGTCTTCCGGACCATGAGCCAAGCTGACCAAGCGAAGGTGCTCAAAAAGCTGTATGACTATGGGGCGCAAAACGCAAAAGAAGCCGTATGGCCGGACTACAGCCCGGACAAGTGGGTGACCATGGCGAAGGGCCTGGAAGCAAAAGACGTCCCGCTGAGCGAATGGCTGCCTATCCAGCAGGATCTGAGCAAAATCAGCGGGAATAATAAGAAACAGGAGATCCGGGACTATATCGACAGTCTGCCCTACAGCAGAGATCAGAAGAAAGCCATGTACACCGCAGAAGGATATCAGGATGCGGACGAAGTGAACTGGCACAGTGGGGCATATGGCTCCGGCAAAGGCAAGACCTACGCCAAGAGCGGCCTGCGGATCCCGACGCCGGAGCGCAGGGCCCCGATCAGCAGCGGACTGAAGCTGCCCAGCGCACCAGCAGCCAAGCCCACCACGGGAGGGCTTAAACTCAGGTAGAGATCCAGGACCACACGCGCCGCCACCGTGTGAGTGAAATGAAAAAGGCATGGCGAGAAGACTATTCCAATTCGAGGGTCTGCGAAGTGATCGCGGACTACATCCACAATGCCCGGGACAGGGATCTCCTGCGGGACAACCTGGTGGACGGCCTCAGCTACGACGAACTGGCGGGAAAGTACTCCCTGACCTATGAAGGGGTACGGGACATCGTCAAAAAAGGCAGAGCCACACTGGACCGGCACTATTAAACCCCTATAAGGCACCGAAAAGCCCCCCATCCGATAACTGTAGGATGGGGGGATTTCTTTGTACCATTTTATCAGAAGGGGGCGGTTTTATGTGGCGTCAGTACAACCCGAATCCGCAAGGACTCATCGTCGGAGACTGCACCGTAAGAGCCATCTGCGCCGTGACGGGGAGGGACTGGAGCAACGTACACCGGGATCTGTGCGCTCTGGCCAGAAAGATGGCAGACATGCCTTCATCGGATCGCGTGTGGTGGGAGTTCCTTCGCCTGAATGGTTTTCAACGCCACAAGATGATCGACCGCTGCCCGGACTGCTACACCGTGGCAGACTTCGCAGCAGATCACCAGCGGGGAATATATGTACTCGGACCGCATGAACACGCCGTAGCCTTGATCGACGGAGATTGGTGGGATTCATGGGACAGTGGGAACACCGTCCCGACGTACTTTTTGAGGAGGGATTAACGTGGCATTTGGATACCCGCAGATCAATCCATACCAGCAATATTCCCAGGCTGGACAGGCAAGAGCCGTAGAAGTGATCCCCGTGGACAACGAGGAGCAAATCAATTCCTGGCAGATCCCCTTCGGCAGCACCGTGGAATTCGTGGCCCGGGACGATTCATTCGTCATCTTCAAGAGTGTGGAGCTGAACGGGCAGACTACCATTACCGCATATGACCGCAGGACAGCAGCTCCGCCGCCGTCCGACTATGTCCGGCGAGACGAGGTGGCCGCCATGATCGCGGCGGCATTGGAGGCGAAAGATGGGACTGTTTGACAAGCTGGGCGGGCAGCAGCAGAACCCGCAGCAGATCCTCAAGCAGCTTCAGCAGGACCCGGCAGGGATGCTGAAACAGAAGGGGCTGACCATTCCGCAAGGAATGACCAATCCGCAGCAGATCGTGAACCACCTGATATCCAGCGGGCAGATCCCCAACGCCCGCCTGCAGCAAGTCCTGCAGATGATGGGGAGAAGATAACTCTTTCTGAGTATTCATCCGCTCCGAGTGCGCATAGGCGGCGGTGGATAAATACATACGAAAGGAAAAACTTGATATGGCAATCATTAACGACAACAGCGGTATGTTTATGCCCGTAGCGCCCGCTTATGGCGGCGGTGGAGGCTTCGGCGACTTCGGGGGCGGATGGTGGATTATTCTGCTTCTCCTCTGCGGCTGGGGCGGCATGGGCGGTTATGGCATGGGCGGCTTCGGCGGCGGCCTGGGCATTGACTTCCCCTGGATCCTGAACGGGCAGAACGGCATCAATGCCAACACGAACAACGGCTTCGACCACGCAGCCACGCAGGCAGCCCTGGGAGACCTCCGGACCGCGGTGGGCGCTGGCTTCGGAGACGTACAGCTCGGGCTTGCCGGGATCGGCAGACAGATCTGCGAGACCGGCAACGGCATCACCGGCGCGGTGCGGGACGGCTTCTACACCGCAGAAATCGCCGCGAATGGCCGGCAGATGGCCAGCATGCAGCAGAACTTTGACTTCCAGACGACTGTGCAGCAGGGCTTCCGGGATGTGATCGAAAACAACACCCGAACCGGCCAGCTTGTCCTGGACAAGCTCTGCCAGCTGGAACTGGACGGCTACAAACGCGAGGCGGACAACCTGCGGGTGGCGCTTTCCGACGCGAAGACCGCCGCTTCCCAGGCGGCACAGAACGCCTTTATCCAGAAGGGCTTCAGCGACGAAGTGGACGCGCTGTATAACCGCCTCTCCAACTGCCCCGTGCCCAGCACCCCCGTCTACGGCAGGACTCCGATCTTCACCTGCAACAACGGCGGCTGCGGCGGCGTAGTGTAAGGAGGCGATCACCGTGGCAGAATATCTCGCCAACGCTGTGCAGCTCGTCCCCCTGAACGGGCCTGCCATCTTCAAGGCGTCCATCCCGTGCCGCGCCGGCTATGTGTACCACGAGGACGAGACCGGGATCTTTATTCTCCGCGGGGTGGTCAACTGTGCCACAAGCTGTTTTGCCAGGTATCGAGTGACGTTCAACGGGAATATCGCCGTGCCGGAAGGCGGGGAGGTCGGGCCCATCGCCGTGGCGCTCACCGTGAACGGGGAGCCCAGGCTGACCAGCCGGGCGATTGTGACCCCAGCGGCGGAGGGCGAATACTTCAACGTCACCTGCACAGCGCTGATCACCGTCCCGCGTGGGTGCTGCTTCAGCATTTCGCTGGAGGCCGTGCCTGCGGCGGAGGATCCCACCGTAATCCCGGCGCCGTTCATCAGCCTGCAGAACGCAAACCTGGTCATTGACCGCGTAGCCTGACGGGAAGGAGGAATAAACCGTGGACAAAAAGTTGGAAACGCTGTATGAACTCTGCGAAATCATCAGCGAAAAGCTCCAGGAGTGCCTGAACAATCTCAAGGCCGCGTCCGGCGTAATGTCTGTGTCTGATATCGAAATCGTGGACAAGCTCACCCACGCGATGAAGTGCATCAAAACGACCATCGCAATGATTGAGGCCGAGGAAGAGGAAGACGGCGAGTCTCGCCGGTCCTACAGATCCATGCGGTCCTACGAGGGAGGCAGCCGGAGGAGCTACGAGGGCAGCTACGATAGGGGGTACTCCAACCGTAGAGGGCGCAGCCCAATGACCGGTAGGTACGTATCCCGCGATGGTGGTTACTCCGGGCATGAGGGCGTCGAGGACATCATGGAGGATATCCAGGACATGTCCGAGACCGAGCGCCGGAAACTGAAAAAGATGCTGGAGCAGATGTAACAGCACAAAAAAGGGGACCGGGAAACCGGCCCCCTTTTCTATACAAATTACACTTTGCCAGATGGCAAGATGCAAATTGTATAGTCAAGGCAAAAAATAAATAGAGAGATTGCCGTGGTCGTCGCAGGTGATGTGATCGACGATGGAACGCCAGAGGGCGCGCTTGTCCTCACGGGATAAGGATGCGTAACGGTCACGGAAGTCTGCGGCCATGAGGATATCCCGGATCTGAGACAGATCCCGGGGAGCGGGCTCCTCATCCGGAAGCTGGGCCAGCAGGGCGGAGCGTTCCTGGGAAAATTTCTCCTTCGTGATCAGATCATCCACATACAATTCGGTCAGCCGGTCGATCTTGCGCTGAATAGCGGCGCGGTCTCCCGGCTTTACCTGCGTCTTTGGGGTTTTCAGCGACGCCTCCAGGCGGGTGAAGGCAGGGAGCAGGTTATCCAGCAGCCAGGATTCGATATCGATCTCCCGATAATTCCGGGCGTTGGGGCAGGCCGCGTTCATGGCATGATAGGGACAGCGGTACCGGAGGCTGACCCGGGCATTGACATAATTTCCGCCCAGGTTGTGGCCGCAGACGGAACAGCGGAGCAGGCCGGAAAACAAGTAGACATTCCGGGTACCGCTGCGGCGGACGGAACGCTTCTCCATGAGGCGCTGGATCTCACCGAACTCCTCGGGGGAAATGATGGCCGGGCAGTAATCAGGATTGTCCCGGTAGCGGCCGGCGTACATGGGATTGCGGAGCATCTTGTGGACCGTGGGATACACCAGGGTATGTCCGTGGGCGTGGAGGAAATCCTTCGCCTTGTAGACGCTGCCGGTCCTGCGATAGACGGCAAACGCCTCGCGGGCCAGCGGCGCGTCATCGGAGAGGACAAGACGCTTTCCTTCCACGGCGAAGCCCAGCGGCGGATGAGTCCCGATATACTCTCCCTTGGCGATCTTTCTATCGAAAACGACCTTGATCCGCTCAGAGGTCCTGTCCACCTCACTCTCGTTCACGGCCAACATGATGTTCACCTTGAAGCGGCCGGCAGAGGTCACAGTCTCATAGTCCTCCTGGATGGCGATCCAGGCCACATTGTGTGCGTCCAGCTGCTCCTGGACCTGGTAGTATCCCCGGACATTCCTAGTCCAACGGTCCAACTTGGTGAAGGCTACGGCCTCAATCTTATCCAGGTCACCCAAAAGGCGCTGCAGGGCTGGGCGCCTCAAGGGGGATTTGCGGGCGGAGATCCCCGGGTCCACATACTCCCCAACGACTACATGCCCGTTCACTTCCGCCCACCGGCGCAGGTTATCCAGCTGGGTATCAATGGACAGACCGGAGCGGGCCTGCTCCTCCGTGGAGACTCTGGCGTACAGGGCGACTCTCATTCGGCATTCTCCGTCAGTTTGGCCGAGAGATCATCAATCAGGGCGCGGAGCTCATGGACATCCTGATCATGGTGGGCGATGAGCTCATCGATCCGGGCGCGGAGGTCGTGGATCTCCCGGGTCTGATCGGCAATAATGCCGTCCTTCCTGTCCATCCTCTCGTCCTTCTTCTGAATTTGCTCATCCTTCTGGCGGATCTGTTCGTGCCAGAGCTTCAGCCGGCTGTCGTAATCCGCACACCTGCGCTCAAAAGCGGCGCGCTGGGCGTCCAGCTCTGCCCGCAAAGCGCTGATCTGCTCCTCCCGGATCTGAAGCATGGTCTCAAAACCGCTCACCTTCGCCGCGGCAATATCGTCTCCGGAGAGCAGGGTATCCTCTACAAGCAAGGCATTCATGATGGGGAGCACGGTATATTGGAAATCGAAATTGTACGTCAGCTCAGAACCGTCCTCAAAAAAACGGTACAGTGTGGACGGAGAGACGGCGTTATTGATCATCCTGCTCACATCCGCAACGGACAGATTGCTGGCATAAAACACGGAACGCAGGCGGACGATGAGCTTCTGCACAGCGTTCAGGACCTCGCCGGTCTCTTTCTCATGTATGGGAGTAGAATTCTCACGTGGGGTAAGATTGTATTTCACAAACGATACTCCTTTCTCAAACGTGCTTATTGAGAATCGGCCGGGACCAGGTTACACTATAACCAGATGAACCGGACCCGGGGCGGTGATCAGGCTTGGCGGCGCGGCCCGCCCCGGCGACCGGCTCTTTCTGCTGACAGGATAAACCATATAATGATAAAAAGCAACAGAAAAGGAGCGGGAGATGAACCGAGACGAACTGATAAGGTCCATCACGGCGCTGCTGGACCGAAGCGAATATCGAATTCTGGTGATTATTTACAACATGCTGCTGAGAAAAACAAAAGAATAGGACCGGGAGTCAATCAGACTCCCGGTCCTTTTCTGTTTCGACCTCTTTGGCCAGGTCTTCGTAGATCCTCTCCAGGACTGCCCATTCCGGCCCGTTGGGGTCGAACCGCAGGAGGGTGGTGATCAGGGCGGAGCGGAAGTTCTCCGGACGATCCGCCAGAAGATCTCCCAGCAGGCGGCCCATCTCCTCCTCCCGGGACACGTCCGCTTTCATCTCCCCGGCGCCGTCCCGGAGCCAGGCTTCGGAGATCCCAAACTCCCGGCAAATGGATTTGATGATGGCGTCAGAAACCTCACGATAGCCATTTTCATAGCCGGCGACTGTGCTGGATGCGAGACCGAGACGGGCACCAAATTCGGCCTGATTCAGCCCCAAAGACTTGCGGAGCTCTTTGATTCGTTTTTGCATTGCAACCTCCTTTCGCCGTAAAGATAGCACAAAGAAAGGATTACGTCAAGAATAATCTTGCAATGCAAATTTTCTATTGACAAATAATGCGCGTCGCGCTATAGTATACTTGCAACGCAAGAATATTATCCTCGCAAGGGGAGGTGAGAACGTGAGCGACAAGGAGGAGGTGAGACCAAAGTGGACATTATGACAAAGGCGAAGATCAAAGCCGATGCGAAGGCCTCAGAAAAGATGCTGCCCCTCACTCTGGCGCTGATTGAGGCAGCGACGGAGCAGGGGGCAAACATCAAGGAATTTCGGGACGCATGCACAACGGCAACGGCGCTGTTTGAGGACAAGCTGAACCGCTTAGCTGCGAGTGACCTGAAAAGCGATACTCAAACCGCCTTCGAGAGCTTCCGTGAACTCCTTCTCGCGATCCTGGCCTGAAGCATTTGGGTGAGCGGCGTCATATTTGGCAAGCCACGCCGCAGCCCAAGTCAGCGCGATACGCTGCTGGAAATCAGTTGGTTCCGGCATAAAAACACCTCCTTTACCCGCAAGCATAACACAGATGCGGAAGCGGGGCAACGGGGGGGGCACGCAGTACCGGGGGAACGAAGCCCGGGAGATTTGCGACGACGAGGGAAAGGGGGCAAAACATGGCACGGCCGATCTTTACGCCGGAGGAACTGGCGGAGCTTGCCGCCTTCGACGCCATGGTAGACAAAGAACCAGTTACGCTGGATGAACGGAAGGAATCCCGGGAGCGGGATCTGAAGATCCGGCAGCGGAACGAGAACCGGGAGGCCATCGCCGAGTACCAGAAGCAGTACAGAGCGGAGAACCGGGAGGCCATCGCCGAGTACCAGAAGCAGTACTACGCGGAGAACCGGGAGGCCATCGCCGAGTACCAGAAGCAGTACAGAGCGGAGAACCGGGAGGCCATCGCCGAGTACAAGAAGCAGTACAGAGCGGAGAA